>Ga0129336_10002126_pt1 | contig 12195 bp, 9 predicted proteins | sample CPB6_02_DNA_FD_96878 | JGI IMG/M metagenome (GOLD analysis project Ga0129336, IMG submission 96878) | Freshwater to marine salinity gradient microbial communities from Chesapeake Bay, USA - CPBay_Sum_0.6_0.2_DNA | ecosystem: Environmental > Aquatic > Marine > Coastal | place: USA: Chesapeake Bay...
GGATCTCGGCGGCATCGAGCAAGGAGCCGAAGATCGAACCCGAAAAATCGCTGCCGTTACGTCCGAGCGTGGTTTGTACTCCGCGCCGATCAACGGCGATGAACCCCGTGATGATGAGCGTGCCGGCAAAGTCCGCGCTCACTGCCGCCTGCATGCGGCGCCGCGATTCTTCCCACTGCACCGCAGGACCCAAGGGACCCCACTCGATGACCACGACTTCGCGCGCATCGAGCCAACGTACGGTACCCGATCGGGTCTTGGCGGTTTGTACACGCGAGGCATAGAACTCGCGAAAGAGTCGAGTCGACCAAATCTCGCCGAAACCGGCAATGAGGTCGGTGATGTGCCGACCGGCAGAGCGTGTCAGCCGGACGGCCTGCAAGATGCCGTCGATGTCCTGTCGATCACTGTCGAACCTCGCCATGTATTGCTGCGCGTTCTGCGCGGAGAGCAGCGTCGAGGCGATCTTGGCGTGACGCTCGCGCAGTGCATCGAGCCCGGCCTTGTAGCCCGCATCCTGGCGCTCTGCCTGAGCCACGAGCGCGAGCAACGCGTCGGTCACGCCCTTGCAGGCTGAGAGCACCACGCCGAGCCTGCCGGTCGGTTGGGCGTCCAGAATGGCGGCCACGCGCTCGAAACAGGCGGCGTCGGCGACGCTGGAACCACCGAACTTGTGAACGACCCAGGGAGAAAGCGACATGCGATGTCGACCTGCGCTGACCTAAACGACGAACTCTATCGGTCGGCGACCGGACGCCGCAAGGTTGAGGGCGATTTTGCGTTGCCTTTCGGCTGTTCTTTGAGCTTGAGCGGCATCCGCCGCAGGCGCTGACCCGACGCGGCGTACAGCGCGTTGGCCACCGCGGGCGCGATCACCGGCGTCGCGGGCTCGCCGACGCCGCTTGGCGCCTCGTCGCTGGCAATCCGCTCGACCGCGATCCGCGGCATCGCCGACATCGCGAGCAAAGGATAACCATCGAAGTTCGACTGCTGGACGACGCCCTTGTCGAACGTGATCTCACCGTACAAGGCGGCCGTGAGTCCGAACACCAGGCCGCCCTGGATCTGCTGTTCGACTTGCCCCGGATGCACGACGCTGCCGCAATCGACCGCGCACCAGACTCGATCGGCGCGCCAAGCGGCGCCGTCGACGCTGACCTCGGCGACCACGGCGACCCGCGTTTCATAGCTCTTCGAGCAGGCGATCCCCAGGCCAATGCCCGCCCCGAGCTTGCGCCCCCAACCCGCCGCCGCAGCAGCGGCCCGCAGCACCCGCAGCATGCGCGGGTCCTTGTGCAGCAATTCGAGCCGTAGCGCCAAGGGGTCGCGCTGGGCGAGCGCTGCCATCTCGTCGATGAAACTTTCGATCACGAACACGTTGTACGAGTGGCCCACGGAGCGCCAGAACCCGACCGGCACGCCGAGATCGAGCTCGTGGTAATCGACTCGCAGGTGCGGAATGTCGTAAAGCGAGTCGTCGCTACCCTGCGTCATCAAAAAATCGTGGCCCGTGGTCAGCAGCTCGGGCGTACGACGACGCGCCACCGACGGCGCGACGATGCGATGGGCAAGACCGATGAGCTCGCCGCGCGGATTGAGGCAGCCCGCCACGCGGTGCGCGCTCGCCGGACGGTAGAAGTCGGCGCGCATGTCGTCTTCGCGACTCCACATGAGCTTGATCGGCATCGCGGGCAGGCTGCGCGCGACGGTCACCGCCTCGGTGACGTAATCACGCTCTCCGCGACGACCGAAGGAACCGCCGATCTGCAGGCAGTGCACCCTGACTCGCTCGCGCGGCAACCCGGTGACTTTCATCGCCGCATCCTGTGCCCGCGAGGGTGCCTGCGTACCCACCCAGATTTCGCAGAGACCATCATGAAGCCAGACCGTGGTGGCAATCGGTTCGAGCGCAGCGTGGGCAAGAAACGGCGCGTGATAATCGGCGACGAGCCAGCGGTTTTCGGCATCGCGACGCAAACCATCGACGTCGCCACGTACTCGAGCAGGCTGACCTTGATCGGTCATCCGCCCCGTCAGCTCCCGCTCGTGTTGCGCGGAGTTTTGCGCCTCGTTGGCCCCCGGATCCCAATCGATCTTGAGCGCGGCTCGCCCGCGCTGCGCCGCCCAGAAAGAATCGGCGATCACGGCGACGCCCACCGGCAGCACCCGTACAAACACCACGCCGGGAATGGCGAGCGCTGCGGTATCGTCGACGCCGCTCAAGACACCGTCGAACGTCGGCGTGCGCTCGAGCACCGCCACTTTCATCCCGGGCAGTTTGAAGTCGATGCCGAATACGGCGCTGCCATCGATCTTCGACGGCGTGTCGAGACGCGTCGGACGCGTACCGAGCAGTCTGAACTGCACGGAATCTTTGAGCGCCGGCTTGGCCGGCACCGGGAGCGTCCGCGCGATTTCGAGCAATTGCGAAAATGGCGCTCGCCGCGCATCGTTCGCAGGATCGAGCACGCTGCCATCTTGCACCCGCAGCCGCGCCGGGTCGACTTGCCACTCGCGCGCTGCGGCGGCGATCAAAAGTTCGCGCGCCGTGGCACCGAGCGTCCGAAACGGCAGATAGCTCGTGCGAACACTGCTCGAGTAACCCGTCGATTGATTACCGCGCTCGTCACGAAATTCATCGGCCGCGGGTGCCAGCTCTGCAGCGACCCGGGACATCGGCAAGCCAAGCTCCTCGGCGATCAGCATCGGCAAAGCGGTCAATACACCCTGCCCCATCTCGGCCTTGTGCACCGTGACGAGGATCGAACCATCGGGCTGCATCGTGAGCCACGCCGAGCTGCGCCAAGCGGTCGGCGGCGACGACATCGTCGCCTCTTGGCGTTCCCGTGCCCCCGCCACCGACAGCTCCAAGGACAGCCAAGCGCCGCTCGCCGCGCCTGCTGCGCGAATCATGAACTGACGACGATCGGTGCCACTCTGCCGCTGCATGGCTTGCACTCTACGTGTTGCCACGCTCGGACGAAACTTCCCCTAAACTCGCTGTCCGCATGGCTTTGGCCTCCGACCCCTCCACACTTTGGCTGCTGGTCTCGTTGCTGATCGCGACGGGCTTGTTTGCCGGGCTGCTCGCCGGTCTGCTCGGCGTGGGCGGGGGTATCGTCATGGTCCCGGTGCTCGAGTTCGCCCTGCCCTACGCCGGTTTCCCGCGCGAGTGGTGCATGCACGTGGCCGTCGCCACTTCGCTCGCCGCGATCGTGCCGACCTCGATTTCTTCCTCGCGTGCCCACCACCGGCGCGGCGGCATCGACTGGGACATCGTCCGCGCCTGGGCCCCCGGCATCGTGCTCGGCGGACTCGCCGGCAGCCTGTTGGCCTCGCGGGCGAGCGACGATGCGCTCACGGGCGTCTTCGGCATCGTCGCCGCGCTCGTCTCGCTCAAGATGTTTTTGCCTCTCGATCATCTGCGCCTCGCCGCACGGGTGCCGACGGGCCTCGGCGGCAAACTCATCGGAGGCGTGATCGGCATGGTTTCTTCGATGATGGGCATCGGCGGTGGAACACTCTCCGTGCCCGCCATGACCCTGACCGGCGGGGCCATCCACCAAGCCGTGGGCACGGCCGCTTTCTTTGGGCTACTGCTGTCGGTACCCGGCACGATCGGCTACCTGCTAGCGAGCCCGGGTGTTGCACTGCCTGGCGCCACCGTGGGACTCGTCAGCCTGCTGGTGCTCGCACTGGTCGCACCCATGTCCATGCTCACGGCCCCGGTGGGCGCGCGCCTCGCACATGCGCTGGACAAACGCACGCTCTCCAAAATATTCGGCGGATTTCTTAGTTTGGTAGCCCTTCGCATGCTTCTCAGGACCTTCGCATGAACGCGAGCGATTCGATCGACATCAGCGGCCCATGGTTCGAGGACTTGCATCCCGGTCTCGAGTTCGACGCACCGGCGATCACCCTGAACGCGGGGCACGTCGCCCTGCACCAGGCGCTGTTCGGCGATCGACTGCGCCTGCCGCTCGATGCCGCCACGGCCGAGCGCGTGACCGGGGTCAGCCAGCCGCTCTGCCATCCCTTGCTCGCGATCAACGTCGCGATCGGGCAATCCACCTGGGCTTCGCAGCGCGTCAAGGGCAATCTCTTTTATCGGGGACTCGCGCTGCAAGAACCCGTGTTCACGGGAGATACGCTGTATACGCGTACCCGTGTGGTCGGTTTGCGTCAGAACCGCACGCAGGCGGGTCGCGCCGCCACCGGGATCGTTGCGCTAGAAATGACCACGACCAACCAGCGCGGTGCGACCGTGCTGCATTTCTGGCGTTGCCCGATGATTCCTTGCCGCGACCCCGACGCACGAACCCCCCATGCCGATGATCTCGATACGGTCGGCCGCGCGGCGGGCGCCGACCTCATCCGCAAAGTCGTGCCACGCGGCTGGTCGCTCGGCCCGGCGGCGGCGTGGAGCGGAAGACGAGCCGCAGACCTTGCCGTCGGCCAAAAATTCAGGATCGAAGCTCGCGACACCATCACCGCGGCCCCCGAGCTCGTGCGACTGTCGCTGAACATGGCGATGGCGCATACCGACTCGAAGCTCTCGCATCTTGGCGAACGGTTGGTCTACGGTGGCCACACCATCTTCATGGGCTTTGCGCAAATCACCCGGGCGCTGCCGAACCTGCTCTCGATGCTCGCCTGGGAAAGTTGCGATCACCTCGCACCCGTCATCGAAGGCGATCGCTTGCGTACCGAGTTCACGATCACCGAGATCGTGCCGCTCGCTGCCGCCGAGGGCGGTGGTGCGCTGCTACGCCTCGAAGCCGACTGTTATGCCGCGCGCGGCCAACCCGAGCAAGAGACACGGGTGCTCGACTGGAAGTTCTGGGCCTGGAGCCTGTGAGAGCAGACCGCAGCCGTCAGCGTGAATCGCGTTGCAGCGCATCGACTTCTTGCTGCAGCACCCGCAACAGACGCGAGATGTATTCGATCTGCCACTGTCCACGCTCTGCGGCGGCGGTCCCGTCTGGCCGATAGGCGTCGATGGCTGCCCGATCGAGCAGTGCACGTTCGGCGAGCAGGCGCTCCACCGTATCGAGTCGCTCGCGCGTCACGGCCAGTTCCGATGCCATCGCCCACACGATGCTCAGCAATCGATCGACGTCCTGATCACCAAAGAAATGGGGTCGCTTGCCGCTAGCCGCAGCGTTGATCAACTTTTGCAGATCGAGCTCGCTCATGCCGCAGCGCCGCAGGCGTACCACAGGCCACCGCGCCCGAAATCCTCGACCTCGGCAGCGACTTTCGGCATCTCGTCTTCGACGACGGCGTGGATCTCGGTCTCGAAGATTGCCGCCGCTGCGAAACCTTTTTCCGCCAGCAGTGCCGGCAGACGCGTCTCATGCAGCGCACTCCAGAAGGGTTCGTTGTTGTAGTGGCAATCCCAGTCGCGCAGAAACTGCTCGAAATCGCTCATCCCGCGATATGGCGGCTGTTCGAGGTGCAGCTGCAAACCGCCCGACGCGAGCACCCGGCGTACCTCGCCGAGAATGTTGCGCAGCGCCGCGTGCGACGTCTCGTGCAGAAACATGGCGCTGTAGATGAAGTCGAAAGACGCATCGGCAAACGGCAGCGCCTCGGCATTCGCCTGCTGAAAAATCACGTGCCCCAACCCCATGCCGACGGCTCGGGCGTGACCGTAGCGCAGCATCGGCGCCGCGACGTCGACGCCGATCACCTCGGCATCGGGGTAAGCGCGGGCGAGCGGCAAGAGGTTGTGACCGAGTCCACAGCCGATCTCGAGAATGCGCCGCGGCCGCCAACCCGGCCGATGGCGACTCAACCACTGCGCCGCTCCACGCCCTGCTCCATCGAGATAGCGGCCGAAGAGCCCGGTCGTGGTGGCGAACATGCCGGCGTCATAGTTGGCCGCGGCCGACACGTCGTCTTCGATGTATTCGGCGTAATAGCTCCCCGGCATGCAGTGATTGTCGAGCTCGCTCTGGTAGCGCGGAATCGCGATCGAGTCGTCGAGACGAAGCGTCGCTGCACATTCGGCGTTGAGCTGCCGGGCGCGGTCACGCAGCGCTTGAATCTGTCGCAGCACGAGCGAACGACCGGCCTGCTGACGCATCTCCATGCCGGTGCGACGCAACGCGCTCCACATCTGGTAATACGGGTCCTCGCTCATCGCCGCACGGATCTCACGGCGGTTGGCGGGATCGACGCCATGTCGGGCCCGCCAACGCGGCGCAACGCGCCGCTCGTAGGCGACGGCGTTGCCCGACACCACGACGTTCGACATGTACTTGTTGAAGTTCGCGAGGAAGTTAAAGCGCGCGATCTCGTCGTGCGTCGCCCGTGGCGACATCGAGTGCTCACCCACCAGGGACCAAGGCGGAGCCGCGTCGAGCCGTGTGGCGCGTGTCATGCTCAAAATTGTAGCATCGCGCTCCTCATGAGCCGCTCAAAAGCCTCGACCACGAACATCACCCACCGCCTCGTGGAACACGTGACGCACCGGCGTTACGAACACCTTTCGAAGGCGGCGGTCGAATCGACGAAAACCTTCGTCCTCGATTCCCTCGGAGTCGCGCTCGCGGGCACGCGGGTTCCCATGGTGCGCGAACTCGAGGCGGTCGCAGCCGAATGGGGCAGCGGCGATGCCGCGCGCATCTGGGGCACCGGCCGTCGGGTTCCTGCGGCCACGGCCGCCTTCATCAATGGCTATCAAATCCACAATCAGGAGTGGGACTGCGTACACGAGCCCGCCGTCGTGCATCCGATGGCGGTCATCCTCTCGACGCTACTCGCCTGGTGCGAGGCGCGGGGTGGCGTCGGCGGACGCTCGTTGATCAGCGGCTGCAGTGTCGCCGTCGATGTCGCAACCGGTATCGGTCGCGCGGCGCGCAACAAGCTGCGCTTTTTCAGGCCCGCGATGTGCGGTGCACTCGGCGCGACCGCTGGCCTCGCAAACATCGAGGGTCTAGATGCCACCACCACGCGCAGTGCCCTCGGACTCGCCTATAGCCAACTCTCCGGCACCATGCAGGCCCACATCGAGGGTTCGCCCGTGCTGCCGATGCAGATCGGTTTCAATACGCGCGTGGCCTTCGATGCCGTGCGCCTCGCCTGCCGCGGTGTACGCGGCCCTGTCGATTTCCTTGAGGGCCCGTTCGGATATTTCACGCTCATGGATCCGGAGTGGGACCCGACGGAATTCGCGAGGCTCGAAAGCCGCGAGGCCATCACCGAGTTGTCGCACAAACCCTTTCCGAGCGGCCGCGCGACGCATGGCGGTGTCGACGGCGTGCTGACGCTACGCGAGCAGCACGGCTTTTCGCTCGAGCAGATCGGCGAGATCCGCGTGCACGCCCCGCCACTCGTCATTCAACTCGTCGATCGTGCGCCCTCACCGGGCATGGCGGCCTCCTATGCGCGGCTCTGCCTGCCATACGTGGCCGCAACCGCGCTGCTGACGGGCAGCGTCGGTGTCGATGACTTCGAGCCCGCCGCGCTCGCCGACCCGCATCGCCATGCGCTCGCCGCACGAATCCGCGTTTGTCGCGATCAAAACCCTTCACTCAATGCGCTCGCGCCGCAGCGAGTCGAGATTTCTTTGCGAGATGGTCGCGAGCTCGCTCTCGATCTGCCCGCGGTGCTCGGCGCGCCCGGCCGACCGCTCGGCCGCGAGCGACATCTCGCCAAGTTCCGTTGCGCCGCCGCCTCCGGTCTGCGGCCGATGAGCGCGAGCGCGATGGATCATCTGGTACGGCTCGTCGATGATCTCGAACAACTCGACGAGTTGCGGCGGCTGCTCGATGCGCTCGTTTTCGACACGGACACCCCATGAGCTTCCCCCATTATTTTGAATCCTTCGATTACGCGCAGATGCTGCGCGACTTTCCGGTCGGCGAGCCCTTCACGGCGGGCTTTGCACGCGCCTCCCGCGAGCAGATCCGTCAACATCAAAACCGGCTTTTCATGCGCTGCATCGCGCGCGCCGCCGAAATCCCCTTCTATCAGCGACTCTGGAAAAACCACGGCGTCGAGGCGGGCGACATCCGCAGCCTCGACGACATCGGGCGACTGCCGATCTTCGGCAAAAGCGATCTCATGCAGAGCCTCGCCGAACATCCGCCCTACGGCGATTACCACGGCTGGGACAAATGGCCCATCGAAAATCGCCCGATCACCGTCGTACACACGACCAGCGGCACCACCGGGCGTCCGCAGGTCGTGCTGTTCAGTCCCAAGTCCCGCGAAGTGCAGGCGCTGCTCGTCGCCCGCATTTGGCGCATGCAGGGTCTGCAACCGGGCGACGTCATCCACTCGGTTTACGGTCACGGCATGATCAACGGCGGGCATTTCGTGCGCGAAGCCGCCCTGCACTACACCAACTGCCTGTTTCTTTCGGCCGGCACCGGCAAAGAAACGCGCTCGGTCACGCAGATCGAGTTGATGCGTGACATGCGCGTGACCGTACTCGTCGGCTTCGTCGATTACATCCGGCAGCTCGCCGAGACCGCTCGCGAACTCGGACTCGAGCCGGGGCGCGATCTACCGGTGCGCGCGATACTCGGTCACGTCGGCCGCGAGTCGCGCGCGGCGCTCTCGCGCGCCTGGGGCGGCGCCGAGGTCTACGACTGGTACGGCGTTGCCGACACCGGACCGATCGCCGCCGAAGGTCCGGACCGCGACGGCATGTACGTCATGGAAGATGCGCAGTATCTCGAACTCGTCGACGACAGCACGGGCCGCGTGATCGACGACGAACGACCGGGCGACATGGTCGTCACTTCGCTGTACCGCGACGACGTCTATCCCCTCATCCGTTTCAACACTCACGACTTGTCGGCGTGGAAGTTCGGCCACTCGGCGCTCGATTACACGCTGCGACGCACCGTCGGGGTGCTCGGCCGCAGTGACAACATGGTCAAGCTGCGTGGCATCAACGTCTATCCGCTGGCGCTTGCCGCCATCCTGAACGATCAACCCGAGTTCGCCGGCGAATACATTTGCCGTGCCTCACGCGATGCATCGGGTCGCGATGAAATGACGGTCATCATCGAAACGCGCGGCGCGCCGAACACCCGCACGCTCGAGTTGCAGCAAGCGTTCGCCGAACTGCTCACGCGTCGGGTGGGTGTCGACATCAAAACCGAACTCGTGGCCCAGGGTGGTACCGCGGCACTCACGCAAATCGACAGTCGGCAAAAACCTGTCCGGCTGATCGATGAGCGTCCCAAGGCAAAGGCATGAGCCGCGGCCGCCCGTGAGCGATCCCAGCGCCGCGGTCACGGCAGCCCTCGAACGCATCGAACGCGATCGGCATCTCAATGCCTGGTCGCACCTCGATCCCGAGGGCGCACTCGTCGCCGCCAAAGAATCTACGGCATGGCTCGCCGCAGGCTACGCCCCTCGCGCCCTCGAAGGGCAACTCGTCGCCGTCAAGGCCAACATCGCGGTTCGCCACTGGCCTCACGATGGCGGTCTGCTGGTACGACGCGGAATCTTTGCCCACGAGGACGCGACGGTCATCACGCGACTGCGCGCTGCAGGGGCGGTACTGCTCGGTCAGACGCGCATGGATGCCGGCGCACTAGGGGCCGAGGGGCGCTCGATCGACGGGCCGATCCGCAACCCGCATCGGCCCACGCACTCGGCGGGGGGCTCGAGCGGGGGCTCTGCGGCGGTCGTCGCCGCGGGTCACGTGGCTTTCGCCCTCGGCACCGATACGATCGGCTCGGTCCGCATTCCGGCGGCCTACTGCGGCATCAGCGCACTCAAACCCTCGACCGGGCGAATCGGTCAGGCGGGCATTTTGCCGCTGCACGCCCGATTCGATCACGTCGGGCCGATGACCTCATCGGCACATCAACTCGAGGTGATGTGGCGCGTGCTCGCAGACGAATCCATCACCCACCGCGCAACCGCGCTCACGCCGCCTGCTGAGTCTTGGCGAGGGTTGCGGGTCGGCTTCGTGGTCGATGCCGCCGCGGTCGGCACCTGCGATACGGTGCTCGAACATTACGAGCGCGGCTTGCTACGGCTGCGTGAGCTCGGCGCGCAACTCGAACCCGTAGCGCTCGCCCCGCTCGAACCCGGCCGCGTGCGGCGTGCGATTTTTTCGCTGTGCGAACGCGCCCTGTGGCTGCAGCATCGCGAATCATTGCAGCAAAAACCGGAACAATATCCGCCGGCGCTCACGGACCTGCTGCGCTATGGCGGCGCCCTGGAAGACGCCAAGCTCGCCACCTTCGAGGCGCGAATCCAAGATTTCGCGCGGCAGGTTCATGCCCGAATGCAGTCGCTGAGAGCGCTCGTCCTACCAACCTCGCCGGGGCAGGCCTTCGATTTCGCGGGACCGACGCCGCTCAATCTTGCCGACCTCACCGCAGTGGCCACGGCTGCCGGCCTGCCGGCCGTCTCCGTCCCCTTGCCGAGCGGTGACGATCTGCCCGTCGGTCTGCAAATCATCACGCATGCGGACGAGGATTCTTTGGCCTGCAGACTCGCCGCGGCCTTCGAACGCAGCGCGGCTTAGTCGAGACCTCCGCGCACGAGCCCGGCGTAATACTCCGCGATGTCCCGGCGGCGCGCCGCCCACACCTGCTGCTTGCCCTGCGCGCGAACGTGCTGCAGAAATTTTTCGAGGGCACCGATGCGTCCGGGCCTGCCGATGATCCGCAAATGCACGCCGAGCGACATCATGCGCGGGCGTGACTCGGACTCGGCGAGCAACCAGTCGAAACTGTCGATCGCATACGTCAACCAATCGCGCGGCGTCAGCGAAGGCGCGTTCCACATTTTCATGTCGTTGGAGTCGAGCGCGTAGGGCAAAACCACCATGGGCTTGGTCAGCGTGCGATCCATGAAAGGCTCGTCGCGACTGTAGTCATCCATGTGATAGAGATAGCCCTCCTCGAGCAGGAGGCGTCGCGTCTCGCCCGTATGCAGGTAGCGCGACAGCCAACCGACGGGCCGGGTACCCGTCGTTTTCTCGATGCTCGCCGTGGCCTTGCGAATAAACTCGCGCTCGACCTCTTCACTCATGCCGAGTTGATGCGCCCAACGATAACCGTGCGCGCAAACCTCGTGGCCACCCGACACGATGCCCTGGGCGACTTGCGGTGCGCGCTCGAGCGCCACCGCCGCAGCCGTGAACGTGGCCGGTATGCCGTGTCGGGCGAGCACACCGAGAACCCGTGGCGCACCTTCATGGATGCCGTAAGCGTAGTTGCTCTCGTTGCCGAAATTGCGCACGGGCTTTTTGAGGGTGATGCCGAGCTCGTCCACCGGCTCCGGTCCGCGATCCCCATCCTGAACGTTGAACTCGGCACCTTCCTCGACGTTGACGACGATCGACAACGCGAGGCGCGCGCCACCCGGCCACGAATAACCCATCAGTGATACTCCTCGCCGCCCGAGACGTTCATGGCCTCGCCAGTGATGTACGCCGCTTCGGCGGAGGCCAAAAATGCACAGGCCTTGGCAATGTCTTCCTGCAAACCCGGGCGGCCGAGCGGAATGCGCGCGCGCATATCGGCGAGATACTTCTCTTCGCTGCGACCGGTCGCCGCGCTGAAGAACTGGTTCTGCCAGGCACCGAGACCCGTAGTCACGTGATTCGGACAAATGGTGTTGACCGTGATGCCGTGAGGACCGAACTCGATCGCCGCGCTGCGCGTGAGACCCACCATGCCGTGCTTGGAAGCCGTATACGCCGAGGCGAACGGGAAGCCCGATTTGGAAGCCTGGCTACCGATGTTGATGATGCGGCCACCCTGTTTCTGCTTGAGCATCTGCATGCCGGCATGCTTGATACCAAAGAATGCGCCACGCAGATTGACACCGAGCACGGTATCCCACTCGGCGTGACTCATTTCGACGATGGGCTTCATGAGGTAGCCGATGCCTGCGTTGTTCACCATGATGTCGAGCCGACCGTAGTGCTCGACAGTACGCGCCACGAGCGCTGCGACCTGCGACTCTTCGAGCACGTTGCAGGTCAGGCCGATGGCTTCCCCGCCGTGCGCACGAATCTCGGCGACGATCTGCTGCATCTCGCTGCTCGAGCCGATGGCCGACGCCGGCATCGCCTCGCCTTGCGGCGCGCCGATGTCGCTGACCACCACTTTGCAGCCCTCTGCGGCGAGTCGCTTGACCATGGCCTCACCGAGGCCTTTGGGACGACCCGATCCCGTCACGATGGCGACCTTGCCCGCCAAATCCGCATAC
>Ga0129336_10002127_pt1 | contig 12188 bp, 5 predicted proteins | sample CPB6_02_DNA_FD_96878 | JGI IMG/M metagenome (GOLD analysis project Ga0129336, IMG submission 96878) | Freshwater to marine salinity gradient microbial communities from Chesapeake Bay, USA - CPBay_Sum_0.6_0.2_DNA | ecosystem: Environmental > Aquatic > Marine > Coastal | place: USA: Chesapeake Bay...
AGTGTCAAGCGCCGATACCTACGCACAGATGTGCGCGATATTTAAACAATTTGGAGCTACCCGCATTCAGGGTGTTGCGCGAGAATCCATCGCCAGACTGTGGTCTCGCTTCGGATTCCGGGAAAGATACTCTCTTGTAGAGGCCAAGATATGAGATACAACCATTTCACCATGCTGCCTGAAGAGGCGTTTAAACCCGTTGGGAAGCGGATGACGCTTGAAGGCGGAGGCGGCTCCGCTCCTCAGCCTACCCAGACCTCTCAGGTAACAATCCCTGAGTATGCCAAGCCCTACATGGAGCGGCTGCTTGGCAAGGCCGAAGCAGCGGGAGAGACGCCATACCAGACCTACGGTGGCCAGCGTATTGCTGGGCCAACTCCTGAGCAGCAAGCCGCTAGGGAGGGAGTCGCCGGGATGGGGCCTGCCGCTGGGTATGAGGCTGGCATGGGCATGGCAGGAGCCGGTGGCATGGCTGGCCTTGCTTCCGCTGGAGCAGGCCAACGTTACATGGGCATGGCTACAGACCCTCGGGCATCGCAAGCCTTCATGTCACCCTACATGCAGAACGTGGTGGATGTGCAGAAGGCCGAGGCGATGCGTGACTTCGGCAGGCAGATTCCCGGGATGCAGGCCGCTGCCACCCGTGCAGGCGCTTTTGGCGGGTCTCGTCAGGCGATCGTCGAGGCAGAAGGTCGTCGCAATCTGGCCAATCAGTTGGGACAGATTCAAGCTGCCGGATCGCAGAAGGCTTTCGAGGACGCGCAGCGGGCGCAGCAGTTTGGATCAGAACTGGAGCTACGCGGTCTTGGTCAAGCTGCACAAACTGGCATTCAGGCTGGCACTGCACTGGGTCAGCTTGGCGGCACCCAGCAACAATCGGCGCTGGACTTGGCGAAGGCTAAGGAAACCTTCGGCGCTCTGGGGCAGCAAGGCGAGCAGAGCAGGCTTGATCTGGCCTATCAGGACTTCCTCAACCAGCAGCGCTACCCGTATACGCAGCTTGGTTTCATGTCGGACATCCTGCGCGGCTCTGGCAATCTGGCTGGCACCGGTGGCTACGCCATGTATCAGCAGCCTCCCAGCGCAACTCAGCAGATGGTGGGCCCGGGTCTTCTTGGACTTGGCATCTATCGGGAGTTCATGAAATGAATCTGATCCAGATTTCAGAACGTCTCAAGGAAGCGCCAGATAACCTCCTGATGAAGGAGGTTCAGGCTCCGACCGGGCAGTATCCTGCCTACCTGATCATCTCGGAGATGGCTCGCAGGAAGAAGCTCCGCGAAAGCGGTGGCCAACAGCCACAGGCTCCGCAGACCACTGTTGCCGAAGACATGGCGCAGGAAGGTGGCCTTGCTGCCACTCCCCAAGCCATGGCCAGCACCGCCGGTATGGATATGCAGGGAGAGGAAGAGCCTGTCGAGATGGCTCAAGGCGGTCTTGTCGCGTTTCAACGCGGCAGGCTGGTTGATAACGGGGGGATTTTCCCGGGCATGAGCTTCCCCACCGAAGGCCGAAATCTGGGCCGACCAGATAGCTTTTATGAAGACATAGCTAGGTCTAGGGCTGAAGAGGAAAGACTTTCAAGAATGCCGACCGAGGATGAGCAGGCGGCAACTTTCGCTGGCGGCGAGCAAAGGTTTATGGAGAAAGTTCCTTTCCGTCGTCAAGAACAGCAGGATCGCATCACCAAGCAAGAGAGAGCCATAGAGGGCGAGAGGGCGTCGAATGTCAACATGGCGCTCATGGAGGCAGGTCTTGGCATGATGGCCTCCCGCGCTCCTCGCGGCATTCAGGGCGTGGCAGAGGGCGGTTTAAAGGGTCTGTCTGCCCTTCGGGCTGGCAAGCAGGAGATCAAGAAGAGTGAGGCTTATCTAGATCAGTCGAAGGATAACTTTGCCCGCGCTCAGGAACTGTATGACGCAGGCAAATATGCCGCTGGCGAGAAAGCTCTAGATAAGGCGGAAATGCAGCGCATGCGCGGTCTTGAGGCCGCTCGCGCCTTTACTCAGGGAGCTTACAGGCAGCGTGAGTTCGAGCGCACTGAGCAGATGTTCCCTGCGCAGCTTGAGACTCAGCAGCGCAATCTTCAGTTTCTCAGAGACACATACGATGCCAAGGTCGCTGAAGCAAAACTGTTGCCGATGAGCAGACAAGCTCAAATCGACAAAGACATTGCGGCAGCAAACCTCGCGAACGCAGAGGCCGTTTTTGGCGGCAGGGCGGGCCGAGGAGCGCAGCCCAAGCCCATGACTGGCACTAGCGCTAAAGGGGCCTTTGAAGGTGCTGATACCTTGGTTACTTCCGCACAAAGCTCTGGCTATCAAATTATTGGCGTAGATGGGAGGCCGGTAACCGGCGACTTGAAGCAAAGGACTGCGCAGATTTCCAGCATGTTTTCTAGGGGTCTTGTCGCGAACCATATAACAGACCCGGTGAGCAAAAAGATTATTCTTGTGCCGTTTGGTATGCAGCCTCAAGCCATGACTCCTGACCCTCAAGGCCAAGGCGCTGCTCCGAACGTCTTAAGATTCGATGCGAATGGCAACTTGGTTCGATAAAACATGCCCATCAGAGCCCAGCTTTTTGACGGAACAGTACTGGAGTTCCCGGACAACACCGACCCCGGGGTAATTCAATCCACCGCAAAAAGGATGACATCCGAGATCAGGTCTAGGATGCCTGATGCCTCTCCCGCGCCTAAAGAGGGTATGGGTGCTGCTTTTATGGGGGGGCTGGAAAGCCTTGGCTCCCGCCTACGCACTGGCGTAGAGGCCATCGTATCTCCGGAAGAAGCGGCTCGTCGCGGTCTGGAGCGCGGGGAGGCGATTAGAAGGGAGTATGCCCCCGGCGCGAGTTTGCAACGCGTCAAGGATGTATACGCGGAGCGTGGGATATTGCCCGCTGCTGGCGAAGCAATTAGTCAGATTCCGACCGCCCTCGCTGAACAGGCCCCCAATATCGCTGCCACCATTGCCAGCGCGAAAATTGGCGCTATGGGCGGCACTGCGATCGCTCCCGGCATTGGCACCGTTATTGGTGGTGTTGGTGGCGCTTTAGTGCCTTCTCTGACGCAACTGTTTGGCTCCAATGTTGAGAGGCAGGCTGAGGTTCAACGCGAACGCGGAGAGCCTATAGACATATCTCGCGGTAAAGCTCTTGCTGCTGCTGTTCCCGGAGCAGCGCTGGAGGCAGCATCTACTTTCGTCCCCCTTGGCCGCGCAATGGTCGGGAAGCTGCTTGGGCCGCAGGGCGCAAAACTTCTGGAGCGCGGGTCTACAGAGGCGACCGAGGCACTCGCAAAAGAAAGCCTGCTGAAGGTGGTTGGCAAAGGTGCTGCCATTGGTGCCGGGGTGGAGATTCCCACCGAATTCACGCAGCAAATGCTGGAGCGCCTACAGGCTGGGTTGCCCGTCACCTCGGAAGACGCATTGACCGAGTATGGCGAAGCCATGTACGGCGCTGGGCTGGTGGGTGGCCCATTTGGCGCTGTAGGCCGCGTTGGACAGCGTTCGCTTGCTCGCCAGAAGATTGCCCAAGAACCTCCACCAGAAATCGCTCCAGAAGCCGCCACGCCAACAAAACCGGCAGCGCAATACTTTGACGAGCCCAGCCCGCTGGAAAACCCCTACGGGAACATCACAGCCGACCTGATGCCGGATGTGGCCAAGGAGATCAACGCCGCCCGCGCCAAGCGCAAGCAGACTTCGCTGGACAGCTTCTCGATCGAGGATGCTGTAAACGCTGGTCTCCCGCAGGAGCGGGTGGACTCTATCCTTTCCGGAGCGCTGCAACGCGCAGGCATCGCCCCAGACCTGCAAATTGCCCCGGAAGACATCTACGACACGGCCAGAATCGCCGGGGTCAACACCGAGCAACCCGGGTTCCCTGACTTCCTGCGTCGCGCCACCGGCTCGGACAACCCCGAGCAAATGTCCCCTGTGCAGCGCGTAGCGGCCCTAGGAGCGATCCAAAGCCTTCCGGAAGGGGTAGATACCCTCCCGACCGGAACAAACGCTCGTAGCTTCACTGAAGCCCAATACAAGGCAGGTCTGAAGGCCATCAAGGCCACCCCCGCTGGCGGGGCGACCCGGGACGAGTTGCTGGCCAACATCCAGAAGTCTGGCGTCAAGAACGTGCAGGATGCCATGTCTGTCCTGCAAACCGCCATCAGGGATGGCAATGTCGAAGGTGTTGCCGCTCCGGCTTATGCCGTGGCAGATGCGTCCGGCGATATCATTGGCAGGTATGATGACCAGCAGCAGGCACAGGATAGGGCTGACCGTTTAAACGGGTCAGTTACCGAGTTTGCCCAGACCCGATACTTCCCCTCGGAGCAGGCTGCAAAGCCAGCCGAGCCGAAGGCCCCTGTCCTGCCCGAAATGCAGGCGCTCCAGCAGCAGCTTGCTCCCGTCCTGCGTCGGTTCGGGCTGGAGGATGTCGGGCTGAAGGTGGTCAAGAGTCTGGGGCAGGAGGGCGCTGATGGGGCTTATGCCAACCGGCTGATTCAGGTCGCTATGGGCGCAGAGAACCCCATGGGTGTCATGCGCCATGAGTCCATCCATGCCCTGAAAGAGCTTGGTGCGTTTAAACCTCGTGAATGGCGGGCGCTGGAGAAGAAGGCCCAGACTGAGTGGGTGGACAAGTTCATCCGCCAGCCCGGACTGTATGACCGCTATCAGGATGTCTACCAGCAGCAGACCGGCAGTCTTGCTGGCTTCGATGAATACATCGCCGAGGAAGCGATCGCCGAGGCTTTCAAATACTTCGATCAGACCAAGCCGCCCGTCGGCCTGATTGGCAACCTGTTTAATCGCTTGCGCAACTTCTTCGCCTCCCTGCGTAACGCCATGCAGGGTGCTGGCTTCCAGACCGCTGAGGATGTGCTGGGCAGGATCGAGGAAGGCAAGGTTCGTCGGCAACGGGAAGCACAAGCAGCCGCTCCGAAGTTCAGCATGGCCAAGGAGACGGACGAGCAGTTCTTCCTGCGTGAGCAACTGAAGCCCAAGGCGCGGCAGGTGATCTTTGAGATCGCCCCCAACCCGGATGACGCAGACCTTTCCGCCGAATGGAATAACCTGCCAGAGGAGCGCCGTCAGGAGATCAGCAGGAAGCTGAAGAACACCATGACCAAGAAGGTTCTGGATGTCATGGGCGCTCGCGGCAGGATTGCCGACCAAGTAGGCAGCTACGAGAACGACACCAACGCATCCTTTGCGCTGTTCCTCGAAAAGGGCAATGCTCTGGATGTGGCGAAGGGTCTTGGATTCGCTTTCTCACAGAAGTCCATGATGGTGGTTTCCCCCAACAAGGCTCGCGGTATGAGCAAGATGGGGGCGGTGACCTTGGAGATTGGCGACAAGAACTTCGGCCAGATTCAGGACATCTACAACACCCTGCGCAAGATTGATTTAAACGGTCAGAGCCCAGTCAACGGTCAGACCACCGCAAACGGTCGCATGACCATCCTGAACGATCCCGAGTGGACTGGCGTTGAGACGGATGAACTGGCAGACATCGTTGACGCTGCTTTGGGCTACAAATACAATGTTTTCACGGATGATGTTTACGCCGCTTTCCCAGAAGCCAAGGACTACGACTATGCCAGTAAAGAAAATGACCCCGCAGATGAAGCAGGAGATATTCGGGAACGGCTTCGTAGTGTTCGGGATGAAGCCTCCGAAGCCATCCGACAAGAAATCCGATCCAAGGTCGGAAGTAGAGACGGAAGAGGACGGGATAAGGGCAGAGGCAATACGCCGCTTGCGGGTGCGCCGCTTGTTGCAGGGGCAACGGGGCCCGACCCAAGAATAGTTGCGGTCGCGGAGAAGTATGCCAAGGACAACGGCATACCGCTTGAACGTCAGTCGATATACGTTGACGTAGACCCAGATTTCTCCAAGAGCATTGCGCAGGCATACGATGAGATGCCTCATGCGCCCAATGACCCTGCTGTAAAAGAAGCCTATCAAGACCTGATCCGGCAAACCACCGCGCAATACAAGGCGTTGGAGGATGCCGGATACAAGTTCTACTTCTACGACGAGACCAACGATCCATACGACGGGAACCCGTGGAATGCCATGCGCGAACTCCGCGCAAAGAAAACCATGGGTGTGTTCGCCACCGAAGCCGGGTTTGGCAGTGGCGCTACAGAACTCAATGTGGACGACAATCCCCTGCTGGCGGAAACCGGCATCGAGTGGCCGTATGGTTCCTTGGATGGGCAGAAGAAGCGGGTTCTTGCCAACGACCTATTTCGCGCCGTGCATGATGCTTTCGGCCACGGGATTGAGGGCGCGGGGTTCAGGGCTGTTGGCGAAGAAAACGCATGGCAGGCACATGCCAAGCTGTTTAAAGGGCCAGCACTTGGGGCTTTGACCAGCGAGACTCGCGGGCAGAATAGCTGGCTCAACTACGGCAAGTATGGCGAAAAGAACCAAACCGCCAAGGTTCAGGACACCGTCTTTGCAGACCAGAAGACCGGTCTGATGCCGGAGTGGACTTGGCAAGAGCGAGTCGCGCCATCTGGCGGAATCAAGCCTGTGACCACGGAAACCATCGTTATCGATGGTGTCATACGTCCCACGCGGAATAGCGAAGGCAGGCTGATCTTCCCGACAGAGGAAGGTCTCCGCAACTTCTGGAAATGGTTTGGCGATTCTGCCATTGTGGACAACAAGGGCAGGCCGGTGGTCATGTACCACGGCACCGCTCGCGATATCGAAGAGTTCATTCCCAAGCAGGCGGACGCGATATTTGTTACGCCCAATCCATCCTTTGCTGAGGGCTTCGGCCCTGCCAGTGAAGATTACATGGTCAGGAACCTCTTCAACAAAACCACCGAAGAAGAGCGATACGAAATACTCATGACCGCAGCAAAGGCTGCGTATGCTGACAAGCGAATCAACAGGAATGAGTTCAACAGGATTGCTCGTGAATATCGAGAACTAGATTCAACCTATGGTTTTATACCTTCCTCTATCGAGGACGATGTTTACGCAGAGGTTTTGAATCGACTGCCTAGCAGGTCGAACATTCTTTCGCTATACGTTAGCTCCAAGAATCCGTTCGATTTCAAGAACCCAGACCATGTCGAGGCCATTGTTGAAGCGGCCAATATGGCTGGCAACGAGATCGATCCCAAGTCCATCAAGGACATCAAGCTCGGACGATGGGCAGAGATCGAAGGGGATGTAGTCCAGAATGCTATCCGCAACGCTGGATTTGATGGCTTCTATGTCCGCGAGGGTGGTGAGACCAACCTTGCCGTATACGATTCCAGCCAACTCAAATCCGCAATCGGTAATGTCGGCGCGTTCTCCCCGAAGAAGAAGGGCATCAAGTTCAGCCTCGCCCAAACCAACACCCCAGAGTTTAAACGCTGGTTTGGTGACAGCAAGGTGGTGGATGCTGATGGCAAGCCGCTGGTGGTGTATCACGGAACCAGTAAGGATAAGGATTTCACATCGTTTAATGTTGGCATGAGAGGTGCGTGGTTTACTTCTTCCCCTGAAGAAGCATCTATGTATTCCAAAGAAAACGATAGCCAAGGGTATAAATACGAGGGCGGCAAATTCATCGCCAAGAATACTGCCTCCAGAGTTATGCCGGTATATTTGTCAATACAAAATCCTTATGATCTGACAAAAGATGATTTGGAAAAACTCAAGGGGGGCTCCAATTACGCGGCAGCACAGAAAGATATTTTCACCAAGGCTCGCCTTCAAGGTTTTGATGGGATAGATTTGGGTGACGGTATTTGGGTTGTTCTCAAATCTCCAAACCAGATCAAATCAGCCATCGGCAATCGCGGCACGTTCGATCTGACGAAGAAGGACATCCGCTACAGCATATCTGGCGGGAAAGCATTCGCCCTCGATCCGACCACATCAAAAGACAACTTCATCTACCTTCTTCAGGATGACAAGATTGACCTGAAGCGGGTTAATGATGGCATCTACAAGACCGGCAAAAAGATTGGCGATCGGTGGAACGCCTACGAGAAGGAAGAGACGTATTACGGCAAATCGGCAGAGCGCATCAAGCAGTTTGCGACACGCGAACTGCATCAGGTAACCAATAAGATGCAGAGCGCTGGCATCTCCCTGCCAGAGATGGATGATTACTTGCTTGCTCGCCATGCGCCGGAAGCGAACGCATACCTTCGCACCATCAATCCTGATCCCAATCAAAACGCTGGCATGTCCGATGCCGAGGCTGCTGCCTACATGCAATCCATCCCCGCGAGCAAACGGGTCGCTCTTGAGAGGATTGCGAAAGATGTCGATGCGATGACCAAGGGCACTCGCGATCTGATGGTTGAGTATGGGCTGGAGAGCAAGAAGACCATCGATCAGTGGGATAAAACCTACAAGCACTATGTGCCTCTGTTCCGTGAAGAGACCGAGGGCAAGCCCCTCAGCGCTGGTCGCGGCTTCAGCATTCGCGGTGACACCTCCAAGAGAAGGACTGGCTCCACGAGGAAGGTCGTCAATGTTCTGGCGAACATCGCCTTGCAGCGAGAGCAGGTGATTGCCCGTGGCGAGCGCAACCGTGTTGGCAATTCGCTATACGGCATGGTTCTTCTGTATCCCAATCCTGATTTCTGGTCTGTGATCAGGCCAGACAAGATGACCAAGGATCAGATACGAGCCGAGTTGTTTAAACTTGGCATCGATCCGGCAACCGTCGATGAGATGGCAGAGCGCCCGGTTCAGAAGGTCATTGATAAGAAGACCGGGATCGTCACCTACAAGGTTCCTCCGTTCTGGAAGGACAATCCAAACCTGCTCTTTACCCGTGTAAACGGTGAAGAACGGATCATTGCTTTCAACAAGAACGATGAGCGAGCCATGCGTCTTGTGACTGCGCTCAGGGGAATGGATGCGCAGAAGCAGGCGGAGGTCATCAAATCCATGGGCACTGCCGGGGATTACTTCCGGAAGGCCCTCGACTTCACTGGCAAAACCACCAGATACTTCGCCGCGATCAACACGCAATACAACCCGGCATTCGGTATATACAACCTGATGCGCGATATCGGTGGCGCTACGATCAATCTACAGACCACGCCCCTGAAGGGCATGGAACGCAAGGTCGTGGCGGATGCCTTCGTCGCCCTCAAGGATGTCTACAAAGACCTGCGGAGAGCCCGCGATGGCCTCCCGCCCAAATCCAAGTGGGGTCAGATATTTGATGACTTCGGACTTCAGGGTGGCAAGTCTGGCTTCAGCGAGCTTTTCCGGGACTCTCAGGAACGCTCTGATGCCTTGCAGGCTGAACTGAAAAAGTTCAACGAAGGGAAACTCAAGGGCAAGGGCAGGGCCATCATGGAATGGCTGTCCGACTTCAACGATGCGATTGAAAACGCGATTAGGGTATCCGTATACAAGAACGCTCTGGACAAGGGCCTCTCCAAGCAGAAGGCCGCGAGTCTCGGGAAGAACATCACCGTCAACTTCAACCGCAAGGGTTCGATGTCGAAGCACATCCAGACCCTGTATGCGTTCTTCAACGCAGCGGTTCAGGGTACCGCTCGTATTGCTCAAACCCTGATGATGCCTGATGGCAAGCTGTCCACATTCGGGAAGAGGGTCGTGGTTGGTGGCATCACGCTCGGGATGATGCAGGCAGTCCTGCTGGCGATGGCTGGCATTGATGAAGATGAGCTTCCTGACTACATCAAGGACAAGTCCATCGTCATCCCATACGGCGACGGCAAGTATGTCTCGATCCCCCTGCCTCTTGGATACCATGTCATTCCTGCCTTCGGTCGTCGAGTCATGGAGTTCGCCATGTCCGATGACAAGAACGTGGGCAAGGCCATGATTGGCACGGCCATGATGATTGCTGACGGATTCAACCCGTTCGGCAGCGCGACCTTCTTGCAGACGCTGTCCCCGACCATAACTGACCCGCTGGTTGCTCTGGCAGAGAACAAGGACTTCAACAGCAAGCCGATCGCGATCGAGGATGTCAGCAGCATGAGCCCGACCCCGGGATACACGAGGTCATCGCAGAACGCTCTCGCCATCACCAAGGGAATTGCCTACGGGATCAACATCCTTTCTGGCGGCACCGAGTTTAAACCCGGCGACATCAGCCCGACCGCAGATCAGATCGAGTATCTGGTTGGCCAGCTTACCGGCGGTGTTGGCCGGGAGGTGATGAAGATCGGCAGGGGTGCTGAGTCCATCGTCACCGGCGAAGAGCTTGCCACCTACAACATCCCGATCATCGGCAGGCTGATTGGCAACACTCAGCAGAAGGCCGCTCAGAGAACTCGTTTCTACGACAACATCAAGACCATGAACGAGCATCAGGCCGAGATTGAAGGTCGCCTGAAGAGCAATCAGGATGTCACCGAATACCTCAAGAAATACCCCGAGGCCGCGATGTATCAAGAGGCAGACAAAATCTACCGGAAGATCAGCGCTCTCAGGTCTGAGAAGGAGTACATGAAGGAGGCTGGTGAGAGCAGGGAAGCCATCAAGAGGGTCGATGACATGATCCTTGAATTGATGGCGGGGTTCAACGAACTACAGTCCAGATACAGCAAAGAGATCAAGGCTACCCAATAGGGATGGGCTTTCTCTCTGGCTTGGGAGACTCACCTGCCGATATAAAGGAGACAGACTGGCGTTTGGCGCACCACTTGCACTCAACGCCGGTCTTCCTCCCCTGCCTGTTGTATCGAGGAACCATCTCTTCCGCCTTGCGGCTCTTGTTGCATTTGAAGCAGAACTTGAGCATGTTGTTTCACCTGTTCGTATAGCTCCCATTCGGAGCCGTATCGGGTTTCAAAAGCCTTCTTCCAAGGGTGCCGCGAGGTAGTTTCTTTGTTGTTCACGCCGCTCCTGTGGTGCATGTAACAGAGCGGTATGGTGTGGAGATCATCGACCCTCCTGCCGTTCTTGTGGATGTGGTGTATGTCCGCCGGGGAACGACACCCATGCTCGTTTAAACATACGATGCAGCCAATGTCTTGGATCAAGGAGAACCAGACAACTACCTCCTGCCATGGGCTACGCGATTTTTTTGAAGTCATTGATGTCCAGAACCCATGAGTGTGTTTTGTTCCCATCGGAGCCGTCCCTGCTCTGGTAGGAATGAATCTTCCTCCGGCGCAAGGATATGGCTTCCATGATCTGCCAGCAGGTTGCCAGATACACCCCGTTGGCGGGGTTCTCCGGGTGCTTCATCCAGAAGTAGATGGGGAAGTCCCGGCCATACTGAATGCCATACCGCGTGAGGTCGTAGACATTCAGGGTGACGCAGGATTCCGTGTCTACCCCATACCGGTCGGATGTCCGGAAGGGGGTGGACTGTACCTTCAGGTCGGCGAGTGTACCTAGCCGGACGCTGAACAGGTCTGGGGCATACCTGTCCAGTTCCTTGGCCGGGTTCATGACCACCCTGAGCCGGAGCCCATACCGCAGGACGAACTCCAACTCGTCTTGGGGGTGGCTCACCCAGTGAGCCTTGTCGTTGGGGTCGTGCATGTTTAAACGGCCAGATGCTCTACCGCCTCTTTGCAGAAGGACGGGGAGAATTTGGCGTAGACCCGCTCGGTGATCTGGGTGTTGGAATGCCCGAGAATCCGGGCAATCTGGGTCATCGGGACGTTCTTCTGGGCAAGCTGTGTCGCGACAGTGTGACGCAGGACATGGGGCGTGATCTTGAGCTTGGTCGCCTTCATGACCCTCTTCCAGTTGGCGTCGATCGACCGGACAGGCTTCCCATCCCTGTGGATCACCCAAGGACTGCCCCCGGCAATACGCGCCAAACCGCTCAGGAGGCCCCGTAACGCGCTGGACATTGGCACGACACCCCTACCCTTCATCCGGTGGAAGAGCGGGTCTGTACGGTCGTTAAAATCGATCAGGTTGGACTTGAAGTCCACCTGCTCCCAGCGCAGCTTCAGGATCGCCTCCTTCCGCTGCCCGGTCATCAGGGCTATGCGAACAAATGTATCCAGTTCCGGGTAGTTCCGGGTTTCCGACAGGAGGATGGCCACCTGCTCCTCGTTGAGGAAGTCCGCCCGGGGCGGCGGGGAGGGCAGCTTCTGGATGGAGGGCAGGAACCCGATCATGCCCAGTTTAAACGCGTATCTCAGCGCCGCCTGAAGCACCCCCAGTTCCCGGTTGATCGTCCCGGGCGTCATCCCCCGCTTCTGGATGTAGGCTGGG
>Ga0129336_10002128_pt1 | contig 12184 bp, 14 predicted proteins | sample CPB6_02_DNA_FD_96878 | JGI IMG/M metagenome (GOLD analysis project Ga0129336, IMG submission 96878) | Freshwater to marine salinity gradient microbial communities from Chesapeake Bay, USA - CPBay_Sum_0.6_0.2_DNA | ecosystem: Environmental > Aquatic > Marine > Coastal | place: USA: Chesapeake...
GCCGCCGCTGGTCATGGCCACCACTCTGCGATGTCGCCAAGGTTGCATCAGAGTTCCACGCCGTAGATCGTGCCGGTGATATTGGCCGCCGCGCTGCTGGTGACTTTGAGCACGTTGTCCACCGCGCTCAGGGCCACGCCGTTGCCCAGGTCAAAGGTGTAGGGCGTGTCCGCCAGCAGCTTGGGCGTGCGAAACACGAAGTTGCCCGCGCCAGCACTGTTGTCTTCAAAGAGCAGGCTGCACGCGGCGCTCACGCTGACCGTCAGGCCCATGAACACGACGCGCTTACCGCTCGTAGGGGTCCAAACAGTGGTGATGCTGCCGCCGGCCACGGCGTTGACATCCTTGAACACGTCCGGCACGCGCAGCCCTTCGATCTTGGGGGTGCTGGCCGCCGTGCCCGAGGTGGTGCCGGTGGATTTGAATACTTTGACCGCTACGTTTTGGCTCATAAGTCAGTAGGCTCGGACAATTTCGAGGCGTTGATACTGGGGTTGGCTCGTGTGCAGCTTTTGCAGTTCGCCGGCGAGGTATTCGTCGGCCAGTCGTTCTTGGGCGATGGCTTTGTCCATCTGGCCGTCCATGCGCAGGTAGTCCGCATACGCGCCCATGACCAGGTAGGGCTGAAACACGTAGGGAATTTCCACCATGGCCCAATATGATGTGTTGCTGGGAGCCACCACTGCCGTGGTTTGCAGGCAGGTGTAGAAGTTCTTGATGCTGCCGCTGGAGTTGTAGAGCACCTGATCGCCCACGGCATACAGGGTGCCATTGACCCAATCGCTGCCCGTCAGCGGCACGAAGCGGGTGCGGTATTCCACCCACACGCTGGCCGGGCCGTCGGGCACCTGCACGCCGTTGCTCGAAAGCGTCCAGTTGGGCACGCTGAAACGGCGGTTGACGGTCGGCTGGGTCGAGTAAAGATCGCGCACCTCGCCCAAGGCCGTCTGGCCGGTCTGCTCGTAAGCAATGTATTTGTCGAACGGCGTCAGCACGGCGAAGCTGCTGCTGGTGGGCAACGCGCCGGTGTTGGCGGTGATGCACACGTAGTAGCGGCCGGTGGCTCCGTAGCGCACCACGTCGCCGATTGCGTAAGTCGTGCTGGTGGCCCAGTCGTTGCCGGTGTAGCTGCCCTGGCACGGATACCAGTTGCCCAGATTCAGCGTGCCGGAGTCGTTGACCGGGTTGGGCGTGCAACGAATGGTGCCGGTGGCGGGCGTCGTGGGGGTGCCCAGAATGGTGTAGTAGAACTGCGTGGTGCTCAGGACCGTGACCGTGGCGGTCACGTTGTATTCAGTCTCCGCCGCGCCGGTGATGGTTACGAGGTCGCCGGTCGTCAGGCCATGCGCCGCGCTGGTGGTGGCGGTCGCCGCGGTGCTCACGCGCGTCAGGCTGCTGACAGTCAAGGGCAGGGACCGCAGGGCTTGGTAATAGCTGTTCACCGCCCGGGTGTTGCCCCGATAGAAGACTTCCGTGCCGGCCGTGTAGGTGGTGCCGGCTGCCCAAGCGCCGCGGTAAAGGCGTTCCTCCACGCGCATCAGCTCGGGCCAGTAATCCGCTTCCCACGCCAGCCGAAATCGCCGGCTGATGTGGCCGCGCAGCCGCAGGGCCAGCTCGGTGGGCAAGGTGGTGTAAGTAATCCCCGCCAGCTCGCTGACCAGTTGCAGCACTTCGCTGTAAGCGACTGTCCTCATGCGTAGGTCTTGCGAAAGCGCACGCGCCGAGACGGTTCTTCCCGGCTTGGCCGCACTTCATCCTTGGCCTGGTAGCTGTAATCCACGGTCGGGCTGAACCCGACGCGCGCCGTGGTGGTGCCGCAGTCCTTCACGCCGATTTCGATGCCGTCGCGCTTGAGCAGGCGCAGCATGGTGGGGTCGGACAAGGCCGCGCCATGGGTGGTGCCGTCGGCATCCGCCGCCACCTGCTTAATGGTGAAGGCCAGATAAGGGTCCATCTCGAGCACGGGAGCCCCCACGCCGTCAATGGCCCGCCGCTCCACGCCGAGTTTCTTCTGGATGTAGCGTTGGCGCTCGATGGCGCTGCGCAGCTCCTTGAAGTGCTGGTCGCGCACCAAGTCCTTCACGAGCTGGAAGAGCTGCTCGTCGCTGATCTTGGGTTGAGGAACGGGAGCGGAGACGTGCATGGCAAGAAATCAATCCTTTCCCCGCAGGGAAGGGCGGCGGCCGGGAAAGGCAACGGCCGCCGCCCTGCTGCACCTCGGTTACGAGGTCGGGACGCCGGTGGCGGTGCGATCCTCAATCTCCACCACGATGGTCATCTGACCCGCAGTGGCCGCGGTGCCATCCACATCCACCGTCACGGTGAGATACTGGCTGGCCGCGGTGATGATCGCGCCGGTGTTGTAGAGGTAGAACTCCGAGCCGGCGGCCAGGAGGTTCACCCCGTTGATGTAAGCGGTGCCGCTGGCTGTGGTGCCCACGCTGGCGGCGGCGCTCGTGCCGGAGTTCCAGTTGGTCGTCACGGACACGGACACGGATTTGACCACGGTGCCGGCGGGCAGCGCCATGAGGTTGGTGGCCACGTTGTCGCTCACGTCGCCATAAGCGACGATGAACGCATATTTCTGGGTGATGCGCTCCTCGTAAGAGAGGGGCTTTTTGATGATTGCCATAACTAGGTGATGTTCGTGGTTGCGGTTGCGGGTGGCTTACGGCTTGAACTTGCCCATGCCTTTTGGCGAATCGACCTGGAGGCCGGCGATGGCCCGGATGAGGCGGCGCTCACCACCGCCCAGGTTGGGCAGGGGCGTCACCGTGGGGCGCTGGTTGTAGCGCAACCGCAGCTTGCTCATGTCGAGCAGGTAGCCGCGATCCGTGTCCGGCGCGAGCGGGCTGCCGCTCATGCCGATCCACGAGGAGGGCGTGACGGTGAAGGAGCCGAAGTCACCCCGGAACACTGTGGTGGTCGAGGTGATGGTCTGGTTGTCCATTGGGCCGCTGAACGTGCGGACGCGCACGGCGGCGGCGCTGGATTCCGTGTCGGTGCGGGTCATCTCCGTGATGCGCGCCCGGAGCACGGAACCGGCGAGAAGCATGTAGTTCTCGCTGACCATGCCGACGGCATCGAAGATGGCACGCAGGATGCCCTGCATGTCCGTCACTTCGTCGAGGGAGGCGGTGGCCGTGGTGATGACCTGGCTGGAGCCGGGCCGCTGGTTGCTGGGGCAGGTGGCCACGCTCGGGCCGGCCGTGCTGATCCAGAGATCGAGGCCGCAGGTCAAAAACGGGACGGTTCCATCATCGACTTGCGCATCGTTGCTGGACAGGAAGACCGATTCCATGTCCCGCTTGATCTCCACCAGCGCCTTGGCGGTGGCGGCCTGAATGGGGTTGGCGGCCCCGGGCATGTCGCTGGCGTCCTGCGTCAGCGTGCTGACCATCGGCGTGCGCTCGAAGATTTGCACGTAGTTGGACAGCTTGCCGCGGTTGGCAAACTCGTCCGAGAACGAGGTCACATCCTGGCCGTCGATGACGCCGCTCAGTTTGGGCGCGGCATACGCATCGGCGGTCCAGTCGAACCGGGGGTTGGTGGCGGCGGGCGATTTCTGCACGGCCGAGGTGAAGGGCAATGCCTTCGCATCGACCAGGGCGAGAAGGTCGGAGTAATCCTCCTTCTTCGTCGTAACATCTTTGACTAACGTGGCTGACATGGTGGGTGCTGCTTTCTCCGGCGGTTACGCCGGCATGAGGGCGGCCAGGTCTTCCGTTCTTCCAGTCTGCTCGAAACGGCTTCGGGCGGCGCTGCCGGCGGCGACGCGGGGCGGCGCGCTCCGGCTGGGCGTCTTGGGCGGGGCGGGCTTGGTCATCACCGGGGCGGCCTTGGCCTTGGCGGCGCGGCGCGCTTGCAGGGCCTTGAGCCCTTCAATCTGCACCGCCACCACAAAGGGCCAGTCCGGTCCCATCTGCTTGACCAACGGCCGGCTTTTGACCACCTGCTCAAAGAGCTGGTATTCTTCGCCGGTCTTGGTCTTGAGCCAGGGATAATCCTCGGCGGCCAGTTCCATGACCCTTGCTTCGTGCTCCAAGTGCGAGCGGCGCTTGGGCACTGCCTCCAGCGCCTCGCTCGCCTGCTCCTTCTGCCCGCGGATGTTCTGCTTTAAGTCCCGGATGAACTTCACGAGGCCCTCGCGGTCCTCGGGCGGTTCATACTTCGCGGCCTTGAGCTGGCGCACCACGGCGTCGGGGTCGGCGTCGAGGTCTTCGCGCAGCGCATCCAGCGCGTCCAGCGCCCGCTCGGCCGCCCGCACGGTGTCGCGGCTTTTGGCCTCGACCGCCTCCAGTTCGCGGAGGTCCACGATCTGGTGCAGGGGGTTGGTGGGGGGCAGGATGACCGGCGCGCTTTCGGTGGCCTTGGCCTCGGGCGGCTTCGCGCGTAGCTGGGCCAGCTCCGCTTCCAGCGCCTTCTTTTGCGCGGTCAGCTTGTCAATCCGCTTGCGGGCACGGCGCGGGAGACCTTCGATCACTTCTTCGTCGGTCTTGTCCGCGTCGTCCTTGGGCTGTTCTTCTTCCGCACTCGCATCGGCGTCACTATCGGCTTCGGCTGCGGGACTCTCATCCCTCAGCGGTTCACCTTCAGCTTCGCCCTCTGCGCCGTCGGAAGCCGTTTCGAGTTGTGAAAGATCGGCTTTGACCGGACCAGCCTCGGGTTGTGAGTTGGGCTCGTCGGCCGCCTGCGCGGCTCCCGAACTGGTTTCCGTGGCGAGTTGCTGAAAGCCCATCAGGACCGCCAGATTGCTCGCCGTTTCCGTCGTTGCATCCGCGCCACGAGTTGCCGCCGGGGTCGCGTTGTCCGGCTTGGTTTGAGTTGGCATGTTGCACACCGACCACTTTGGGCGGGTCGTCCACCACCACGCTGCGGTGCTTCGGCCCGTGCGAGCCCAGCGCATCCACATGAAGCTGTCGTCCCCCATAAAGCAGAACCGCCGCCACATCCCAAGGGGACGCGCGGCGGTTTGGGACGGTTTGGGACGGTTTAGGACGACAAAAGGAACTTCAGGTCCAGCTTGCGGAAGCGTTGATGCCCGCCCGGCGTTGCCTGAACCGGTTTGATGACCCCGGCTTGAATCTGCTTGTAGAATGTGGTTTTGGCCCAGCCCGTGACGGCCAGCACCTGGCGGCGCGACACCATCAGCGGCAGCTTTTGGAATTCCTCGGCACTCATGGCTTTCCTTTCAACTCTCAACTTTCCTCTTTCAACGGCACGGCTCGCCACTTCTCGATCTCATTGCGCACGGCGCGGATGCCGCCGAGCCGGCCGGCGAGCTTGTGGCCCGTCTCGCCCACCACCTCCGGGTCTTCCAAATCCTGGCTTACCTGCTCGATCAGCTCGTCCGTGATGACGCGCAAGGCGCGCAACACGAGCCCCTGCTCATCCAACGCCTGAATGGCCCGCATCAAGTCGGCCCGGTCGATCTCCCGCTGCTGTTGCACCAGTTGGCTCATGGTTTGCCTTGCTCTTACGCCGCGCTGACCGGCTTTACGCCCGTCCGACCCGTGACCACGTTCTGCCCGAGCTGCATCTCAGACTGCTTGAGGCTCTTGCTGTAATTCTCCATCAGGTCGCGGAACCGTTCGTCCTGCGCGAGCGCTTGCTGATACTTCGGATTATTCTGCACGATGATTTGCAGGAACTGCTGCTTCATCGCCGCCGTCGGATCGTTCTGCGGGTATTGCGGCTCGTTGCCCAAGGCCATGAACGCCACGTCCCGGTTGACCTGCTCGAACACCTTGCCCGCCGCCCCCTGCTGATCTTGCAGGATGGTCTGCGCCATGGTGGCGTCGATGCTCGCCAGCGCCAGCGCCGTAAGCTTGCTGTAATCAATCGCGCCGCCCCGGTCGTTGGGCACCACCAGCTTGCTGATGGCGTCGAGCTTCTTGAACGTGAACTCCATGTCCAGGTCGCGCGCGTCGAACACGAGCTGGAAGTCATACTCGCCCGCGATGTCCGCCGCCGTGGTGGGAAAGCCTTCCAAGCCCCCGCCAATGCGTTGCAATTCCTCGTCGGTCAAATACTGCTGGGCCAACTGCAACGTCTGCGTGCAAACCTCCTCCTCGGCGGCGAGGAAGTTCTCGACCGCCTGCTGAAGCCGCGCCTGCCACTTGGCCGGCACCACTTCGGGATGCGGCAGGCCCCAGTAATCCGCCGCCCGCCGCAGCACCATGGCAATGACTTCAAACGCCAGCCTGGGATTGCCCGTGGGTGGTTCCAAATACTCCAGCGCCTTGGTGCCGTTGAGCGTTTTCTCCACCTTGACGCCCGGGCCGATGCGATACTTCTGGCCGAATTTGTTGGCCGGCACCAGCAGGGTGGGATTCACCTCCAGCGTGGACCGGTCGGCCAGCATGTCGCATTGCGTCTTGACCTCATCCTGCCACGTCGCCGCGACCTCGGGCACCCCGCGCGAATCCACGAGCCGGCGGCTAACCCGCTCCTGCTGCACCTCGACAAACGGGTATTTGCCATGGGCGTAGCCGCAAGGGCCGTGCTTGGCATAGATGCGGTTGCCCTGGTCATTCTTCGTGGCATTGGGGCAGAAGATCGTGCAGCACACTTCGGGCACATCCTCGGTGTCCACGCTGCGCACGTAGGCCCACACCACTTCCACCAAATCCTCCTTGGTGTCGGTGCGCGTGGCGTTGGTGTATTGGTCGCCTTCGTGGATCACATCACCCAACTGGTTGTCCCACGTCATCACCATGCCGCGCGTCTTGAGCGCCGCCTCCACCCACGCCTCATCCCAGCCATCGGTCAGCACGTTCTCGCGCAGCTCCGTCTCGCTCAGGAAGTCCCGCACAAACACCACCCGGGCGCGCTGCATGTCCGTGGTGCTGGCCGGAAAGAAGATGTCTTCGCCCAGCTTGCGCGCCGTCCACTCCGGCCCGTGGTAGGTCACGTAGGGGCGGGGCACCTCGGCGGTGCCGGAAGTGCGCAGCGATCGCACGATCCGCCGGGCCTGGGGCTTGGTCAACGTGCCAAGCAACCGCAACGCCGCATCCACCGCCGCGTCTTCGAGCGTCGGGTCGAGCACCATCTGCACCAGCGCCGGGCCGTCCGGGAATTCATCAGCCAACTGCCGCAGGTTGACCGTGGTGCGCGTGTAGCTGACGCGCCGCTCCCAGCACACTTGCCAGACCGCCAGGCCGTAGGCCAGCATCAGGTTGGCCACCAGCTCGCGCTCGCGGCCCAGCTCCCGCCGGCGTTGCTGCCGGAAATGGTTCACGAGCTTGGCCACCTGCGCGGCCTTGGCTTCGTCCGCGGCTTTGGCGGGAATGGCTTTGACCTGCGCCCGGGCTCCGGCGGTGGTCAACACACTGGCCAGGTCTTTGATGATGCCATCCACGAGCGGCACGCGGGTGTCCGCCGCGTTGTCCCACGGCAGGCAGGCATCCCCGAGCAGCTCGCGTTTCTTGCGACCCGACGGGTGCTGGCCAACCCAGCGCATGAACCGCGTGCGGTCGCCCTGGTTGGCGCGCCATTGCCAGTTAGTGTAACCGCCGGCCTTCTCGAACTCCTGCAACAGCAGGTCGAGATCAGGCTCGCGGGTGGTCTGGAGAAGCTTGTCCTCCGTCGAGTCGTATGCAGCAGTCATCAGGCGTTCAGAGTCAACGCCCAGCCAGCGCACGACGGAGTGCGTGCCGGGACTCAAGCACAATTCAATCGGTCAGTCAAGGTTACGTGTTACACGTAACACCTTTCCCGTGCCGGGTTGAGCCACTCCAAATTTTGCATGGCCATGTAGCCCAGCAAATCCGCAAAGTCCTTGTTCGGTTCCTTCTCGCCTGCGTCCGGGCCGGGCCAGTGGTTAAAACACGCGATCACCTGCTCCGCCCGCTCGCTCACGAACAGCGCCGGCGCGTTGGCCACCATGTCCAGCTTGGCGTCTTCGTGCCAGAACAGCAGCTTGTTCACCTCGCCAATCCGGGTGCGCACGTCCGTCCCGCTGGCCGGCAGAAACTCCATGCCCGGGTCGTCTTCCCCGCCCGGTTCCGCGAGCTGGTCAATCAAGCACGTCCCGCCATGCACCTCCGCGTGGGGATTCCGCCCCGCCCGCGGGTCAATAAACCGCGCCGCCACGTCCAAGCCCAGCTCGGCCTCGATGGCCCGCCACGTCTGCCGCAACTGCGTGGTGCCCAGCCCCAGCGAGTTCTGCGCCGGGCCGGCCTTGTAGAGCTTTCCGGGGGAATCCCCGCTCCCCTCCAGGTTGGGCACCGCCCATTCGCCATAGGTCGCCGCATCCGGCCAGTCCGCCACGATGTAGAACCGCCCGTCCGCCGCCACGCGCACCCACAGCGTCGCCCAGTTGCGCGCCCCGGCCGGGTCGGTGAACTGGTAGTCCGTGCCGGCGGGAATGCGCTCGGGCTTGATGACATTCCACTCGCCAAACTTGGGGAAGGGCCGCCCCACTGTGTCGCGCGTGTAGCCGTAGGCGATGCGTTGAATGTATTCGGCCGACCGCGGCTTGCCGTCCTTGCCCCGGCAATCGTCCTTCACCGCGTCGTAGAACGTCCGCTGACCGTCGCCGAAGCGGTTGAACTCGGAGAAGAAGTAAATCACGCGCGCCCGCGTGGTGGCCGCCCGCTGCACGTAGGGCATGTGACCCTCTGGCAAGCCCGGCACGTTCACGCGCCCCGCCAGCAGCTCGGCATAACGCGATTCCAACGTCTGCGGTGCGTCGCCCACCGCTTCCTTAATGGTGGCCGTCATGCCGTTGATGGGCGTGAAGGACCAGATCAGTTGCGCCTGTTGAAAGCGCAAGCGCCGTTGCAGCATCAGCCACCAGTTCACCCGCAGGTTCTCATCCGCCCACACCGCCGGGATGGTCCGCCCCGACAAACCGAACATCTGGCCTTCCATGTCCGCCGGGTCTTGCTGGTAGGTCTTGAACATGAACTTCGTGCCGCCCGGCAGCGCCAGCAGTTGGTCCGAGAAGCCGTGATGGCTTGAATACTTGATGTAGAACTGCTTGCTCTGCTTGCCGTTGAGCGCCTTGAACTCGTTGGGCAGGTAGTGCCACAGGATTTGCTGCTGGGTCTCGATGCTGCTCTCAAAGTTCTCCGCCAGGCACAGGAACTTGCTGCCGGGATTGCGCACCGCGCTTTCAATCAAGCGCCGCCCGGCGTAGCGCGATTTGCCCGAGCGGTTGCCCCCGAGCAGGATCAGGAAGAGCACGCGCCCGGCGGCATCGTGGTCCGCCAGCAGGCGGTCGGCATCCGCCCAATGCGGCGGCTCCGGCTCGCAATGGAACGGGTCGGACTTGGCCGCGAGAATGGCGTTCTCGCGCGTGGCATAAATGTCCGCCAACCGCTCCGCGCCGCCCGGGCGGCTCAGGATCAAGCGCATCTCCTCCGGCGTTGGCACCGGAAAGAGCGGGTGGGAGGTCCAATTTAGGCCGTTCATATTGCAATGGCTGGTCGGTGCCTGAGTTTTATTGTCGCATTTTTGTTCAGCTCACAATGCGCTCACTAAGCCATGCATCTATTTTGGCTATTTCGGTTTCAAGCTCTTCGGCAGCTCTTGCTTTCAGTTCCCTCTCGATTTGCGGCAAGGTGCGATGCAGCCACGCTGCATCATTGCTGAGATATGGCTCATATACCGAGGCCCTATTTACATCAATCAGCCCGACCGTGGTTTCTACATCCGGCGACTTAAAGCAGCGCAGGATTTCTTCGATGCGCCTCTTCGTTTCAATTTTCTCGCTAATTTGCAAAAGGATGGATGGATTTATCATAAGAATGGATTCCGTAATCTAGTTGGCCTTTGTGGTGGCTGATTAAATTTCTCACTCAATCCTCCTCATCATCCGGCCGGCCCACCGACGCCGCCCCGCTCACGCGGCCGGTGCCGCCACAGAAGTCATGGAAGGTCATGCTCTCCTTCTCAAAGACCATCGCCACATCCATCTCCGCCGGGCCGTTGCGCTGCTTGGCAATGCGCAGGTTGGTGGGCCGGAATCCCGGCTCGCGCCGCTCGCGGTAATCCGTCCACGCCTGCCACATGCGCGCCCCTTCTTCTGTGGACTGGCTCGGCTCAGGCATCTTCCACAGCATGAAGATCGCGTCCGCGTCCTGCTCGATGCTGCCGGAGTTGCGCAGGTCCGACGGCGCGGGCGGCCGGCTGAACAGCTCGTCCCCGCCCCGGCGACCGTTCTTCTCAATGTCCCGCGAGAGCTGCGACAACACGATCACCGGCACGTTCAACTCCTTGGCCATCGCCTTCATCGCCTCGCTCACCATCGTGGCGCGGATGAGCATGTCACCCGCCACCTTGCGGTCGCTGGGCGGCACAATTTGCAGGTAGTCCACCACGATCAACTCGCACTTCTCGCGCACCGCCTTGCGGGCGTCCGCGCGGATTTGCACCTCGTTCAAGCACCGGGCTTCAATGGACAACCCGCTGTTGGCCAAACGCCCGCCGGCCGCCAGCAGGCCGCGCAAGCCGGCGTCGCTCACGAAGCCCTGCTGCACCTTCATGAAGCTGCACTTGGCCAGCGCGCACATCATGCGCAGCGCGATGCTGTTGTCCTGCATCTCCAGCGAGTAGAACTTGCACTTGCGGTTCAAGGTCAGCGCCGTGTGCAGCAGCAGGTCCGCCGCGAGACTGGTCTTGCCCATGCCCGGCCGCGCCGCCACCACGATCATCTCGCTCTTGTGCAGGCCGCCGCCGATGAGTTTGTTCAGGTGATCCCAGGGCGTCGGGATGGTGTTGGGGTCTTGCAGGCCCTTGCCGCGGTGCTCCATCGTGGTCTCCACGATGTTGAGCGTGCCCAGCACCACCTCCTTGATGCTGCGCTCCCCGCTGTCCGCACTGAACGCATCCGCCAGCCGGCGCACGTCATCCTCCACCTGGGCGAACAGCGTGCCCGTGTCCTTCTCCGTGTCTGTGTAAATCTCACCCACCGCCCGCGAGAACGTGGCCACCATCTGGCGTTGCAGATGCTTCTCGATCACAATGTCGAGGTAGAACGGCAGGTTGGCCGGCGACGGCGTGGCATCCATCAGCGCGTTCAAATACGCCACCCCGCCCACCGATTCCAGCGTGCCCGCGTCCTTGAGCTGCTGCCGCACCGTGATGATGTCAATGCCCGTGCGCGCATCCTCCATGGCGCACAGGGCCAGCCAGAGCGTCTGGTGCCGGAGATCGTAGAACGCCGCGCCCACGCCCAGCTTGGCCCGCGCCGCGCTCAAGGCATTCGCCGGGTCCAGCAGGCAACACCCCAGCACGCCCTGCTCCGCCTCGATGCTGTGCGGCGGCAGCCGGTCCAGGTTGGCGATGTCCACGGGCGACTCGGCCGCCCGCCGGGTGCGCCGCAAATCCGGCGCGGGAGATGTCTCTAGGTCGTTCATGCGTTTCTCTTGGTGTCCTCAATGCCTCTGCGGTTAAATATCCTGCGTCTTCCACGACACATTCCGCTTTACCGCCAGCATGGTCAGAAACTCCTGCACTTCCCGCGCGCCCATCTCATGCGGATCACGCTTGCCGTGAAACAGCACGTAATCCAGGACATTGGACACATAAGCCGCAATGGTGGCGGGGCGATAGTTCCGCGTTCGCAACCAGTCCGCGAACTGCTCACGCAACCGTCGCTTGGGCGGCTCCGGCAAGGTCCACTTCGCTTTTCCCGGATGGCCGGTGGTTAATGCGGTGTTCATTTCGTAGAGTAAATGTTAAGCGGCTACAGGTTCGTCCACCTCGACGCTCTCGCGTTTGCAGCGGATTCCGAAGTCGTCCATTTTCCCGTAGCCTTCGAGGAAGTCGCCATTGAAGGTGACGATTCCGCGAGCGTAGCTTTCGGCGATATACTTCATGTGGTCTTCTACGGTTTCGCACTCGTGGAAGTGCTTGCTGTAGTTTTCCATGAAGGCCGGCGTGAAGCGTGATTCATCCACGGTCACGGTGATTTCCTGAGTCACTGTTATTGTTTTGGTCATATTTTTGTTTGGTTGTTGTCGTTCGCCGCTTAACCACTTGCTGCTGCGAAAGTGGCGGGCGGCATCATCGGTTAATTTGGGCGCGCCTTGTCCGCCACTTCGCAGAGCGCGGCGTTCAAAACTCCACAAATCCGCCCGTGCGGTTGACGCGGTTGATGAGCGCGGGGCCGTGGGCCACCTGCCCGTTCATGCCGGCCCAGGCGGCAAAATCGGCCGCGCTCCAGTTGCCCACGAAC
>Ga0129336_10002130_pt1 | contig 12182 bp, 16 predicted proteins | sample CPB6_02_DNA_FD_96878 | JGI IMG/M metagenome (GOLD analysis project Ga0129336, IMG submission 96878) | Freshwater to marine salinity gradient microbial communities from Chesapeake Bay, USA - CPBay_Sum_0.6_0.2_DNA | ecosystem: Environmental > Aquatic > Marine > Coastal | place: USA: Chesapeake...
CATACTATAGCATGTGATTGCTTTGCCAGTTTTAGTATGAAACAATTTTTTTGCCTCAAAAAGAGATTTACCACAGGCATGTATTTTACCATACCTATAGCGGTATTCTGTGCAAAGTGCTAGTCCGTGACAAATTAACCATGCAGTATTGTAGATGCTGTCTGCTGCCCATTTGGTGCATGGGTGGTTTCGAAAGGCACCTTTCTGGGTGCTGTAGTTGCATCCATCTTGTTTAGGGATAGTGCCCCAATCGTAATACCAGTCAGAGTACACAATGGAAAGCATTTGACAGCATTCCAATGGCATTTTAACCACATGCTTATCAGGAAGAGCCCTGGCAGAAGCATGTGGGTTGCGGTCAACGACGAATATATTCATGATAAAGTTGGATGTACCTCTGGTAGAGTAGTTCTAGGACTTTAGCATCTTCTGCTTCATTTAATTCTAGCATGCAATCTCTTGCTTCTTGAAGGGCATCACATAATTTCATGATTTTGAAGTGGGTCATAACTCACGTTGAACTGTTTCGATGAAACAAGAGGTAGATTCGAACTCTTGCTGCATCCATTCTACTCCTTTTTCTGGAGTTGTGTGGTCACCGCAAGTAAAAATGTCACAAACTGCTGTGCCATTTTCAGGCCAAGTGTGAATGCTAATGTGAGATTCTGCAAGAAGAGCAATGGCAGTTACTCCCTGAGGTTCAAATTTATGAGACTTCAGTTCTAGTAGTGTGGAATTACATGCTTTAGCTGCCATGAAAACTGTATCCCTAACGAATCCTTCATCATCCAACAACTCTGCTTTTACGCCTTTGAGGGTGAATAGGATGTGTTTCATTAGGGCTCCAGAGCAATAAAATATTTTACGGTTTTGCCAACGAATCTCGCCACACTAGGATTACTAATAGTAATATTATAATTATCAGAAACAAGTTTGAGGTTTTCGATTTTAAGGCAGTAACAAAATTCTTTGTCAGTCTGTCCAACATCAATTGAGTATGAGTTGGATGTAGCATTCTTCTTGTCAGTTACACAAACTTGAATCTTACCTTTTGTGCCATTAATGCACAAGTCCTCAACTTTAAAATTCATTGCAGCAATTTGAAGTTGACGCAACTGTTCAGCACTCAGATTGAATGACACATCTTCTGACGGAAGGTCAATATCTTTTTCTGGTGCTTGAGTAATGATATCAGGGTCTGCGTAAAAATATTTGCTACGACGAGTACCACTTGAATCTGTAATCAAGACATAACTATCATTGCTAGTATCCAGAATGGGATTCTCGTACAGGGAGAGACCACCAATGAAGGAAGTCAAATCATAAATTGCAATCTCCCTATCAAACTGTTCTTCCACTTCTGCAGTAGCAAGAACATTCTTGTTCAAACTCAGTGCTTTCAGGGTTGAACCTGGTTTGATAACAATAGACTTGTTGATTGAAAGAAAGTTCTTAAGAATATTCAGAGTAGATTTAGTAATTTCGGTCATTGAGGGTAGGGTTCGGTAACTTTTTCTTTTTGATTGAAGTGATAGAGAAGCACAGCATAATGCATAATTTTCATTATGTCAAGTTTTGCAGAACCTTTCTTATCATAGCGAGATGCATACTTGAGGATATTGCTCCTACAAAATGCCTCAGCATCACCACATGCTTCGATTAGGTCTAGAGTTTGGATACCTTCATTGCCTGCCGAATAATGGCGGTTGTATGTTCCCAGGATGTATTGGCTTAGTTCATCCAGGGTTGTGTTTTCATTGTACTTCATCATTTACCTCTTGAGAAACTTCTTCACCAGCATCGACTTTAGTATACAGTTCCAAGAAGGACTGTTTGGTATCATCATCGAATCTGGCGATGCAGTTGGTGATTGCTTTGATTCTATCAGAAAAGATACCATATGCTTGAACAATATGAACCAAGCGGCGGGTGGTAATCACTTCATCGACGCCACCATCGAAGAAGGTTTTACGAATTACTCCCGCCCACTTGACGAGGTTATCAGCAAATACTGTATCCTCACAACCGTATCGACCCATGGCATGCAGGAGGATTTTGGTTTCTGTGGCAGAAGTCGGATACTGTTGTTCAAACGTAATCGGAAACCGCTCAAGGAATGCTTCATTAAGAATATTGGTGCCGATGAAACGACCATCATCAGAACCCTTACCTTTGGTGTTTGCTGTTGCGATAACAGTAAACCCAGCGGTAGGTTTCACATACTTACCAATCTTTTTAAGAAATACTCCCTTACCTTCCAGAACTGATTGCAAACAAAGAATCTTGTTACTGGCGAGGTCAATCTCATCAAGAAGGAGAACAGCACCACGTTCCAGTGCTTCAACCACGGGACCATTGTGCCAGGCAGTTTCGCCATTGACAAGACGGAATCCACCAATCAGGTCGTCTTCATCAGTCTCGATAGTGATATTCACACGAATCAATTCACGCTTCAGTTGAGCGCATGCCTGCTCAACTCCAAAGGTCTTACCGTTACCAGAGAGACCAGTGATGAAGAGAGGATAGAATCGTTGAGACTGAATTACTTTTTTCAGGTCGGAAAAGTTCCCGAACGGGACAAAAGTATCATCCTTTTCAGGAATCAAGTCTAGTTGTTCCCGAACGGGAACAGCAGAAGATTGATATGCTTGTTCCAACCGTTCTTTGACCGTCAGATTCCACTTACCGCGAGAAACTTTATATTGTTCAAGACGTTTAGTTACAGTGGGAACTGACACATCAAAGTGCTCAGCAATTTGACTAATTTGATTAGGACCAATTTCAGGACCATTATCAAGACTCAACACGTAATCACGGATTTGAGTCGTGGTCAAAGAAGACTTGGCAGGCATTGGTTTCTTTCGATTACTCCGTAATCATAGCATGGAATTGGGTACTTGTGAAGCGTCTGGGTCCACTTTTTTTAGTGTCTTCACTGGGGTGGTTTATCAATGTCCCTGGGGTCGCTTCCACCAATCGGACGAGGGAATCCCTTTATATATGAATTGGGATATTCCTTTACAAACTTTTGACAGCAACTTGCTTGGGTTGTTGCCTCCATTACAACTTCCCGATAGGTATCAGGTTTTTCTTTAGTGTTGTACTTTACTAACCATCTCATACGATTTGCTCCACAAATGCATTCAACAAAGTTTTATTTGTCATCTTAGAACCCATATGTTTTTTAAAGGCACGTTGTAGTTCCGCTTTAGTGGGTTCATCACCTTTCGAAACAACTTCAAGTTCTTCAGTGCCAGAACCAAGATATCGATTTGGCATAAGAAACAATTCAGTGAATCCAGCAGAATTGGTGATTTTTGTAAACCTCTTATCCTGCCACTCTTTAACGTAGGAAGTAGTATCGAACAGTTCCATGTTATTGAGCAATTGATTTAATTCTCCCTTAGTACAAAGGCGAAAACCAATCCAATTGTAATTAGTGATTTCGCGGAAGAAATTGAAAATCTCCCTTGTCGTATACATTGGATAAGGATTAATTTTTTTAGAGAACCCAGTCTTCCTATCACGAAGAATCCAAACTTTATTTAGATTGTGGCAAAGGAGTTTTGACTTGATTGGTTCGCTTCTATGAGAATAATAATCATCATCGTCAGACTTAGTTTCAGTATACGTTGCCATTGGATTGGATTCACCATCCGTAAGAACAACAACATTAACTTTCTCAATTTTTTCCACCGAAACAAATTGCTTCACAACTTCTTGTGTGATACAAGCAACTTCTACCAGAGGAGTGCTGCCAAAATAATAAGCAGAAGAACCACTATGGTAAGAACCACCACGCCCACAAGCAAATGCTTGTGCCCAGACATAACGCATTTGTTCATCGAGGGTCTTTGCATTCATCTTATTAGAGAAGAATTCATACAAACGGAATGAGTTATCCATCCTAAGAGTAAATTCCTCAACCAATTGAACTGGAGACTGGTCTGGATATTCATTGCCAGCATAAAAAGCATAAACCCTAAAAGGAATATTCACCTTTTTACAGAACCAAATAAGATTATACAACTGCTTGAGGGTATCCATAATGGAATCGCTCATAGAACCAGACCAATCAATATACATGACCAATCCATGATTCTTGCCATCAGGAATGACACTTACCTTTTTAAAGATATCTTCGTTGTACTTATACGAATGTAATTTGTTTGTATCCAATATTCCAGTGCGAGAAGTGCTATTGCGATGATATGCACTAGCAGATTTCTTCATCTCAAATTGCTTAACCAGATAGTTGACAGATGCAATGGCACTCTTTTTGTACTCATTGTACTTATTGTAAGTAAATTGAACTGGGGAAACGTAACCAGTATGTTGCTGATACGAGAACCGTGGGGGGCGATTCTCTTCTGCAGTAAAGAATGTTTCAAGGTCATTCTTAATTGTCTTCCAAGGAACAACAACTGCATCGAAATTCATCTGTGGAGTTTGGATATAAATCCATTCCTTTGCCATATCATCGACGAGTGAGGATTGATTCTCTCGCCATGCACGGTCGGTTACAGATTCGTTTTGATTAAATTCACCATCATCTCCTTCCTCCTCTTCATCAGAATCATCCACATCTTCTACCTGAGATTGCTCCTGACCCTGACCATTAGAGTCTTGCTCTCCATTGACTTCTTGAGAAGATGAGGGATTGTATTCATCACTCTCTACTGAAGAATTACCTTCATTGTTAGGTTGGATGTCGTCTACTTTTTCTTGCTTATTTTGCTGGACTGAATTCCAAATATCGCGAGCAAGTTCCACAACTTCATCAAAGGTTTGAGTATTTTCGGCACGATGAATCCATTGAAGTTCATTGTCTTCGAAAGGAATAGAGACACCATCAACAATACCAATCTTAAAGTATAGATTGATACGGTCAATCAAAGAGAGTTTATTAACATCATACTTTTTGATACCAAAGAAGTCCTGGTCATTGAGTTCGTGGTATCCACGATAAAAGCATTTACGCAGACCAGGATACAAAACTTTCATCTTACGCTCAATACGAGCGTCTTCCAGAACGTTCACAAAATCCTTAGGAACGTCCGTGAAATCGAGGAGTGGGGTGTAGAGAGCATGACCCACCTCATGACCCACTAGAAGGTCATATACATCACCGCTAACATTCTTCCAGATGGGCAAAGCGAGGACTCGCTTCTCAACATCAAAATATGCAGTAGTAATCCGACGATGCTCAACCGTCAGGTTCTCAGTTGCAAGCAGTTTTGCCAGAGTACCTTTGACTTGAGTGTTGACTTGCATTGGGTGGTGCTCTCTTTCGATACCAGTATTATAGCATCTCTAGACCGTCTCATGTCAAGCGTGTGCCAGTTTCAGGACTGTCACTCCCCTAGGGTGTGAATAACTGGTTTCTCGTGGGCTAGAATATGATAAAGGTCTGGATTCTTTGCTGCAGATACGGGAACAAACTCTGTCTCTGGGTCGAACTCATCGTCACGAATTGCTTGATTGATAACAATCGAACCACCTTCAGCAGAATAAGAACGATGAAATGTCATCTTAGGAATTACAAGAGCACCAGAAGAACGATTCAAATGTACTACATGATATGGGTATCTCCATTCTGGATTCACCAGTTCGAAGGTACGAAGACCAGATAGAACACGATTGTGGTCAATTTGATGATAATGAATATAAAACTGTTTTGCTCCTACAATATCATCTGGGGGACTAATTGCTGGACCAGTATGAACTACAAGGTCTTGGGCATTAGAATCTTCTACGGAAATGTCATAAAAGACAACTGCTTCTGTTTCTCTGAATACTCTATGCTTTTTGAATTGTACTTCGCTCATCAGTCTCGTTGCCTCCAATCATTAGGTTTATCTTGGGTGAACCAATCAATCATATCATCAACATCATTAAATCCACGTTTACCAAAACGTTCATGACCAGTTCCACCAATGTCAAGTTGGTTTAAAAAATCATCCATATCTCCCTCCTGCATATCAGGATTCTCGGCAGTACGTCTTGCTTGTCTCAGAATTGTGGCAGCAGAGCGGTTGGACTTTGCCAACTTCTCTGCCCAAATCATATCATCCAACCCCACTTCCTGATGTTTGGCAATTTTTTCACAAATTGCTTCAAGACGCAGACGATATTGTGTAGAGAGCATATGTAAACTCCAGATATGGTTATTTATCGACGGTCAGTTTGGAGAAGTCATTGACTTTTTCAAACTTAAGAGTGCGTTTAAATCTATCTACAAGAATTTCTCCTTTGTGAGAAATGACAAAGATGTTTGCTTCTGGTCCCAAACCATTCAGAATTTTAAACAACTCTTGAGTGGAAGAATCATCCAAAGAAGAATCAAATACCTCATCAAGAATGAGGAGATTGGTAGAAGCAGAGTTCTTCATACGAGCAACCTCTCTCCAAGTAAAGAGTAGTGCCAAATCAATCTTTTGCTTTTCTCCCTCTGAGAAGGAAGCGTATGAAAATGAATCTCTACACCTTGACATAATTTTTTCATCGAAGTTCTCATCGAGAGTGAAGTTCACATAGAAATCCATACTATGAAGATACTTGTTGATAAGTTTATTGAAGATGGGAATGTACTTCTTGATAATCAAACTTTTAATTCCAGTATCCTTGAGCAGAGATTGAACTACAGAATACTCATCCTTTTGACGTGACACATCTGCACACTGAACTTTGGTACTTTGATATTCGTCCAACAATCCTTGTTGCTTTTTTTTCTCTACATCAATGTTTGGGGTATTGCTTTGAAGTTCGATAATTTCCTTATTGATTTGTAGGTTCTCGAATTCAGTTTTAACAATATCTCGTTCAAGTGAAGATGCATTTCTTCGATGGGTATCAAGATTCTTTAAATTGATTTTGAACGTATTGAACCTTTCAGTAACTTCTTGACTGCGGGTTTCGAGTTCATCTAAACCAGAAACAACTTCACCTCTCTTAGTTTGCAATGATTCTGTTTTTGCAAATCTAAACTCATCGCTTAACGATTGTGTGCAAGTTGGGCATACACTATTCTTATCAAAGAAGTTAATTTCATTTTGAAGAAGACGAGACTTCTCACTCAATTTAATTTTAATTTCTCGCATTGAATCCAATGATGTTTGGATTGCATCTCCATCATCAAGTTCATTTTCCAACAACTTAATTGTGTTGATATGCGAATCAAGTTCTTCCTTTGATGATTTTATCTTTTCTTCGTTGGATTTTATTTTTAAAAGTTTTTCATTTACACGGTCTTCTTGAACAGTTTCAAGATTCTTGACATTACTTTCCTGAAGTTTAAGTTTTTCTTCAGAAAGACGTAACATATGTTTACAATCAGTATCCTTTTGCTTGAGGTCTGTGACCCTATCTTTAAGCAGAGTGTTCATAACTGAGAACACATTGATATCAAGCAAGTCTTCAATTACTTCTCTACGATGTGCTGCTGGAAGTTGCATGAATGGCACAAATGTGCTGCTACCTAGAATCACTACCTGAGTGAATGACTTGAAATTCAATTTAAGAATTGATGTCTCCAAATACTTTTGGTAGTCGCGATTTGCTGCATCTTGGTCAACGAGTTTATCGTTCTCGAAGATTTCAAAAATATTTGGTTTGACACCACGACGAATCAGATACTTGTTAGTACCAACAGTGAATTCAACTTCCACCAACATAGACTTATTGTTAATGCTGTTGATTAGTTGTGGTTTATTAATTTTGCGAAATGGTTTATTGAACAGAACGAAGCATAGTGCATCGAGGATAGTACTTTTACCTGCTCCATTAGAACCAATAATTAAGCATGATGCAGTCTTCGTAAGGAAGATTTCTGTCATCTGGTCGCCAGTAGAAAGAAAGTTCTTCCAACGGATAGTTTCAAATTTAATCATCTCGTGGTGGAATAATCAGTTCGTCTTGTGAAATCACGGTGTAGTAATATCCATTGAGCACACAGTTCTTGACTACGAGCTCTTCGTTTACTTCAACCACTTCTAGTTTATCATCAAAGTCCTCTGCTTGCAAGAGGTTGTAATATCTTTCGGCATCTTCTTTCTCTTCCCACATTTGTACTGTGCGTTTTTTATCGTCATTCTTGACTGCATAAACACCGCCTGATTTTTTATCTACGAGTACGTACATGCTTCCAGATACAGAGTTTTGATAAGTGTTTTAATGTTATCCTTGTTGACTTTGAACTCACCCTCATCTATGTATGATTCGAGCATGGTCAAGGTATCTTCGGTTTCCATAACTTCATCACACTCAATCTCACTTTGCATATCCTCAATAATCTTTAGGTCTGCCAGTGGATATTCTTGAATGGTGCGAATGAAGGAATCAAATCTGGCGTAGTCTTTTTTATCTTCAACCACGACTTTAACCCAACAATTTTCCAGTTCCTTTTCATCTGGAAGTTCCGTCATATCGTTGTAAAAGATTTTGTGGAATGTTGGGAATGGATTTCTGTAGAAAGTCAGACTCAAATCATCGGTATCCAAAACATGAAATCCTCTCTTACATCCATAATCATTCCAATACAACTGATATGGATTACCAAGATATGTAATGTTTCCTTTGCTAGAACGGTGGTGGAAATGCCCAGACAATACTTTTTTGAATCGAGACATAATGCTTGGGTCTAATGCACCAGTCATTGCAAACCCAGGAACACTCTCAAACCCGTTAAACTCAAGATGGCCAAGACAGACATCAGCAGGACTATTTGCGATTTCTCTGAAGGCAACATCTCTGTTGTCATCACATATCCAAGGGAGCAAAAGTAAATCAGTATTATCAAATTTAACGGTAGTAGGACTATCGTAGACTGTGATATTACTGTATTCTCCCAAAAGTTGTCGAGGAGCATTTATCCTAAGGGTATTCTTGAAGTAAATGTCATGATTACCCACAAGCATGTGCAACTGAACTCCCAACTCACTGAGAGGAGTGAACCACATATCCTTTGCAGCATCAAGAGAATTAAAATTAATACTCTTACGCTTATCAAAGGTATCTCCTAAGGAAATCACATGCTTGATATTATAGGCAGTGATAAATGGAATTACCACTGAATTATAGAATTGCTTATACTTTTCGACAAAGGAAAGGTTGTCGTTTCTCACACCAAAATGCTGGTCAGTGATAAGAAGTAGTTTCAATCAATACCCCCTGCTATTGGATTCTACACGGTACTTGATACTATTATACTCTGGAGAACTTGGTCCGTCAACTGAGAAGACCTGCTCATATCCACTTCTTTCCAACATCTTATCTTTGATATCCATTTGACGCTTCTCTTTTGAAATCCTACGGAGAAAGGCAAAGTATACAATTTGAGTAAAATACGCAAAAGGATTACTTGACTTTGCTGGGTCAAAGTTATCAATGTATTGAATACAATTCTCTACTCCATCACATATCATGTCATCCTTGTACATGTAATTGATGAAGTTTGGTTTATAAGATAGGTGAGTGGCAATCTTCAAAAAACACTCACCGATATAATTGTTTACGAGGGGTTTGCTTTTACCCTGAATTTCTGCTGTAGCTACACGCTGCTTGTACTTGACAAGTTCATCAAGAAACTTTTTGTTATCTACGTAATGTTGTTTCTTTTTTGGAGGCATCTTAGCATGCAGCATATCGTTTTGTGTAAGTATGATAATTATACATTATGATTTTAAATTTGTCAACTTGACAACATTCTCAAATCAGTGTAGAATAACTCTGTAAGGGTTCAAAGGAACAGTAGCTTATTTCTTAAAGAGCCTTTCAAAGAGCTTTCGGGCATCTTCAATTTTACCAAGTGAGCCCATTTGCTTATCTGGTGTTACTTTGTTGTTTCCAGATTCGCTGTCAACATCTTTACCATTGACGTAAAGTTGATACATCATCCGCATTTCTGGACTCAACTCTGCCATCGTAAGGATGTCCTTTTCTCTCAAAATAAAAAAGTCTTCATCGGAGAATTGCATCCACTTACTAAATCCCATTCCTTTGACAGCTTTGTCTTCATCAACACTTTTAGTGAAGGTTGCAATCTCAACGGGGTCGGTTAGAAAGACTACAGATTCTTTAATTTCATCATCAAAGACGACCATAGCTTTACTAACCAAGTCAACTCCAGAACAGAGTTTAATGATGCAGTAAAATTCTTCTTCGTGTCTTACGTAATGGAGCATAACTTACCTCAATTTTACGTCTATGATTTCATAATCAAAGTTTTCTTCATTGTAAACCTTAACCCTTTCAAGGAGATGATTTAGTGTGTAATTGCGTCTTCCACCTTTTGAGATGTCATCAGCAATATCATAGAGAGTAGCTTTGGATTTGTTCTTGCCCTTTCTCAGGACTCTACCAATCGATTGAAGATTTCTCACCCTTGATTTACTTGGAGAAGCAAATATAACATTGTGTAAATTTTTAATGTTAATGCCAGTAGAGAAAGTGCCGTATGAAGCAACAATAATAGTGTTGTCACTTTGTTCGGTTAGACCTCTAATTTCCTCACGTTCATCAACGTCTACGCCACCCCAGACGAGGTGTACGGGTCTTTTGGTGTAACTATTTATCTGTTCGTAAAGTGGCATGCCATGGCGTTCTACGTAGTTAAAAAGCACCAAAGTATTACCAGGCAAATCAGCTGCCAGTTTGGTGATGTATCTATTTCGAGAATTGTTATCAACCAGATAATCCATTTCTTCCTGATATGAATTAAATGTTTGATGCTCATGTTTAAGCAATAAAATCTTCACCTGCAAATTTGCAACATGACCTTGCTTCATGAGATTGTGAGTTTTTGTCACCTGAGAACATCTACCAAACAATCCTTCCAGAACAAGTTGATTTGTTTCCAATCCATCCAATGTTCCAGTAAACCCAATGCGATATTTACATTGATGCAATTTGGTCATTAGAGTTGTGAGAGATTTTGCTTTGAATTGATGTGCCTCATCTCCAATCACAACATCAAATCTCTCAAAGAACTTACGCGGTTCTTTATAGATTGATTGCCAAGTTGTAATGACAACAGAACTATCTACGTACTTACTTGCACCAGCGTAAATTTTGTGGCAGTATTCTGATGCTCTCCAACCATATTCCTCAAAGTCTTTGTACATCTGCTCAACCAAAGACGTTGTTGGAACTACAATTAGAACATTTCTATTTTCGTTGACGTGATATCTGACAATTGAATAAATCATCAGAGATTTGCCTGATGCAGTTGGGGACAATAGCAATCTGCGATTGTATCGCAGTGCCTCATACACAGCAGCATACTGATAATCTCTTGCCTTCATAGGCAATCTTAAACTTTTTATAAACCCAACAACACCCTCTTCGGTGATGAATTCATTTTCATCTACAGGAGAACCGAAGAATTTACAAGTATTGACAGTGTAGTTATATCCACGCTCTTGCAACCATTCAATCAGATATGGATATAGTCCAACATATAGTTCTCCAGTTCCAGGAGAATACAAACGGATTTTGCCATCCCACCTCTTATATCTTGGATTGCCCCTCATAAACTTTGCTTGAGGGACATCAAAGCAGAAGTAATCTGCTAGTTCGTAATTTACATGGGGTTCACATTCGACATGAAGATAGACTTCATTCTTCTTGCGGATAACAATACTCATCAGAAACCATTTTTAAATTTCTCCCACTCAATTGCATTCTTGATTTGATAAGTTCGATTAGCAACTTGTCTCAGAACACCCTCAAGATAAGAGATTGTCTGTTCTATGTAGTCTAATTTGAGACGTTGCTTTACGACCTCATCATCCGCTTCGATGAACATATCGACTTCATCTTTACTAGTCAACTTATAGTCAAATGGCATTTCAGCATACACTTTTGCTGGTGCCTTTCCTTTGTAATATAACCACTTATCTCGCAAAAGAACTTTCAACTTACTATCATTCTCCTTCTTCATTAGGGAAAATGTAGTGAAAAGTTCCATGTACTTCATGTGCAAATTTGGAACCCTAAGTGATTCTTCGCACAACAAATCTCCATCAATCAGGGAGTCCTTTTTCCACATCTCCTGAATTTGCTCAAGATTCATAATAACTCCTAGTCTTCGTCAACTATTCCATGGGTCTGGAAGTTTTTCTCCCAATCGAATCTCATCGCTCCCAGTGCCCAAGCGTCCGTCAGTTTCTTGGGACCGTCGTTCA
>Ga0129336_10002131_pt1 | contig 12182 bp, 14 predicted proteins | sample CPB6_02_DNA_FD_96878 | JGI IMG/M metagenome (GOLD analysis project Ga0129336, IMG submission 96878) | Freshwater to marine salinity gradient microbial communities from Chesapeake Bay, USA - CPBay_Sum_0.6_0.2_DNA | ecosystem: Environmental > Aquatic > Marine > Coastal | place: USA: Chesapeake...
AGGGGAGGTCGTTGCAGGCTGTTGTGTAGCATACCAGATCATGGTCATGGCTATATAATCTTGCATGTCTTTACCCACATACACCGATTTCAACTCCATGATTTTATCATTGATTTGTTGGAGTGTGTTTCTGACCGTAGCCTCATCTTTCGGCTCCACCTTTAAACGGTAAGTCCTGTCTCCAATTTGTGCGGTTATGGGGATTAGTTCAGCCATGGGTTTATTCTCCTAATTGAGCAATACAACGATCGATTTCGCGGATATACTGATTGATCTTTTTCTCCATCTCTTTTTTATCTTGATTCTCTAGTGATCCGCTGTTCATTTTTAGTAATCCTATCTGTTCTTGCAATTGTGTAATCTGTCCTATTAATACTTGTTTTTCTTCTGCGCTGCTGGCCAGTTGCGCACGTAATTGTTGATTTTCTGTACGCAGCTTTTGTTGATGCTGTACTAACTGTTGCAGCTTTTGTTGTATTCGTTCTAAATCGTGTTGAAGCGTACTCATTTTCTCAAATTAATACCCAGCTCTTTTTCCAGATTGGCCAGGATTTTATTCATCCATTCTTCAATTTCCTTGTCGGTTAATGTTCTCTCCAAATGTTGGAACGTGAAATTAACTGCCATGGATTTTTTATCTACACCCAGCTTATCGCTCTCGAATATATCAAAGAGTTTGATATCCTGCAGGCTTTCAATTCGGATCTTTTGCACAGTAGATTGAATTTGCTCCCAGGTTAAACTACGGGGTGCAATCAAGGCTAAATCCCGTTGTACCGCAGGGAAACGAGGAATCTCTCGGATGGTCCGACGCTGTTGATTGGATTGTGTTGCCAGATAATTCCAATTGAGTTCAGCATAGAAAACAGGCTGTTTAATACCCATCTTCTCCAGAATTTTTGAAGAAATTTCTCCTCCATGCCCAATGACTTGCTTGGAGTGAATCCATGCTATTCCATAGCTAAGTGTAGCAGAGGGTTCTAATTTTTGCTCACTGGTGTTGAGCCCTAAGCCTTTCAAGATCGCTTCAACCGCTCCTTTGAGTGTATAAAAATCTGATGCCGTGGCTCCTTGTCTCCAACTACTTTCTTGTTTTTGCCCGGTGATCACCAAGCAGCATCGCTCCATTTCTTGAAACTGATCCTTTTCCGTACGGTTGTAAATTTTTCCAAATTCAAACAAACGCAGATGTAAATTTCGATGGTTGAGGTTATGTGCTACTACTTCCAATGCAGTTTCAAGTAGGCTGGGACGTAAGCAATTCAACTCTGCACTCAAGCTATTGATCATAGTCACCAATCCGGGACTATTGTTGTAATAAGCAGCATTGGTGATTGAATTGGTCATCATCTCCTGAAATCCCATTCCTGCTAATTGGTTAGCCATTTTTTCTTTCAAGGTTGCTTTCCAACCCTCGGGCTCGATGGCAGGTGATAATTTTATCTGTGTGGGTATTTCGATATTGTCTAGTCCATCAATACGAATGATCTCCTCAACAATATCAGCCTGTAAACTAATATCCGTTTTGTGTGTGGGTACTACCACGGTAAATTGATCTGCATCCTCTTTCGACCACTCAAATCCCAAACTAGTTAGTATCTTTTTTACAGCGGCAGGTGCATACTGTTTACCACTCAATTTCAATAACATCGACCAGCGTACGGTCACTGTTTTTTTAGGTTGTGGAGTAGGGTAGCAATCAATTAGTGACCCCGCCACTTTACCACCGGCTATCTCTGTAATTAATTGAACAGCTCTCTCCAATACACGGACTGTGGCTTCTATATCAGTTCCTTTTTCAAATCGCGTTGCTGCATCGGTTCTTAGTCCGTGTCTAAATGAAGTTTTACGAATAGCGATACCTTCGAAAAACGCACTTTCAATAAATAGAGAACGAGTCGATTCTTTTACCCCACTTTGTAAGCCGCCAAAAACTCCAGCGATACACATTCCTTCCTTGGCATTGCAAATGATCAAATCTTCCTGATTCAATTTTCTGGAATTCCCGTCTAGTGTAACGAAGTCAGTTCCCGTGGGAAGATTTTTTACGACAATTTGATTTCCAGTAATGGCATCCGCATCAAAAGCATGAAGCGGTTGTCCGGTTTCATGCTGGATATAATTAGTGATGTCTACTATATTATTGATCGGGCGAACACCAATCGCTTTTAATCTTTTTTGTAACCATGTTGGAGAGGGTTCAACTTTTATTCCCTCAATCGAAATACCCGAATAGCGGGGGCAGGCGTTGGTGTTCTCAACAGATACCTGCACAGGTCCTGCTTTTCCAGCTTTATCTAACGGAGTAGTAGCTGGAAACTGTGGAGCCATATTTTTATTCTCGTGATGATTTATATAAGCGCAAACATCACGGGCAACTCCCCAATGACTCATCGCGTCCATTCGATTAGGAGTCAGACCAATCTCGTAGATGATGTCTTCATATAAGTTGAAATACGCTGGTGCGGGAGTACCTGGTACGGCTGAAGCATCCAATACTAAAATACCAGCATGACTATCACCCAAGCCAATTTCATCTTCGGCACAGATCATGCCATGACTTTCCTCTCCTCTGATTTTTGCCACCCGCATAGTGAGTGGTTCACCTTGTGTGGGATATATAGTGGTACCCACAGGTGCTACTACCACTTTTTGACCAGCGGCCACATTGGGTGCGCCGCAAACGATTGAGAGTAATTGGTCCTTCCCTACATTAACTGTTGTGAGGGTGAGTTTATCTGCATTGGGATGTTTGGTTGTGCTGATCACTTCACCAATCACTAATCCCTGGAGTCCACCTTTTACTTCTTCATAGGGCTGCATACTCTCCACTTCCAGACCGATAGAAGTAAGTAGTTGACTCAGCTTTTCTGGAGCTGGTTTTTCAGGCAGATAGTCACATAGCCATTTATAGGAGAGCGTCATCTTCGAACCGAAATTTACTGGTTGCGAAGATAATGGAAAGGGGCTTCTTTACATTCGGTAACAAACCGCATTGATGTTCATACCTGCTCCTACGGATGCAAATAATACGATGTCCCCTTTCTCCAAAGAATGCTCTTCCCAGTGACCCTTTCTCACCAGGTCAAGTAGCGTAGGTATGGTGGCTACAGAGCTGTTTCCCAGCTTATGGATACTCATGGGCATGATATGTTCAGGAATGTCTTTGAGACCATAGAGACGAAACAGTCTTTTGATGATTCCTTCATCCATTTTTTCATTGGCCTGATGGATAAATACTTTTTTTACGGCGGTGATGGGTACACCTGCTTTATCAAGACAATCCTTCATGGCGGCTGGGACGTGTTGCATGGCATATTCATACACCTTGCGACCTTTCATTTTGATATAACGAACGCGTGGATCTGCCTCAGGTAGGTTACTTTTTCCCAAAAAAAGATAGTAGGCTTCTTCCGTACAATGGCTTTGTACACTGGCAGCTAGTATGCCGGGGCCATCTGGCTGATCGGGCTTGGATTCTAACACTGCTGCGCCTGCTCCATCTGAGAAGATCATGCTATCTCGGTCAAAATGATCTACTACCCGGCTTAGTGTTTCGGTTCCAATAACCAACGCTTTTTTGGCTACTCCAGCTTTGATAAAGGCATCTGCCTGGATTACACCCTGCAACCAACCCGGACATCCAAATAAAATATCATAGGCAACGCAGGAGGGATTTTGTATACCCAGTTCATGTTTTACTCTGGAAGCCAACGCTGGAAGAATATCAGTTTGAATGGTATCCTTAACTACGTTTCCAAAATTATGTGCTACGATCAACTGATCTAACTCTTCTGGATTAATGCCGCTTTCCTCCAAGGCAAGTTTAGCGGCTGCCACGGCCATGTCTGAGGCATTTACTTTTTCTTCTGCATAACGTCTTTCTTCAATTCCGGTAATTTCTTTGAACTTTTCGACGATCTCGTTACCGTCTGCGTCGATCTTTTTTTGATCTTCTGCGTAGAAGGTTTGTGCAACAAATTCCTGGTTTGTTTTGATAACCGGTGGAATATAACAACCGGTGCCTGTTATTACCGTTTGACTTGCCATACTTGTAAATATAGTGTCCTTTTATAAGAACAGCTGTTAGTCATCAACACAAGCAAATATCTTCTTACTTTTAGGGCTCAAATTCATCCTATGTCCAACCAATTGCTGAAAGGAAAAAAAGGAATCATTTTTGGTGCACTTGACGAACGCTCCATTGCCTGGAGAACAGCCCTTCGTTGTCAGGAAGAAGGGGCACAGTTGGTATTAACAAATGCTCCCGTGGCCTTGCGAATGGGTGAGATCAATAAATTGTCTGCGGCTTGTGGTAATGCGCCTGTGATTGGAGCGGATGTTACCAATATGGATGATCTTAAAAATCTATTTGAGCAATCCATGCAACACTTTGGGGGAAAGATTGATTTTGTGTTGCATTCCATCGGTATGAGTTTGAATGTGCGGAAGGGCAAGCACTATACGGAAATGAACTACGAGTGGAATGGTAAAACATTGGATATTTCCGCTATGAGCTTGCATCGTGTATTACGCACAGCTTGGGATTTGGATGCCTTGAACGAGTGGGGCAGTGTAGTGGCCTTGAGTTATATAGCTGCTCAACGTGTTTTTCCGGATTATAATGAAATGGCAGATGCAAAAGCGTTGCTGGAAAGTGTAACGCGTAGTTTTGGTTATCACTATGGTGTAAAAAGAAAAGTGAGAGTAAATACAGTTTCGCAATCTCCTACACGTACTACAGCTGGTAGTGGAGTAAAGGGCTTTGATGGCTTTATGAATTATGCAGAAGCGATGAGCCCTCTCGGAAATGCAGGTTCGGATGATTGTGCCAACTACTGTATCACGTTGTTCAGCGATATGACCCGTTACGTGACTATGCAGAACTTATTCCACGATGGTGGATTCAGCTTTACGGGTGTAACGCAAACGGTAATTGAGAAAATGGAAAAGTAATTTTCCGAATTGATTAGTACTCGTCTTCGTTAAACAGAAAGTCGTCCTGTGTAGGATAGTCAGGCCAGATATCCTCGATGGTTTCGTAGACGTCACCTTCGTCTTCCAATTCCTGAAGATTTTCTACAACCTCGATCGGGGCGCCAGATCGGATCGCATAATCAATCAACTCATCTTTTGTAGCAGGCCATGGGGCATCTTCCAAAAACGAGGCCAACTCAAGTGTCCAAAACATAGTCCGATTTTTGCGCAAATGTAATCGGATTAGGTTATTTTCCAAATAACCATTCTACAAGATCCTGGTTTGGGGGGATTTTGATAGTTTCGGGACATAATTTCTACCCTTGTTAAAGGCAAGTGCTATATATAAGAAGTATGGATCTGTGGAGGTACTCCGTGGATTGGATCTGGTGCTCAGTAAGGGTGAGTTGGTTACAATTGTGGGCCCCTCTGGATGTGGAAAAAGTACGCTCTTGCATATTTTGGGTACGCTGGACAGGGCTGATCAGGGGTTAGTGGAGTTGGATGGCGTAAACCTGGATACCCTTTCTGGAGCCGCCCTTGCTACCTTTCGAAATCAAAAGATTGGTTTTGTTTTTCAGTTTCATCACTTACTGCCCGAGTTTACCGCCTTGGAGAACGTAAGTATACCTGCTTGGATTGCCGGACGAAAAAAAACTGAGGTTAAAAAAGCAGCCACAGAATTATTAGACAAACTGGGTTTGAAAGATCGACTGACACACAAACCTGGGGAGTTGTCAGGCGGAGAACAGCAGCGGGTTGCGGTAGCTAGAGCACTTATCAATCAACCCTCAATTGTGCTAGCCGATGAACCAACTGGTAATCTGGATGGAGGGCATGCAAAAGAACTGCATGCGTTATTTCATTCCCTTAAAAAAGAGTTAGGGCAAACCTTTTTAATAGTAACGCACAATGAAGAGTTGGCTGCACAAAGTGACCGTGTACTCACCATGCGAGATGGAAAATTTGTGATTTAGCCGTTGATACGCGGCTTCCAAGGCACTTCTGCTGCTCCTAATTGTTGTCCGATATAGCGCGCCAGTACAAATAAATAATCACTCAGTCGGTTTAGGTAGATGATCACCAAGGGTTCCACCTGGATTCCTTCATACCCCATGCGAACACAACAACGCTCAGTTCTTCTGCAAATACAACGTAAAACATGGAGGTGAGAAACAGTGGGATGACCAGCCGGGAGAATAAAACTTTTCATCTCGGGTAATTCAGCTGTCATTCGGTCAATTTCTTTCTCAAGTAACACCACATCGTCTTGTACCAGATCGGGGAGAGCGAGGCCTGGTTCTTTTTCCGGATCACAAGCCAAGCAGGATCCAACGGTGAATAGGCGGTCTTGAATTTCCGAAAGAATTTTTTTGGTGGATTTGTCTTCAATTAAATCATGACAGAGCCCCAAATAGGAGTTCAACTCATCGACAGTTCCGTAAGCCTCAATTCGAAGATGAGATTTTGGGACCTTGGTTCCGCCAATCAAGGAGGTGGTGCCGCTATCGCCTGTTTTGGTATAGATTCTAAATGCCATTACACAGTTTCATTAAGGTTGCAAAAGTAGTGTAACAATGGCGTTGGCCGAAGGTTCGGTTGGTCCTAAAAAAAATCAAGCATGAGCGGCTTGTTTCTCAAAACGTGGGTTGAGTTTGTCCGTTTCAATCACTCCATCTCTTAACCGAACAATACGGCGGGAATGATTGGCAATATCTTCTTCGTGTGTTACAATTACGATGGTGTTTCCGTTTTGGAAGATCTCTTCAAATATTTCCATGATCTCTCCGGATGTGCGGCTATCCAAATTACCAGTTGGTTCATCGGCTAGTATAATTGACGGGTCATTGACCAGCGCTCGGGCAATGGCCACACGTTGACATTGTCCCCCTGATAATTCGTTGGGGCGGTGATGACTGCGATCTGTCAGTTTTACGAGCTCAAGCATCTGCATCGCTTTTTCAAGCCGTTCTTTCTTTTTCATACCCGCATATACCAAGGGTAGCGCCACATTTTCTGCGGCCGTTAGTCGTGGAAGTAAATTGAATTGTTGAAATACAAAACCAATTTCTTTATTTCTAACCTCGGCCAAGGCATCGTCTTCCATTTGACTTACATCATTGTTATTGAGCACATACCGACCTGCGGTTGGAGTATCCAAACAGCCAATGATGTTCATGAGGGTACTTTTCCCAGAACCGGACGGACCCATCAGCGCTACATATTCATTTTTAAAAATATCCAGCGACAACCCCTTCAATACAGGCAATTCATGTTTGCCCATGAAGTAACTTTTTTTGATTTCTTCCAAGTGAATTATACTGGCTGCCATATGCTGTTTTTGTAACGGGATACAAAGATAACTGATCCGTTTTGCTATCTTCGTTCCCAATGGACAAGCAGAAGCAAATTGTGATGAGCGGTATACGCCCCACAGGGTATTTGCACCTTGGAAATTATTTTGGGGCGCTCCGTAATTATGTAAAAATGCAGGAAGTGTATCCCTGTTTTTTTATGGTGGCGGATTTGCATTCACTGACTACACATCCGGATACCGCTGCACTAAAAGAGAATGTACATCGTGTTTTAGCGGAAAATATTGCTTGTGGCTTGAACCCAGACCAGGTTGCGCTTTACTGTCAGAGTCACGTTCCTGAAACGGCAGAGCTCTATCTCTATCTGAATATGTTGGCCTATAAGGGCGAACTGGAAAAAACTGTCACCTTCAAGGATAAGGCGCGCCTTCACCCGGAAAATGTCAATGCAGGGTTACTCACCTATCCGGTTTTACAAACTGCAGATATTATTCTTCATCGGGCTTCTTTAGTACCTGTGGGTAAAGACCAAGAACAACACTTGGAGATGGCCAGAAATTTTGTACAGCGGTTCAACCACCGATACGGTGAGGTATTTCCGGAGCCGCAAGCTTTCAACTTTGGTAGTGAATTGGTAAAAGTACCCAGCCTGGATGGTACGGGAAAGATGAGTAAAAGTGAGAACAACTTGGCTACACTTTACCTGGCTGATGACGATGATACAATTCGTAAAAAAGTAATGAAGGCAAAAACGGATGCAGGTCCCACTGCACCCAATACGCCAAAACCAGATTATATCGAGAATCTTTTTTTGTTGATGGAATTGGTCAGTGAACCGACCACTATTACTCAATTTGAAGAGGCTTATCGGGGTTGTAATATTCGCTATGGGGATTTTAAAAAGCAACTGGCGGAGGATATGATTCGGTTTATGGCTCCCATTCGCGAAAAAGCAGCACAGCTTCAAAAGGATAAGGGCTATTTAGAAAAGGTCATGAAGCAAGGCGCTGAAAAGGCGCGTGCCAGTGCTACTGCTACGATGGAGATTGTTAGAAAAGCCATGGGGCTGAACTATTATTGATTTTTCCTACTTTTAACCCCCACCTAAAAATTGGCTTCGGCCCCTCGGCATGGCAAAGGCAAAGAAACCCAAACATATTGCAATAGCAGGTAACATTGGAGCGGGTAAAACAACCCTCACCGAGATACTTAGCAAACATTATAAATGGATTCCCCATTTTGAAGATGTTGATCACAATCCCTACCTCATGGATTTTTATGAGGATATGCCTCGTTGGAGTTTTAATCTACAGGTTTACTTTTTAAACAGTCGACTCAAGCAGCTAGTAGAAATTCAACAGGGAACTGAAACAGTTATACAGGATCGTACCATCTATGAAGATGCCAACATCTTTGCACCTAATCTTCATGAGATGGGTTTGATGAGTAAACGAGATTTTGACAACTATTATAACTTCTTTCAAACACTCAAAACACTGGTACAGCCTCCTGATCTGCTGATTTATCTCCAAGCCTCTGTGCCAACCCTGGTTGGGCAAATTCAAAAAAGAGGACGTGATTACGAGGAGAACATACGGCTTGATTATTTAAAAAAGCTGAACGAATATTACAACAAGTGGATCGCTAATTATAAAGAGGGTAAGTTGTTGGTGATTGATGTGGACAAGATCAAGTTTGCTGAACGCGAGGAGGATTTGGGGGAAATTATAAGCAAAGTTGACGGGGCGCTCTATGGCTTGTTTTAGTATGCTCATTACAGTGGTCCTCGTATCCTACTAGAGGGTCTTGGCTATCTAGATTAATTTTTTGTATGAAATATCATCCACTAAATCCGGCTTTGTTCACGCAAAATCGCCAACGATTTGCAAAAGCGTTGCCTCCTGGTACGTTGGCAGTTTTTGTAAGTAATGATGCATTTCCCTCTAATGGAGACGCGTTGCATGCCTTTAAGCAGAACAGTGATTTATATTGGCTAACGGGTATTGAGCAGGAAGAAACCATGGTGGTATTATTTCCGGATAATCCAGATCCAAAATATCGCGAGGTGTTGGTGTTGGTTCGTCCCAATGAACTGAAAGAAAAGTGGGATGGCCGACAATTACGGGTCAAAGAGGCGCAAGCTATTAGTGGGATTCAAACGATTGTATGGTTGGATAGTATTGATGCCTTGTTGCAAACGTGGGTGCATTTGGCGGATACTATTTGTTTAGACAGTAATGAAAATGATCGTAAGGCTAGTTTAATCAGAACGCGTGAATATCGTTTCATTGAGGAAATGAAGCAGCGATACCCCTTACATCAATATTGTCGCGCAGCAAAAATTATGCGTGAATTGCGTGCTATCAAAACGCCACTGGAAGTGGAGGTACTTGAAAAAGCCATTCATATTACCGAGCAAACTTTCCGACACCTGCTTGGATTTGTAAAGCCAGGTGTTATGGAGTACCAGATAGAAGCAGAAATCTGGCATTCCTTTTTAAATCAACGGGCAACGGGACCTGCGTACCATAGCATCATTGCAAGTGGTGATCGCGCAAGAACCTTGCACTATATTGCCAACAATCAGGAATGCAAAGCCGGGGAATTGTTATTGATGGATTTTGGCGCTGAATATGGGGGCTATTGTGCCGATCTTACCCGCACTATTCCAGTGAGTGGGAAGTTTACGCGTCGTCAAAAGAATGTATATAATGCCTGTCTGCATTTGCACAATTATGCAAAGAGCATTTTAAAGCCCGGTATTTCTATTGTGGCGTACACGGATAAAATAGGCGAAGAGGCCACGCAGCAATTTTTGAAACTCGGCTTACTCCGGAAGGCTGATGTAAAAAATGAAGATCCTGAGAATCGAGCGTATCGCAAATATCTTTATCATGGTATATCCCATCATTTGGGAATTGATGTGCATGATCTGGGTACTCGAACAGAACCTATAAAAGCGGGTATGGTATTTACCATCGAGCCCGGTATATATATTGAAGAGGAACAAATGGGTATCCGAATAGAGAATAATGTTTGGATTACTAAATCCGGCAATAAGGATTTGATGAAAAATATTCCCATCGAGGCGGATGAAATTGAGGTCTTGATGAAAAAATAATTATGGTGAAGCAAATTCCTAATCTGTTCACCTTGTTGAACCTGGTATTTGGTTGTATGGCCTGCGTAGCTGCTTTACAGCCGGGTATTATCATGGCAGCTGACAACAATGGCCAACTCTATTATGACGTGCCTGAGCAGATTTGGTTGGCCTCTCTTTTTATTATGGCAGGTGCAATTGTCGATTATTTTGATGGGTTGTTGGCCCGTTTGCTAAAAGCCAGCTCAGCAATGGGACGTGAATTAGATTCATTGTCTGATGTGGTGAGTTTCGGTGTGGCCCCATCCTTAATTCTTTATCAGTTTTTACGTTTGTCCTGGGCGCAAGAGGAACAAGGGCTGGATCAATCGGTTTTATTGCTGTGGCCTGCATTTTTACTACCGGTAGCCGCTGCCTGGCGTTTAGCAAGATTCAACTTGAATCAGGCTACCAGTTCGTCCTCTTATTTCAAAGGATTGCCTGTTCCTGCAGCGGGACTCTTTGTGGCTTCGCTTCCACTCGTATACTGGGAAGTGAACCAAGCTTGGGTGCCTGCCTTACTGCTCAATGCAGTTTTTTTATACAGTGTAATTCTGGTGTTGGCTGCACTGATGATTTCTCAGCTTCCCATCCTTGCTTTTAAATTCAATTCATTTGCATGGAAAGAGAATAAACTTCGTTACGGAATATTGTTATTGTCAATTGTACTGCTTTTGTTTTTGCAATGGCTGGCTATTCCGCTAATCATTCTAATTTATGTTCTCTTATCTTTGGTTTTTAAAAAGCTGTTTGCATGAGTTATATCGCAGAAATTAAAGTGATGCCCCATAAAGAACTCTTGGATCCGCAGGGTAAAGCGGTCTTGGGTGGTTTGTCCAATCTGGGTTTAGCAGGGGTTGCCGATGTGCGCGTGGGAAAGAGTATAACCTTGCAAATTGAAGCGGAATCTGTGGCAGCTGCTGAAGCAATTGCAAAAGAGGCTGCTGAAAAATTACTGGCTAATCCAGTGATGGAGTATTTTGAGGTTCGCTGCGAAAAGGCCTGATTCAATTTAAAAACACGGCACGTGACGGTTATCGAGCATACTGATTCTGGTCCGTCTAATTTATCTCCTTCTACAGCGCTGTATTTGGTTCCCACACCCATTGGAAATTTACGAGACATTACGCTTCGTGCCTTGGATGTATTGCAGGCAGTCGATTTAATTTTGGCTGAGGATACGCGAACCAGTGCCGTCTTATTACAGCATTACAATATTCAAAAACCCGTTAGCCCTTATCACCAGCACAACGAACACAAAGTATTACAGCATCTGGTGGATCAACTCAAAAACGGCAAGCGAATGGCACTGATTACGGATGCTGGAACGCCCGGAATCTCTGACCCTGCCTTTTTGTTGGTACGTGCTTGTGTGCAAGCAGGTGTTCAAGTGGAAACCTTGCCCGGCGCTACTGCATTTGTTCCTGCCTTAGTGAATAGTGGCATCCCCTCCACACGTTTTTGTTTTGAAGGATTTCTTCCGCTCAAGAAGGGTCGCCAAACTTTATTAAAGGCATTGGCTGAGGAAGAAAGAACAATTATTCTTTACGAGTCTCCGCAGCGATTGATAAAGACGCTGGAAGAATGTTGCATTTATTTTGGGGAAGATCGACGTTGTAGTGTAAGTCGAGAATTAACAAAACGGTTTGAAGAAAATTTTAGAGGAAGTATACGAGACTGTATAAATCATTTTTCTGCTGGTGCTATCAAAGGTGAAATAGTGATTGTGCTTGCGGGGAAATCCTAATTAA
>Ga0129336_10002132_pt1 | contig 12173 bp, 5 predicted proteins | sample CPB6_02_DNA_FD_96878 | JGI IMG/M metagenome (GOLD analysis project Ga0129336, IMG submission 96878) | Freshwater to marine salinity gradient microbial communities from Chesapeake Bay, USA - CPBay_Sum_0.6_0.2_DNA | ecosystem: Environmental > Aquatic > Marine > Coastal | place: USA: Chesapeake Bay...
AAACGAATGTGGAGGCAAAACATAAAAGAAGAATGGGGACATCAATGTGCTTATTGTGGGTCCGAAGAGAGACTTACAATAGACCACATTCTTCCACAATCAAAAGGTGGTTTGGATGTTACAAAAAATGTAGTCTGCTGCTGTCACAATTGTAACCAGTCAAAAGGGCACGAACACTGGAAGTTGTGGTATGTTCAGCAGGACTTTTATAGTGAAGAGAGATTTGAAAAAATAGAAGATTGGATGAAACCAGATCCATTAACTAATTTATATCGTTATGGTGCAAGGAGAAATAGCGTCTTATAAATAAGTAAAAAGATAGTATATATTATCTTTCTGGTAAATACCAAGATATAATAAATGGCAACTCCGATTCGGATAAAAAGGTCAGCTGTACCTGGAAAAAAACCAACAACCGATCAGTTACAGTTAGGTGAATTAGCTGTAAACTTTTATGATGGTAAGATATTTTTTAAACAAGATACAAACGGTGTTGGTATTGGTACTAGAATTGTAGAAGTTGGGGCAGGAAATACAACTTTTGCAGGAAAGACTTTATATGTAACTAATAATGGAAATGATGAGAATACTGGTTTAGATGATAAGAATGCAAAGGCAACAATTAAGGCAGCAGCTGCTCTTGCACTTCCTGGAGATACGATAAAAGTTCTTCCGGGAACTTATATAGAAAATAATCCAATTAATCTTCCGGATAATGTTTCTGTAGAGGGTGCTGAACTTCGTCGTTGTTTAGTTCAACCTCAAAATTCTGGTGAAGATTTGTTTTATATTGGTCAAGGAAGTCACATTACAGATTTGAGTTTTGTTGGTTCTGCATCAACAAATGGTGCAGCAGTTATTTCATTCAGACCTTTATTAGGTGTATCGACAGACAGATTTTTTGATGCGGCGAGGATGATTCGTCTGAATTTAGATTTCATTGCTAGAGAGGCAGTTGGATATTTAACAAGTACTGATTATAAATCCCCAGCATTTGTTGTCCCTACTGGCAATTCTACTGATTGCTCTGATGATATTAAAGATATTTTAAGAGCAATTTGTCATGATATTACGAGAGGTGGAAATTCCAAGTGTGTAGGGGCAGGACAATCATACTATAATGGAGATACTTTACTTCATATTACAGGAACGGATACAAATGGGTATAGTGTAAAAGATGCAACTATTGACGCAATCAATTATTCTTTTGGAATTGTTAGGTCCGTTATTAATAATGCTACTTGGGGTGGTAAATCTGCACAATCACCAGTAAATGTTACTAATGCAGTTTATGATAGATTAAGTGGGGTAACAACAATTACTTCAAATTCTCATGGACTTGTAAAAGGAGATCCAGTAAAAATCGTTGGTCTTGGATTTACTTGCAATTCTGGTGTTGGTACAGTAACTTACCCAGATGGTTCTTTTGGTTATATTTTTCCTGTTAAAAATATTGTAGATGAAAATAATTTTGAGGTTGTTGTTGGAATATCAACTCTAGATCATTTTTATAGTTCTGGTGGAACAATTGAAAAATATGAAAATTATCAAAATGAATTTTTACAAGTAAAAGATTTATCGATGCAGATTGATCCTGCTACTGGATTTAACAATGCTGTTAATGGGTGTGCAAATGTTGTATCTGCAATTCATTCATGTATTGGTATTGTAACTACTATTATTGGAGTTGGGTACACTGCTTCTGGAATTACCACAAATTATCCAGGAAATGGTGGAGCAATTAATTCTGGTATTTTGACTTCATCATTATCTCCACTGCAAGGGACAGGGATTATTACAAAAGGACCTTACATTAGAAACTGTACTAATTTTATTCCAAATAGTATTGGCGCTAGAATTGATGGATTTAATGCTGATGAAGGAGATAAACCTAATAATATTGGAGTTCAGGGATCATTCAATGTTGACTCATATACACAATATAATCAAGGTGGTATTGGGGTATCAGTAACTAATGGTGCTTATGCTCAGTTAGTTTCACTATTTACAATTTGCGATGATATTGCTGTTTACACTGGTGGTGGAGGTCAATGTGACTTAACAAATTCCAACTCTTCATTTGGAACTAAAGGTCTTGTATCTGAAGGAATTGGTGATAATACAAGTAAGTGTAATGATCGTTACACAGGTGAAGTTTTTGTAACTGCTCCGCAAGCACAATCAATTATAACAGTTTCTGGTCTTGGAAATAATAGACCATATTCTGGTCAGGTAGTTTATTTTGATAGGATTTATTATGAGGTTGATAGAATTATTGTTTCTTCTGGTGGAACAGGATATACCAGTTCTGCTACTATAACCATTGATTCTCCTACAGGACCTGGTATTGCTATTAATGCAACTGCGATTCCAAATGTATCAAACGGATCTGTTACTTCTATTGATATGATTAGTAATGGATCTCAATATACTCAGATTCCAACAGTAACAATTAGTTCACCTAATGTTGGAGTTAATACGGCAACTGCAATAGCAGTTCTTAAACCAATTTATTATGGTGTGGAGTCAGCAACATCTCCCGTTGCTGGTGTTTCAACAATCACCTTGAAGACAAATCTAAATAATGGAGTTGGTATTGGAACTACTGCTTTCTTTGCAAGACAGAGTTTTCAAATTGTAAGTTCTCATTCTTTTGAATATATTGGTGCTGGAAACACTATTGAAACTGCCTATCCTTCTAGAGGTGGAGTTACAATACAAGAAAATGAGATTGTAAAAATTGACGGAGGAGATTTAGCATATACGAGCACTGATCAGGATGGTAACTTTAGAATCGGTGATGGTGTTGTTATTAATCAGTCTGCTGGTTCAATTACAGGTGATGTTTATGTTAAGAGTTTGTTTAGTCAAGTTACACCATTCATTTTAGCCTTAGGAGGAGATTAATTAAATGGCAGCAGCAGTAAACGTATTCCGAACTTATACGGAAACAGTTGGATTAACTACAACAGTTTTTTATACAGCACCTACTGGATATAGTGGCGTTGTTCTTTTAGCTCAAGTGACAAATAAAGGAACATCAACACATACAATGTCTTTTGGATATCGTCGTTCTGGAAATGATACTGAGATTGTTAAAGATTTGGCAATTCCTGCAAATGATACTGCCAATCTTCTTTCTGGTAAATTGGTTGTTGAAACTGGGGATCAATTAACTATTGTTGGTAGTAATTCATCTGATTTGAAATTTTTATTAAGTCTATTAGAAACTTCTACTCTGTAATATACGAAAATGGTAGCACCAATTAGATTCCTTACTGGTAGACAGCAGCAACAAAAACTTGGTGTAGAAGGAAGCACCGAAAACCAAAAGGTACTTGAAGTAATTGGTAATGTTGGTATTGGTACTACCGTTTTTGATCCATTAAAAGAATTAGATGTTCGTGGATCTGTAAATATTTCTAATGAACTTAATGTAACTGGTCCTTCTACATTTGTTGGTGTAAGTTCATTTCAGAATGATTTATATGTTGATGGTAATGTAAATGTAACAGGAATTCTAACAGCGCAAAGAATTTTTAGTTCCATTTATGGGGAATTTTCTGGTTCTTCAGTTGTTTCCGGAACTATTGTAGGAACTGCTCTTTCTATTTCTGGTATTTCTACATTAGGAATAGTAAATATTTCAAATCATTTAAATGTATCTGGAGTTGTAACTGCACCAAGTTTTATAGGAAATCTTACCGGTATTGCAGCATCAGCAACTCAACTTGTAACACCAAGAACTTTTGAAATCACAGGAGATGTTGTTGCATCTCCAATTAGTTTTGATGGAACTGGTAATGTATCTCTAGCGGCAACCATTCAACCAAATTCAGTTGGACTAGGTACAGATACTTTTGGTGATTATGTAAAAGATATATATGGAACTTCTCAACAAATTGTCGTTACTTCTGGAACTGGTGAAGGTTCTACACCCGTATTAAGTCTTCCAACAAATCTTGTTATTCCAGAAGACCTAACGGTTACAAGGGATCTACAAGTCAACCGTAATCTTAATGTTACTGGAAACATCACAATTGGTGGAACATCTGCAACAATCTTTGCTACAGAATTAACTGTTTCCGATCCTGATATTGTTCTTGGTTTTAGGACCGATGCATTTGGTAATGATGTTTCAAATGATAATACTGCTAATCACGGTGGTATTGCAATTGCTTCTACAGAAGGAACTCCATTAGTTGATTTATTCATTGCTGGTATTGAAACAAGTCCTGCCACATATAAGAAAATTATGTGGTTCAAGGAAGGTACTTTTGCTGGACTTGGGACTGATGCTTGGTTGAGTAACTATGCCGTTGGTATTGGAAGCACTCAATTTCCGACAGGAACAAGATTTGCGGCTGGTAATGTTCAGGTTACTCAAAGTGATTTATCAGTTGTAAGAAACATCAATGCTTCTGGTATTATCACAGGAACACTTGATAACACTCTGACACTTGCGACAACTGGTAATGGAATCACTGGTTCGGCAACTTATGATAACTCTGGTGCCACTACATTCACGGTAACATCGGACGCCACTGATACAAATACTCCAGAAACTATAGTTCATAGAGATGGTTCTGGAAACTTCAGTGCAGGAACTATTACTGCAAATCTGACGGGAACCGCAACTACCGCAACTAAACTGGAAACTGCAAGAGACTTTAGCGTTTCTGGTGATGTTGCTACTGCTTCTCCAATATCTTTTGATGGGATTAGTAATGTTAATTTAGCAGTCACATTATCTAATAATTTTAATGCAGATACTAGTGGCATTATTACAGCATCAAGGTTTGTATCTGACATTACTACAGGAACTGCACCATTTACAGTTTCTTCAACAACAGTAGTTACTAATCTTAATTCTGACTTACTTGATGGTCAAGAAGGTTCTTATTATACTAATGCTTCTAATATTAATGCTGGAACTATTGGTGATGCTTATTTACCTGCAACAATTTCTAGTGATATAACAGGCAATGCTGCAACAGCAACTACTGCTGGAACTGCAACCACAGCAACAAACTTATCAGATGCCGCCAACATTACTACAGGAACTATTAGTAGTTCTAGATTAACGGGAAGTTATAATATTGATATTAGTGGTAATGCTGCAACAGCAACTACTGCTGGAACTGCAACCACAGCAACAAACTTATCAGATGCCGCTAACATTACTACAGGAACTATTAGTAGTTCTAGATTAACGGGAAGTTATAATATTGATATTAGTGGTAATGCTGCAACAGTAACTTATGCTGAAATTGCTGGAGTATCTACATCAGTCATAGGTGGTATTGCATCAGTTACTCAACTGAATGTTTCTGGTATTTCTACATTTAACAATGATGTTGGTATCGGATCCCAAATTGTATTTTATGCTTCGAGTGGTATTGTAACTGCTACTGCATTTTATGTATCTGGTGGAAATCTTGAGGATATTGTAGGGCAAAAAATAGAAGGAATTAGTTCTAAATTTAAATCATATAATTCTAGTCTTACCGTTTTAGGAACAGAATTAGGAATAGTAAATCTTGAAATATATGATAATAGTACAGTTGGTTTAATTACTGCTGTAGGATTTGGAAGTACTGCACAATATTATTTTAATGATGTAACTGCGATTGGATTGACCACTGATGCTAGCGTTAACACAACAGGGATCATCACTTCTTCAGGATTAAATGTTAATGGTTATTCCGAATTAGACTATTTAAATGTTTCTGGTGTTTCTACATTTAATTCAAGCATTGATTTAAATTCATCAATTGACATAAGTGGTCATGCCGAACTTGATCAACTAAACGTTTCTGGAGTTTCTACATTTGCTATTGCACATATAGGACCATCAGTAACTATTAGTAGTGGCATTGTAACAGCAATTGATTTCAACACAACATCTGATCAGAATCTGAAAACTAATATTCAGACAATTGAGAATCCACTTGATAAGATCGTTCAGATTCGTGGTGTGAATTTTGAGTGGAAGGAAAATAATAAACCTTCTGCTGGGGTGATTGCACAAGAAGTTGAGAAGGTTCTTCCACAACTTGTAAATGGAGAATATACTAAAACCGTTAATTATAATGGTTTGATTGGTCTTCTTATTGAGGTCGTTAAGAAACAACAAATTCAAATTGATTCTTTTAACGAAAGATTATCCAGATTAGAGTGATTGTCTAAATATTTTTAATAATACTACCCAGTGTAAACGAGGACGGTAGATGGCAATTAAGATTTCTAATTCTACTATTATTGATGATAGTAGAAATATTATAAATGCCACTAATGCTGAAATTACAGGCATTTCTACGTTAGGGAATGTAAATATATCTTCTGGAATTATAACTGCCACTACTGGTGTTGTTACTTATTATGGAGATGCTTCTAATTTAACGGGATTAACCGGAGCGTCACAAAATACTTATGGAAATAATGATTATACTCCTGTTATAACAGTAGATTCTAATGGTAGAATTACTGGAATCACGACAGCATTAATAAGTGGATCTGGAGCAATTTCGGAAATTGTTGAAGATCTTACCCCCCAATTAGGTGGTAATTTAGATCTTAATGGTAAAGATATTACTGGTACTGGAAATTTTAATGTTAGTGGTGTTATTACTGCTACTACATTTGTAGGAAATTTAACAGGAACTGCAACCACAGCAACAAACTTATCGGATGCTGCTAATATTACTACAGGAACTATTAATAGTTCTAGATTAACGGGAAGTTATAATATTGATATTAGTGGTAATGCTACTACTGCTACTACTGCAGGTGTAGCAACCGCACTTCAGAATGCAAGAACTTTTGAAATCACAGGAGATGTTGTTGCATCTCCAATTAGTTTTGATGGAACTGGTAATGTATCTCTAGCAGCAACCATTCAACCAAATTCAGTTGGACTAGGTACAGATACTTTTGGTGATTATGTTCAATCAGTATCAGGTACTTCTAATCAAATCACTGTTACCTCTGGAACTGGTGAAGGTTCAACACCAACATTAAGTATACCAAGTCAATTTACGGCACCACAAGATGTAACAGTTACAAGAGACCTTCAAGTCAATCGTAATTTGAATGTAACTGGCAACATTACAATTGGAGGAACATCAGCATTTATTGATGTACAAGAATTAAGAGTTTTTGACTCTGATATTGTTCTTGGTTTTAGGACCGATGCATTTGGTAATGATGCTTCGAATGATAATACCGCAAATCATGGTGGTGTTGCTATTGCATCAACAGAAGGCACTCCATTAGTTAATTTATTCATTGCTGGTATTGAAACAGCACCTGCCACATATAAGAAAATTATGTGGTTCAAGGAAGGTACTTTTGCTGGACTTGGGACTGATGCTTGGTTGAGTAACTATGCCGTTGGTATTGGGTCTACTCAATTCCCAACAGGAACTCGTCTTGCTGCTGGTGCTGTTCAGTTTACCGAAAGAGACTTAGCAGTTGTAAGAAACATCAATGCCTCTGGGATTGTAACTGCAACGACATTTGTGGGAGCACTTACAGGCACTGCCACATCAACGACAAATATTCCAAATCTTACTGGTGATGTAACGTCTAATAATACTACAACTACATTAGCAACTGTTAATAGTAATGTTGGAACTTATGGTGATGCTGGGGCAATTCCATCAATTACGGTTAATGCAAAGGGATTAGTAACTGGTGTAACAACTGTTGCTCCAAATAACGGACAACTTTCTCTTTCTGTTTCCGGAACTGGTCTTTCTGGTTCTGCCACATTTACAGCAAATCAATCAAGTTCCTCTACATTTACAGTAACTTCTAATGCAACTGATTCTAATACATCAGGAACAATAGTTGCTAGAGATGGTTCTGGAAACTTCAGTGCAGGAACTATTACTGCAAATCTGATAGGAACTGCAACCACAGCAACAAACTTATCGGATGCTGCCAATATTACTACAGGAACTATTAGTAGTTCTAGATTAACGGGAAGTTATAATATTGATATTAGTGGTAATGCTACTACTGCTACTACTGCAGGAATTGCAACTTATGCAACCTCAAGTGGTATAGCAACAAATCTTAAGGGTGGTGGCGGTGGTTATATTCCATACCAATCTGCACAAGATACGACCGTTTTCTTAGCGAATGGTACTGCAGGACAAGTACTTCAATCTAATGGTGGAACAAGTGCTCCTTCTTGGGTTTCAGCAGCACCAGCAGAAGCAATTACTGGTCTTACTATAAGAGATGAGGGGGATATTGTTGGATCTGCTAATAGTATTACTCAAATAAATTTTGTTGGATCTGGTGTCAATGCTACTGCATCTGGTGGTATTTCGACAATAACGATTACTGGAGGAGGTGGTGGTGGATCCATTGACATACAAGATGATACAACTACAAATAATACTTTTTATGTTGGTATTGCAAACACATCAACTGGAACTCTTACTACATTAAATGTTTCAACAACTGGATTAACATTTAATCCATCAACAGGAAATCTTGTTGCTGGTGGTACAGTAACTGCTAACTCTGATGCAACTCTTAAAACAAATATCAAAACAATTGAAAATGCTTTAGATAAAGTATTAGCACTTCGTGGAGTGGAATTTGATCGTATAGATAATGGAGATCATCAGATTGGTGTAATCGCTCAAGAAGTTGAGGAGATAATACCTCATGTTGTTTATCCTAAACAACCATCACCAGATTATGAGAAAAAATCTGTTGCTTACGCAAACTTAATTGGATTATTAATTGAAGCAGTTAAGGAATTAAATCAAAAAATAGAAGGTAAGTAGTATGTCTGTACAATTAAGGTCTGATCAAGTTACTGGTATTACTTTAGTTGAAAATGCTACAGATGCTGCAAATAAAGATTATGTAGATACTGCTTATTTTTCTTTGGGTACTCCTTCTATTGTTGCAAATGGAAATGGATTTTTAAAAACCGATGGGTCAAATTTGAGTTGGGAACCAATACAAGGGTTTCAAGAATATACAACTGCGGGAAATTATACATTTAATGTGCCAACTCATGCAATGGAGTTTTTTATTGAAGCAACTGGTGCTGGCGGCGGTGGAGCATCCGCACTAGCAACTACATCAACAACTTATGTAAATCGTGCGGAATTTTGGTTTTTAAGAACTTCTGGGACAGCAAATAATTTTTACGGAAATGCTAATGTTGGAAACCCACTTGGCGCTTATGGACTTGGTTTTTATGTGATAGGAAGTGGTGAGGGATCAATTCATGCATCTACAGACTCAATCACTTGGGTTACACGAACTTCTGGATTTGGTAGTTCTATTATTTGGACTCTAAATTATGGTTCAAGTATTTTTATAAGTAGTTGTATCAGCGCCACATCAACGGGAAAACCATTAAATACATCAACCGATACGATACACTGGACTTTAAGAACAAGTGGTTCAATTGCTAGCATAGTATCAACAATATCAACAGATAATAATTTACATTTATACGGGGATCTGAATGGGCAGGTTAGATCTTCTACAGATGGAATAACTTGGAATACAAGAACAGTGCCAACAGCATCTATTAATGTTTTGTATACTAATGCGTATTCTTATTCTTCTCCGAATTATGTATTTGCTGGAAATACTGCTATTATTGCATCAACTGATGGTATTACTTGGATTTTAAGAACTTCTGGTCGAGGAGCAATTACATATTATTGTGGTACTTATGGAAATGGTACATATATTCTTGGATCTTCTCAAGGTGTTTTAATTGCCTCAACGGATTCTATAGTTTGGTCTGCAAGAACTTTTGGAACTGGATCTGCTAATCAAATGTCTAATTTACTTTTTGGTAATGGGATTTTTATCGGTACTCAAGCTAATCTCTTTTTAAGAACCTCAACTGATTCTATAGTTTGGTCTATAAGATCTTCCCCATCACAAAATTTTAATTATAGAATGGGTATATATGGAAACTCAACATTTCTTCTTGGCGCTGTCGCTGGTACAATCATAGCAAGTCCCATTCCTAATGCAACTGCTGGATCTGGGGGTGGTGGAGGAGCAACTGTTGCATCTAAAATTTCAAGGTCAAATATCTCCGGATCAACACTTACTGTAAATGTTGGATCTGGTGGTACTGCTGGGACTGCTGGTGCAGCAACAACAATATCTTGGACAAGTCCTGGAGGAAACTTTTCAATTACTGCAAACGGTGGATCTGCGGGTGTAAACACAATATCAAGTTTGACTAATCTTATTCCAGGTGGTGCTGGTGGAACAGTATTAACTTCAAATAATTATTTGTATTCTTCTGCAGGAACTGATGGTGGTAATGGAGGATATTTTGAATCATTGCCGACAGGAATGCAAGGTTTACAAGGATCGGATGCAACCTCTGCAACTCTTGCATACCAAACATCTGGAGGTGGTGGTGGAGTATCATCTCTTTTTGATGGGCAATTTGGAAATTTTGGTGGAACGATAAACTACTATAACAATACATATCAAAATTCAAAAACTATACCTGCTCTGATGGATGGTACAAGTTCTTCACTAATAGGTGGTCTTTCTTATGGAAATGGTGGAAATGGTGGTGGAGCACAGCATGGTGCTGTTGCATGGGTAGTAAGAACTTCTGGTTTTGGTGCGACTGCTTATGGAATTACTTATGGAGGTGGTATTTATATTCTTTGCGGACATACAGGAAGGTTATTTACTTCTACAGATTCTATTTCTTGGACTTTAAGAACTTCTGGATTTGGAACTTCATCTATTAATGGTATTATATTTGGTGCAGTAAATTTTGTTGCTCTAAGTGATGGTGGTGCAATACGAGCATCAACAAATGGTATTTTGTGGCAAACAAGAACAAGTTCAACAACAGTTAATCTTGGCGGACTTTCGAACGCAAGTCCTGGAGCAATATATGCTAATAATTTATATCTTGTTGGTGGAAATACTGCTGGTGGTAATAGTGTTTATGTTGTTTCTACTGATTCTATTGTTTGGACTTTAAGAACTACTGGATTGGGTTATGTTAATACATGGAGTGTTGTATATGGATCTGATTTAACTGAAAAATATATAATCAGTTCAAGCTCAGCACTTGCAAGTTCAACTGATACTATAACTTGGATCTTAAGAACTTCTGGGTTTAATTTGAATAGTCTTAATTATTTTGATGGCAAATATTATGGATTTAGTAATGGTGGTCAAATAAGAACATCAACAAATGGTATTCAATGGTCAACTCAAGTAATCGTAGCACACGCACTTTATTCATCTGCTGTTTCTAATAATTCTTTGGTTACTGGTGGTGCATCTGGGTCAGTATATTCTTCTACAAATGGTATTTCTTGGATATTAAGAACTTCTGGTATTATCACTAACGCTTTTGCTTTTGGATATGTTAATGGTTTATTTTTAGGAACTTATGGTTCAGGTAGTACTGTTATTGTTGCTGACCCAAATATAAATGGCGGAAATGGTGGATCTGCTACAAGAGGTGGTGGAGGTGGTGGGGGTGGTTATAGTCTTGCTACAAATAGTGTAGGAACCGGTGGAACTGGTGGTGATGGTTATGTTCGTATTAGTTGGCAATAAGGAGTAGAGAAAAATGACTGCAATTACTGGAAATTCAATTACAGGAATTACAAATGTAATAAATTCAACTGATGTTGTTAATAAACAATACGTTGATGATGCATCATCACAAACATCAGAAATAGCGTCACAAACGGGAAATGAAGGTAAGTTTTTAACCACAACCGATGGAACGAGTACTTCTTGGGATTATGTTTCCAACTATCAAGATTTTACAACACTTGGAATACAGACTTTTACTGTTTCAACAAAAACAAATATTTTATATATTGAAGCAATTGGAGGTGGTGGTGGTGGAAGTGCAGGACTTAGTGGACCAACATATGCAAAAAATGGATTTACTTGGTCTCTAAGAACTTCTGGATTTGGTTCTTCATCAATTGCAAATATTGCATCAAGTGGATCAAATTATGTTGCAAATGATCGATTATATCTTTCATATTCGACTGATAATATTACTTGGACTGCAAGAACTTCTGGATTTGGAACTTCAAGTATTAATGCACTAACTTATTCCAATAACGAATATTTAATTGGTGGTCGAGTAGAAACGATAAGTTGGACTTTAAGAACTGCAGGAT
>Ga0129336_10002135_pt1 | contig 12163 bp, 8 predicted proteins | sample CPB6_02_DNA_FD_96878 | JGI IMG/M metagenome (GOLD analysis project Ga0129336, IMG submission 96878) | Freshwater to marine salinity gradient microbial communities from Chesapeake Bay, USA - CPBay_Sum_0.6_0.2_DNA | ecosystem: Environmental > Aquatic > Marine > Coastal | place: USA: Chesapeake Bay...
GACGCGTCGTTGAAGGCCTGCGACGCGGTGTCCGACAGCCGAATGCCCTCGCTGTAGGCCGCCGTCATGGCCGAGCCGAGCTGGGCGCTCTGGAACGTGGACCACGCGGTGAGGATCGCCGCGACGCCGAGCAGTATCGCGAGCAGGATTTCCGTGCGATCGAGTCGGGCCTGCTGGCGCTCTTCCGCCGCCTTGGCAGCATCGGCCGTCACCCCAGCAGTGTTCTCATCCAGCGCCATGACGGCCTCTCTCTACAAGGGGAATCCACAGGCTGGAGCAGCCTAGTACCGTGAATCTCGCCGGGCCATGACGCGAACGTGTTTGGCGGGGCTAGCCCCGTAATCTTGCGGTCCAATCTGCGGTCCAAAACGACCCCTAGAGGTGGACTCGCACGGACCCGCATGAACCTCGAAACCGTGGAGGAAAACAGGGCCGGCAGGACTCGAACCTGCAACCCCCGGTTTTGGAGGCGACTCCGATTTCAACACCCGATTGAGTTCGCGAACCACATCCGCAATCTGTTCGCACGCATTGCGAGGGCAAGACCAGTCGAGCGCGAGCCAATGGGTGGATCGGGGGTTGCGGACTCGTCTTGTTGCGATGTCTCTGCTTCAGCCTGTGATGCCAATAGGCAGGCATGCCGAAGCGGTTTCCCGCACGATCTCGGTCGCGGTCGGTGGAATTGATTCGGACTGGTCGGTCGGTGCGAGAGGTGCCGTTCCTACGGGGAATGCGAACCTCGAACGAATATGGGAACCTCCAATGACCACCAACTGTCGTCTGGGAGAACCCGCCGAAGCGGGCTTACGAAAACCGGGGAGATACCAAAGCTCTCGCCACGCAAACCGATTTCTCCTGAAGAAGTCATGTCGACAGCCATCATCAAGTCTGGTTCTCCCCTCTCCATGCCATCCCGAGATCCCGGTCAGCTGCTCCTTGTCGGTGTTCCCGGCGCGGAACTCGATGCCGACTCCGCCCGCCTCTTCCGCGAGATCCAGCCTGGAGGGTTCATCCTCTTCGGTCGCAACATCAAGACTCCCCAGCAGCTGCGCAAGCTCATCGACGACCTCCGGGATCTGAGCAGCGTGGAGCCGATCATCACGATCGACCAGGAGGGCGGGAGCGTGTCTCGTCTCAAGCACATCGGGAACGAGCCCCCCAGCGCCCAGCAACTACGCGACTGCGGGAACGTGGATCTGATCCGCCGCCACGGGGATATCACCGGTCGCATCCTGCGGCTCTTCGGCTTCAATCTCGACCTCGGTCCCGTGCTGGACATCTCCTTCGACGATGAGGCCGAAAACGCGCTTCGCGGCCGCTGCTACGGGCGCGATGTCGCCGAGGTCGTCGAAAACGCGACGGCCTTCAACGACGCGCTGAGGGCCACCGGTGTTCTCAGCTGCGGCAAGCACTTCCCCGGCTATGCCTCGGCAGGGCTCGATCCCCACCACGAACTCCCCCGCATCGAACGCTCCAGGGAGCTCATGGAGGAGCATGAGCTTGCCGTCTTCCGCCACGTTGCCCCGACAGTCGACAGCATGATGATCGGCCATGTCGCCGTGTCCGGGCTCGAGGAAGCGGACCGCCCCGCATCGCTCTCACCCGTGATCATCCGCGACGTGCTGCGGAAGGACATGGGCTTCTCCGGTCTGGTCATGACGGACGATCTGGACATGGGAGCCATTCTGAACCGCTATGGATTCGAGGAGACGATGCGCCTCGGCATCGAAGCGGGCAACGACATGCTCATGATCTGCCACCGCATCGAGCTGGCGGCGGCGGCGAAGAACGTCATCGGCACGATGGGCACGAAGCTCGACGAGCCACTCGAGGCCATTGCCCGTTTCAAGACCCGCCTGGCCCCGCCCGCACCATTCTCGCTGGAGGCCTTTCATGCGGTGGATGCCGAGATCCACGACCTGCGCGTCGCCGTCCTCGGCCCCGAACCGGTCGCGCAGCGCAGCCCGCAGGATGGGAGGCGTTAGCCTGTGAACCCTCGTTGATCCCTCCACCACGTCGCGGGGACGAACCGCTCTGGTTCCAGCAATCACGTTTGGCCAGCGCGGTCCCAGGGCACGCCACCGCGGAGGAACCCGGGGCTAGTCGGGCACGGCGGAATCGCTAACCCCGAAGGCGTCGAGCCAGGCGGCGAGCAGGAGCAGGAGCAGAAGGCGTCGCGACGCGTCGATCCGGCCTGCGGCGTGCCACTCTGCCAGCTCGTCGACGTACGTCATGTCAACGAGCTCGGCGAGGCGCGCGCTCTGCCGGATGGGCGCGAGGAACGTGTCCGGATGCAGCGTGATCCACTGACGCAAGGGCGTCGGGAATCCGAGCTTCCGGCGGCGTTCGGTCGACGCCGGCAGCCGGCCGCGGAACGCGCGCCGCAGGATCCACTTCGTGGTGCCGTCGCGGTACTTGAGCGAATCCGGGACGCGGGTGCTGACGCACGCCACGTCGAGATCGAGAAACGGCACCCGCAGCTCGAGGGAGCTCGCCATCGACATCCGATCGGCCTTGGCCAGGATGTCGTCAGGGAGCCAGGTGTGGATGTCGATCAGCTGCATGCGCCGCGACTCGGGCAGGGCCGTGAAGCCCGGAGTGGCCAGCGCGAGGTCGCGGCCGGGCCGGACGTGCGATTCGATGGTCGCCGATCGGAGCAGCCGGCTGACCTCGCCCGGGGCGAATGCGCCGTAGCCGCCACCGAAGTAGCGATCCTCGAGGGCGGTCGAGGCCCGGCGCAGGTAGCTGGCACCGGGGAAGGCGACCCCCGACCTCCCCAGGCGGGCAGCGAGCGCCCGCACCGGCCGCGGCAGCCGTCGAAGGCGATCGACCGCGAAGGGCTCGAGGTACACGCGATACCCGCCGAACAGCTCGTCCGCGCCCTCGCCGGACAGGACGACGGACACGTGCTCGCGGGCGGCCTTCGCCAGCAGGCGGAGCGGGAACGCCGACGGGTCGCCGACCGGTTCGTCCAAATGCCACGCGATGTCGGGGAGCGCGCCCACGAAGTCGTCTGCCGTCATCGTGATCTCGTGGTGGTCGGTGCCGATACGATCCGCCACCTCGCGCGCCGCGTCGAACTCGTCGAGCTCCTCGAAGCCGATGGTGAAGGTCTTCAGCGGCCCGCGCCCCGCGGCCAGCAGCTGCTCCTGCGCGAGGGTGGCGATCACGGCGCTGTCGATGCCACCGCTGAGGAAGGCGCCGACCGGTACGTCGCTGATCAGATGACGGGCGACCGACACCTCCATGGCGGTGCGGAGCCGCGCGGCCAATGCGTCCTCGGTCTCCGGCGCGGCGTCGTCGAACGCGTACGTCCAGTAGCGGTCGATCTCCACGCCGCCCGATGCGAGGTCGACGATGGCGAAGGATCCCGCCGGCAGGCGGTGGATGCCCGAGAAGAACGTCTCGGGCAGCGGGTTGTACTGCAGCGTCAGGTAGTTCGCCAGGGCATCGCGGTTCAGCACTCTGGGGCAGGCGGGATCGGCGAGCAGCGCTTTGATCTCGGATCCGAACGAGAGGAGCAATCCGTCGGGGGACAGTCGGTAGTACAGCGGCTTGATGCCGAACGGATCACGCGCGAGGACCAGGCGGTTGCGCGGCTCGTCGTAAATGGCCAGCGCGAACATCCCGCGCAGGGACCGGAGCAGCTCCGGGATGGCCGCATGGCCGCCGGCCTCGTACAGCCGGAGAACGGTCTCGGTGTCGCAGCGCGTCTGCAACGGCACGCCATGGAGCAGCGGACCCGCCGCGAGCTCGCGGGCGTTGTAGACCTCGCCGTTGTACACGATGCCCAGGCGCCCATCTGACGCCCACATCGGCTGATGTCCGCCCTCCCGGTCGAGGATCGCCAGTCGGGTCGCGCCGAACGCGAGATCGGGGCCGACGAAGGCGCCGGCGTCATCGGGTCCGCGATGCTCGATGGCCTGCAGCATCCGCTCGATCAGCGGCGCCGTGCGCTCAGGGTGTCCGAGGACCCCGGCGATCCCGCACATGCTGACCTCTCATCTCTCGTGGACGTACGCGACGTGGCGGTGCTGCGCGCCGGGGCGCTCGGAAGGCCCGAACTGCGCCCCGCAGAGGGCGAAGCGTAACGCACCCCCGAAGCCCGGTCAGTGAAGGACGGCATCGATTTGGCGTCTGCCACAATCACGGCATGTCCGCCTCGGAGCAGGAAACGACCAGTCCCGCCGACGAGATCTCCGCACGCCTCCCCGTCACCGATCGCCGCGGGTGGGCGATACTGGCCGCGGTGGCGCTGCTGGTCCTTGCCGGCCTCCTCTGGGCGATGTTCGGAAGTGCCCCCGAAACCGTCTCAGGGTCCGGCATGATCGTGCCCGCCAGCGGCTTCGCCGACGAGGGCACATCCATCTCGGGTAGCGTGACGCAGATCCTGGTGCGTCCCGGCGACCAGGTCGAGCAGGGACAGCCGGTCGCCATGGTGAAGGGCAAGGACGGCGCGAGCGAGCAGATCCGCGCATCCGTTGACGGCATCGTCGCCAGCGTCGAGGCGCGACAGGGCGGCACCACGCAGCCCGGCACTCCGCTCCTGATCATCGACCCGACGACCCCGGACATCGCCATCGGCTTCCTGCCGGCGGTGCAGGGCGGGAAGATCCGGGTGGGCATGCCCGCCCTCGTGGCCGTCTCGTCCTTCCCGGAGGCGCAGTACGGCTACATCTCGGGCACCGTCACGGATATCGGTCGGCTCCCCGCAACCATCGATCGCATCCAGCTGCTCGTCGGCGGCAACGACCAGCTGCCCGAATTGGTCACCGCCGACGGTCCGGTCATCGAGGTCGCGGTAGCCCTCGAGACCGACGCCGAAACGCCCTCCGGCTACGTCTGGACCATGGGTCAGGGTCCGGATGCAGAGGTGCCGACCGGCAAGCTCGTTTCCGTCTCGGTCGTGCTGTCCGACGAGAGCCCGCTCAAGCAGATGACGAAGTGAACCAGGGCTCGACCACCGCGCGCCAGCTGGCGGTGATCCGAACGCTGATCGTGCAGAACCCGAAGGCGTACGTCTACATCGCCGTGGCTGCTGCGATCGCGACGGTGCCGAGTGTCGTCATCCCCCTCCTCGAGCGGGCCTTCGTCGACCAGTTCCTCGCCGCCGGCAATCGGCAGTGGAGCACCCCGGTGGTGATCGGCATGGTGGCGGCCGCCGCGCTGATCGTCGTGGTCACGATCCTGCAGTACCGGACCCTGTCGTGGTTGACCATCCGGATCGGCGCCACGGCCTCGACACGTCTCGTGTGGCGCGTCCTCCGACTTCCGGTGCCGACGATCGAGCGCTGGGGCGTTGGCGACCTGACCGCTCGCGCCGGTTCGCTGCAGTACTGCTCCCTGCTGAGCGGGCTGTTCGTGCCCATGGCCATCAAGGACGTCGTCGCCATCGCGATCTACACGATCGTCGTGGCCACCCTCAACCCGGTCCTGGCGCTCGTCGGCCTGGTCACCATCGTCGGCTCCGTGCTCGCCAGCACCGCGCTGCTGCGACGGCGGCGCGTCCTGCAGTCGCGCGCCGATACGACGCTCATCGCCCTCACGGCCACCAGCACCCACGCCGTCGATTCCATCGAGACGATCAAGGCTGCGGGCTGGGAGCCGTGGGTCTTCGACCGCTTGAGCCAGCGCCGATCGGACACCATCGATGCCTGGTCGAACCTCGCCGTGGATGGCCAGCGCCTCGGCCTCATCCCCACCCTCACGTACACGTTCGGACTGGGGCTCACGCTGGCCGCGGGCTCGATGCTCGTCCTCGCCGGCGACCTGTCGCTGGGCACCTTTGCCGCGGCACAGACCTTGCTGCTCGCCATTTTCGTCCTCACCCGGCAACTCGTCACCATCGGCTCCCTGATCGAGGCGGTCGGCAGCATGCAGCGCCAGACCGACGCCGTGGCGATGCTCGATCTCGATCCGGAGGTCACCTCGACGGGCGCGCAGCACGTGCGCCCTGACGGGCCACTCGAGCTCGAGCTGCGCGGTGTGACCTTCGGCTTCGAGAACGACGACCCGCCCGTGATCGCAGACCTCGATCTGCGTGTCCCGGCCGGCTCGTGGCTGGCCGTGGTCGGGTCCAGTGGCAGTGGCAAATCCACCTTGGCTCGACTCGCGATCGGCGAGCTGCAGCCCTGGCAGGGATCGGTCTGCCTCGACGGCAGCCCCCGCCTCGAACTGGCACGCGGTGAGCGCGCGCAGCGTGTGGGCTACGTGCCCCAGTACCCCGTGCTCATGCCGGGCACCATCGCCGAGAACATCACGATGTTCGATCCGACGGTACCGGCGGAGGCGATCCGCCGCGCGCTCATCGACGCCTGCGTCCTCGACGTGATCGAGGCACGTGCGGATGGGCTCGAGGAGCACGTGACGTCCACGGGGCATGGCTTCAGCGGCGGCGAGCTGCAGCGGCTGGCCATCGCGCGTGCACTCGTTCGCGATCCCGGACTGCTCATCCTCGACGAGGCGACCAGCGCGCTGGACCCGATCACGGAGTTCGAGATGAGCCGGATCCTGCGGGCCCGGGCCTGCACCTGCCTCATCGTCGCGCACCGGCTGAGCAGCGTGCGCGATGCCGATCACATCATCGTCATGGAGCGCGGGAGGATCGCGCAGCAGGGCTCGTTTGCCGAGCTGCGGCTCGGAGACTACTTCGCGGAGCCTGCCCATGGCTGACCTCGACGTCCCCCCGCCGAGGGACCCACACGAGCAAGTCGATCCCCTCGGCGAGGTCGTGTCCAGGCTAACCGCGTCGCACGGATCACCGACCCTCGACGCAGCTGCACACGCGGATCCGACTGCGGATGCGCTCGCGGTCGTCGGCGCGGCGCTGGATCATCCCGCGATCAAGCCGATTGACTCCGACATGCTCACCTTGGAGCAGGGAGTGAGCGCCGCCTCCGGATGGATGTCCTGGCGCGTGCGACTGACGGGCCGCTGGTTCGACAATGTCCCCGTGCCCTTGCTCGTCCGCCGGGGCGCGGCGCCGGCTGCGATCGTCCCGGCCGGCCGCCGATCGCTGATCGTCGACGGCGGGACCCGTGCCACGCGTCCGATGCGGGAGCGCGAGGCCGGGGACCTGGAGCCGGAGGCGTTCGCCTTCGCCGTCGATCTGCCCGAGACGACCCGCTGGTGGTCCCTGATCTCGTGGTCGCTGCGCCGGCAGCGGTCCGCGCTGTGGGAGTTGCTCGCGCTCGCCCTTGTCACCGGACTCGGGTCGCTCGTGCTGCCGATCACGACAGAGGCGGTATTCGGAACCGCCCTGCCGCTGGGGCGCTTGGATCTCCTGCTCGTCATGCTGGGCACCTTCGCCCTCGCGAGCATCGGGCTGACGCTGCTCGCGCTGCAGCGCGGGCAGCTCGTGGTGCGCATCCTCGATCGCATGGACCTCACACTCGGGGCTGGTATCACGGCGCGGATGCTGCGGCTGAAGACGGGGTTCTTCGCATCCCGCACCGTGGGTGATGTCGCCAACCGCGCGCTGGCCGTCGACACGGCCCGCAGGTGGATCGACGATGCCGTCGTGTCGCTCATGCTGACGTCCGTCTTCGGTCTCGTCAGCATCGGCTACCTGCTCGCAGTGGATGCCACCACCGCGCTCCTGGCCACCGGCGCCGTCGCCGCCGTGCTCGCGGCATCCGTGGCCGTCCACGTGCACGGCCGCAAGCTGCTGCTGCCGTTGCTGGACCGGCGCAGCGAGACGGATGCGCTGCTCCTCTCGATCCTCACGAACATCGTCTCCTGGCGGTCAGGCGCAGCTGAGGATCGTGCGCTGGCGCGCTGGGCGCGTGCGCAGCAGGCGAGCACGCAGGCGATGCGCGCCCGGCTGCGCTCCGTGTCGCTCGGCACCCCCATCGAGGTTGCCGCGCCCACCGCCGTGTTGGCGGCATTCATCGTGTCTGTCGTCCTGTTTCCGAGCGATGCGCTCAGTCCCGGCTCTGCGAGCGCGCCCGGGACGTTCCTCGCCCTGTACGCAGCCATCGCGCAGATGACGATCGCCATGATCGCGCTCACCAGCAACTTCCTCTACCTCTCCGAGTACGGTCCGCAGCTCTCGCGCGCGGAGCAGATTCTCACGAGCCCGACCGAGCTCGACCGCACCCCACCAGCGGCGCTCAAGGGCGCGGTGGCCTTCCACGACGTGCAGTTCGGCTACCGCCGCGATCGCACGCCGCTCCTCTCTGGCTTGTCGTTCGCCGTCGAGCCCGGGGAGTTCGTCGCCATCGTCGGGCCGTCGGGCGGCGGGAAGTCGACCCTGATCCGCCTGTTGCTCAGATTCGAAGAGCCCTGGTCCGGCATGGTCACGTACGACGGATCGGATCTCTCCACCATCGACGTCGCGTCGGTGCGCAGGCAGATGGGGATCGTCCTGCAGTCCTCGCATCCGCTCGGCGTCACGATCCGCGATTGCATCTGCGGTCCGCGCCGACTTGACGACGACGCGCTCGCCTCGATTGTCGAGCGCGCCGGACTCACGGACGATCTCGCTCGACTGCCGCTCGGCCTGGACACGCCGGTCGGTGACGGCGGCCTGGGACTCAGCGGGGGCCAGCGGCAGCGTGTGATGATCGCGGCGGCGATCGCCGGGGATCCGGCGATCCTCCTGCTTGACGAGGCCACGAGCGCGTTGGACAACGTGACGCAGTCCGTCGTCTCGCGCACGATCCTGGAGTCCTCGGCCACGCGGATCGTCATCGCGCACCGCCTGTCGACGATCCGTCAGGCGGATCGGGTCATCGTCGTCGCGAACGGCACCATCGTGGAGTCCGGCTCGCCGGCGGAACTGCTGGCGTCCGGCGGTCTGTTCTCGAAGCTTGCCGCGCGGCAGGAGGCGTGACGTGAGCATCGCCGCTGCCGAGCGGGCGCTCGCCGACTACGCAACCGAGCCAGGCCGGTCCGCGCTGGTCAGGATCAGCGTCGATGACCGCACCTGGGAGGGCGGCGTCGCGGCGGACGCCGTGCGCCCCGCAGCCAGCCTGCTCAAGCTCGCAGTGGCTATCGCGGCTGAGGAGGCCATCGCCGACGGCGCTCTGGATGGGGCTCGTCGGTTCAGCGTCGCCGAGCTCGGCGCCGAACCGGGCGATCGCTCGGTGCTGGATCTGCTCGACCCGGGGCGGGACGTCAGCGTCGCCGAGCTGCTGGGGCTGATGCTCGGCTCCAGTGACAACCCCTGCGCCCGACGGCTCGTCGAGCTGCTCGGCATCGACCGCGTCGCGGACGTCGCGGCGAGACTCGAGTGCGCCGCCACTGCGGTCTGGACAGACGCCGAGGCTGGTGTCGGCGGCACGACGACGTGCCGCGACGCCCTCACCCTGCTCGCGGCGGCGAGCGATCCGGTGCGCCACCCCGCATCGGCCCGGGCGCTGCGGCACTCGATCCGCAACTCGCGCATCCCCCTCGGTGCCACCGAGGACGACATCCGCATCGCGCACAAGACGGGCACGCTCTCCGGACTGGCGCATGACGTCGCAGTGCTCGAGTGCGTCGGGGGCACTGCGCAGGTCGCCTTCCTGACCGAGGATCAGCACGACACGCTCGTCACCGGGTATGCGATGGGGATCTGCACGCGTCAGGTGCTCGATGCGTGGGGACTGTCGGTGCGCACGACCGTGTCCGCGGTGGGCGGATGACACGCGGCCCGAGATCGGCAGGTGCGTGATGCGCGCCCTTGGCGCACTGCTGACCTCGACGGCGATCGCGGTCGGCACCGGCGCGGTGCTCGCCGGCCGCGTGGTTCGCGCCGAGCGACGGGCGATCCTCCCGCCTGTGCTGCGCGTCCAGCCCGACGACCGCCCCGCGATCGTCGTCTTCGGCGCGCAGACCCTCCCCTCGGGCCCCAGCGACGAGCTCATCGCACGCCTGGACCACGCACGCGCGCTCTTCGAGCAGGGGTTTGCCTCCACCATCGTCGTGAGCGGCGGGACCACCGTCGACGACGATGGCCGCGCGCTGGACGAGACCGCCGACATGACCGCCTGGTTGATCGACCACGGCGTGCCAGCCGATGCCATCGCAACCGGACGACCCGGCGACAACACCCGTCAGACGGTGGCGACGATGGGACGGCTCACGCGCGAGCAGGGGCTGTATCCGTGGCTCGCCGTCTCCTCACCGTTCCATGCCCGACGCATCCTCGACGAGGCCAAGCGCGTCGGCATCGACGTCGTGGTGTCCGGTCCCGGCGACAGCCCCGTGACATCCACACCGCACATTCGGCGCTTCCAGTTGCTGATCGAGGTTCTGGCGTCGGCGTACTACGCGATGCCGTCGACGCTCACCGCCCGCACGCGGGCCCCTCTCACGTCGGTGCGACGCCGCATTGGCGAATACCTGATTCGCAACGAGGAGTAGTCACCACCGGCGTCCGGGAACAGTTGGTCCCGAACCGCGGGACCTAGCGTGTCGGGACGCGACTTCACCATGACCGCACCGCGAACGCCCACAGGGCCGGCAGGACTCGAACCTGCAACCCCCGGTTTTGGAGACCGGTGCTCTACCAATTGAGCTACGACCCTACTGCGCGTCAGGATACCGGCTCGCGGCGCGCTCGACGGCGGTCGAGCGGTGACACGCTCGGCGCAGGCGCGATACAGGTGCGGGGCCGCGCCTGACCGTCTGCAGGAACCCGGTATCGACTGGCAGCCGGCCCAGTCGCCATCGATCGCAGGCGACGCCGCGGTCAGGGCTCCGAGACGGCACCCGTGCCGAGCAGGAGCTGTCGTAGGGGCTCGATCTCCGGTAGACGTCCGGGTGGTTCCTGCGTCAGCACCGCGCGCAGCCAGATGGCGTCCGCGACGAGATCGACGAGCGCGCCGAGGTCGTCATGCGCGGGGTTGCCTGCGCGGGCCACGAGCAGCTGCCCATCCTCCAGTTCGACACGCACGTCGTTTGAGCCGCGTTCCACGAACGCCACCTGCACGACGGGCGAGAAGCGATTGCGGACGGCGAGCTCGTCCACCCCGTCCGCGACCATCAAGCGGAAGTCATCGTTGAATTCAGCGCTCTCGAGCTCGACGGGCTTGAGGTCCGAGAGGGCCCCGGACAGGCGACTCATGAAGCCGCGGGTCGAGCCCTTCGACAGCGCCAGCGCCGGAAACCCCACCCCCGATGCGGGGAGCAGCGCGACGGAGAACGGATACGTGTCGCGCTCCGTGCGGGTGCGGGTCGTGCCGTCCGCGTCGGTGTCGGTGACGGTGCGGATCTCGGTGTACGCGTAGTGGCCGGCCACGAAGCGCGTGCCGTCGTCGAGGTCCCCCTCGATCCCCCATCCCGTCTCCCGCTCGTCGCCGGCGCGCAGGAGCGGCGTCGCGCCGCTCAGGGCGATCGTCTCCGGGGCGCGCCAGCCGCGCGCGGCGATCCAGCCGCCGACCACCTCCTTCTGCGCCCGCCGACGCAGCCCGCGGCGATGGAGGCGTCCGGCGAGCGGCTGCGAAGCGGCGATGCCACCGACGACGAGGGCGACCAGCGCGATCACGCCACCCGTGCCGATGGCGGCGGCGAGGATGCCGCCGATGACGCCGCCGACGACGCCGAGGGCGATCGCCAGGCCGATCCGCAGGCCGAGTCCGGGGGCCGGATCCTGAGCGGCCAGCTCCTCGTAGCGACTGCCGCTGCCGTCGGCCATCGACGCGTTCAGAGCATCCCGATCCGCCGCGGTGAAGACGTCATGCACGGAGCGAGCATACAGCCGTCCCCTCGTCGGTGCGAGAACGCAGACGGGCCCCGGTTCTCCGCCGAGGCGGAGCACCAGGACCCGTCACGTTCGCGCGCGCCGCTCGGCGCGAGACTACTTCGCGGCGGCGTACTTGGCGGCCACGGCGTCCCAGTCGACGACGTTCCAGATCGCCTCGAGGTAGGCCGGGCGCTTGTTCTGGTACTTGAGGTAGTACGCGTGCTCCCAGACGTCGATGCCGAGGATCGGCGTCTTGCCGTCCGTGATCGGCGAGTCCTGGTTCGGGGTCGACATCACCTCGAGCTTGCCGCCCGAGACGACGAGCCACGACCAGCCGGAGCCGAAGCGCTTGATGCCGGCGTCGGTCATCGCGGCCTTGAGGGCGTCGAGCCCCCCGCACTCGGCGTCGATCGCCGCGGCGAGGTCGCCGGACGGGGCGCCACCGCCGTTCGGGCCGATGACCTCCCAGAACAGCGTGTGGTTGGCGTGGCCGCC
>Ga0129336_10002136_pt1 | contig 12161 bp, 9 predicted proteins | sample CPB6_02_DNA_FD_96878 | JGI IMG/M metagenome (GOLD analysis project Ga0129336, IMG submission 96878) | Freshwater to marine salinity gradient microbial communities from Chesapeake Bay, USA - CPBay_Sum_0.6_0.2_DNA | ecosystem: Environmental > Aquatic > Marine > Coastal | place: USA: Chesapeake Bay...
CACCTGTCGGGCGACCAGCTCGATCGCGTCAATGTGTTCTTCCGCGGATCGCGGGTGCGTGCGCCCGAGCCGGGTGCGCCATCGCACTGGCTGCTGGTCAGCGCGGTGGCGTCGCCACTGCAGCCCTGAGCGCCGCCCCCGCAGCGCTCGCTTCACTCAGCGCCGCTGGTACTGGGCGTTGCCGAACAGCGCTTCGCGCGCCTTGTCATCCACCAGCGGCTTGCGCAGATCGGCCAGCACCTGCACACCGCGTTGCACTGCAGGGCGCGCGGCGATGCCGTTGAACCAGCGTTCCACGTTCGGGTAGTCCGACAGCTGCACGCCCTGGTTCTGCCAGCTGCGCAGCCACGGAAAGGTGGCGATGTCGGCGATGCTGTAGCCGTTGCCGGCGAGGAACTTCGATGCCGCAAGCCGCTTGTCCATCACGCCATACAGGCGCTTGGCTTCATTGGTGTAGCGGTTGATTGCGTATTCGATCTTCTCCGGCGCGTAGATGCGAAAGTGGTGCGTCTGCCCGAGCATCGGCCCCACGCCGCCCATCTGGAACATCAGCCACTGCAGCACCTCGAACTTCTGGCGGTCGCCTTTCGGCATCAGCTTGCCGAACTTCGAGGCCAGGTACACCAGGATCGCCCCCGACTCGAACAGCGCGATCGGCTTGCCGTCGGGCCCGTTCGGGTCGACGATGGCCGGCACCTTGTTGTTCGGGCTGATCTTCAGGAACTCGGGCTTGAACTGGTCGCCCGTGCCGATGTTGACCGGGATGGCACGCCAGTCGCGCCCGAGGCGCTGGCCGCACTCCTCGAGCATGATGTGGATCTTGTGGCCGTTGGGCGTGGGCCAGGAGTAGACGTCGATCATGGCGGTGACCTCAGGCGCCGCGGGTGACGGGGACGTCGGCGCTGCGCCCGTATTCGCCGTACTTGCCCAGCTCCCACTTGGCAATCGCATTGCGGTGCACCTCGTCGGGGCCGTCGGCAAAGCGCAGCGTGCGCGCATGCGCGAAGGCCGAGGCCAGCGGGAAGTCGTCGCACATGCCGCCGCCGCCGTGCACCTGCATCGCCCAGTCGATGACCTGGCAGGCCATGCTGGGTGCCACCACCTTGATCATCGCGATCTCGGTGCGCGCCACCTTGTTGCCCACCGTGTCCATCAGCCACGCGGCCTTGAGCGTCAGCAGGCGCGCCATGTCGATCTTGCAGCGGGCCTCGGCGATGCGCTCCTGCGTCACCGTCTGCTGCGCCACCGTCTTGCCGAAAGCCACACGCGACGACGCGCGACGGCACATCAATTCGAGCGCGCGCTCGGCCAGGCCGATCAGGCGCATGCAGTGGTGGATGCGACCCGGGCCCAGGCGGCCTTGCGCGATCTCGAAGCCGCGGCCTTCACCCAGCAGGATGTTGCCCACCGGCACGCGCACGTTCTCGAAGTACATCTCCACATGGCCGTGCGGCGCATCGTCGTAGCCCATCACGTTGAGCGGCCGCACGATGCGGATGCCCTTGGCATCCGCCGGCACGATCACCATGCTTTGCTGCGAGTGCCTGGCGGCGTCCGGGTCGGTCTTGCCCATGGTGATGAACAGCGCACAGCGCGGATCGGCCGCGCCGGAGATCCACCACTTGTGGCCGTTGATCACGTACTCGTCGCCCTGGCGCTCGATGCGGGTGCAGATGTTGGTGGCGTCGCTCGAAGCCACCTCGGGCTCGGTCATCGCAAAGGCCGAGCGGATCTTGCCTTCCAGCAGCGGCTTGAGCCAGCGGGCACGCAGCTCGGGCGAGCCATAGCGCGCAATGGTTTCCATGTTGCCGGTGTCGGGTGCCGAGCAGTTGAACACCTCGCTGGACCACGGCACGCGGCCCATGATCTCGGCCAGCGGCGCGTACTCCTGGTTGGTCAGGCCCGCGCCGTGATAGCCCGCCTGCTCGGCGGTGTCCTTGGGAAGGAACAGGTTCCACAGGCCTGCGGCCTGCGCCTTGGGCTTGAGGTTCTCGATGGTCTGCAGCGCGGTCCAGCGCTTGCCGGCGGCGGTATTGGCTTCCAGCTCCTCCTTGTACTTCACCTCGGACGGGTAGATGTGGTCGTCCATGAACTTCTGCAGTCGCGCCTGAAGTTCCTTGGTCTTGGGGGAGTAGTCGAAATCCATCAGTGGTCTCCGTGGTTGATTCGTGTGTCGTTCGGGGCTTGTCAAGCCTGCTGCGCAAATTTCCAGGCCATCTCGGCCATCGGCCGTGCGCCCGCGCCCGAGCTGATGGCCTGCGCGCTGGAGGCGGTGCCCATTTCCACCCGCTTGGCGATGCCTTGCAGGATGGCCGCCATGCGGAACATGTTGTAGGCCAGGTAGAAATTCCAGTCGGCTTTCAGGTCGGTGGGTGTGGTGATGCCGGTCTGGTCGCAGTACATGCGGATGTACTCGTCTTCGGTCGGGATGCCCAGCGCCTTGACGTCCAGGCCGCCGATGCCGCGGAAGGTGCCCGGGGAAATGTGCCAGGCCATGCAGTGGTAGCTGAAGTCCGCCAGCGGATGGCCCAGCGTGGACAGCTCCCAGTCGAGCACCGCGATGATGCGCGAGTCGCTGGCGTGGAACATGGTGTTGTCCAGGCGGTAGTCGCCGTGCACGATCGACACCTTGGTCTCGTCGCGCGCGGTGGCCGGCATGTTCTTCGGCAGCCACTCCATCAGGTGGTCCATCTCGGGGATCGGCTGGGTGATGGAGGCCACGTACTGCTTGCTCCAGCGGCCGATCTGGCGCTCGAAGTAGTTGCCCGGCTTGCCGTAGCCCGCCAGCCCGCGCGCGGCAAAGTCCACCGTGTGCAGTGCCGCGATCACGCGGTTCATCTCGCGGTAGATGGCGCTGCGCTCGTCGTTGGACATGCCTGGCAGCGACTGGTCCCACAGCACGCGGCCCTGCATGAACTCCATCAGGTAGAACGCGCGGCCGATGACGGACTCGTCTTCGCACAGGCACAGCATCTCTGGCACCGGCACACCGGTGCCGTGCAGTCCGCGCATCACCGCAAACTCGCGCTCGATCGCATGCGCCGACGGCAGCAGCTTGGCCACCGGCCCCGGCTTGCTGCGCATCACATAGGTGCGCTTGGGCGTGATGAGCTTGTAGGTCGGGTTGGACTGCCCGCCCTTGAACATCTCCACCGTCAGCGGACCGGCGAAGCCCGGCAGATGTTGAGACAGCCACGCGGACAGGGCAGCGACGTCGAAGGCGTGCTGGTCAGACACCGGCTTGGTGCCGACAAAGTGGTCGAAATTGCTCATGGATGGAACGGGGCGGTCAGTGGTCGGCCTCGACGATGTGCAGCAGGGCGTCGCGGTCGCGGATCACCAGGCCGCCGGGCTCGATGCGGATCACGTCCTCGCGCTCCATCGCCTTGAGCTCCTGGTTCACCCGCTGGCGCGAGGCGCCGAGCAGCTGCGCCAGCTCTTCCTGCGCCAGCTGCAGGCCGATGCGGGTTTCGCTGCCGTCGGCCAGGCTCGCCACGCCATAGCTGCGCACCAGGTGCAGCAGCTGCTTGGCCAGGCGTGCGCGCAGCGGCAAGGTGTTCAGGTCTTCCACCAGCCCGAACAGGATGCGGATGCGCCGCGAGTGCAGCTTGAGCATCGCCTCGTACAGCTCCACATGCTGCTCGAGGATCTTGCGCAGATCGCCGCGCGAGACGCACAGCAGCGTGGTGTCGCCATGCGCATAGGTGTCGTGGGTGCGCCGCTCGCCGTCGAAGATCGATATGTCGCCAAACCACAGCCCCGGCTCGATGTAGGTCAGGGTGATCTGCTTGCCGGTGATCGAGGTCGAGCTCACCCGCACCGCGCCTTTGGCACAGGCATTCCATTCCTCCGACGGGTCGCCGCGCGCGCTGATCAGCTCGCCGTCCTTGTAGCGCTTGACGTAGGCACATCGGAGGATGTCGTGACGAAGGGAAGGTGACAGCGATGCGAACCAGCGGCCCTGGTTGATCGCCGATCGCTCTTCCATCGTAAGAATGGGGTCGTCCATGCTCTGTCTTTTGAGTGACTTGGGCGGCGCAGCGTGTCGCTTCAGGGACCGCCGCGAGACGCCTCAACAAGGGTGCTTCAGGGGTAGTGCGGCTTGGTCTTGCCGAGAAAGGCCTCGATGCCGATTTGCCCGTTCGGGTGGTGCAGGTTGCGCACGAAATGATCGCGCTCGGCATTCAGGTGCGCCGACAGCGGTTGCAGCGTCGCTTCGTTGACGAGTTCCTTGATGCTGGCCATCGCCGTGGGCGCACGCGCGTTCAGCGCCTCGGCCAGTGCCAGAGCCTCGCCCAGTGCCTGCCCGGCGTCGCTCAGGCGGTTGACCACGCCCAGCGCATGCAGGCGCGGCGCGTCGATGCGCTCGCCCAGCATCAGCAGCTGGTTGACCAGCGGCCGGGGCAGGGCGCGCGACAGGCTCCAGCTGCCGCCGCCATCGGGCGACAGGGCCACGGTGCTGTAGGCCATCACGAACACCGCATCGCGCGCGGCCACCAGCATGTCGCAGGCCAGCGCCAGCGAAAAACCGGCGCCGGCAGCCGCGCCCTCGACGGCTGCGATCACCGGCTTGGGAAAGCTGCGGATCGCCTCGATCCAGTTGTGCAGTCCCTCGATGCTTTGTGCCTGCACCTCGGGCGGCTTCTGGCGGTTGGCCAGCAGCCGGTTGAGGTTGCCGCCCGCACAGAAGGTGCTGCCCTCGCCGGTGATCACCACGCTGCGCACCTCGGGGTTGCTGTCGGCCACGTTCAGCGCCTCGACGCCGGCAGCGTAGATCTCGGGGCCCAGCGCGTTGCGCGCCTCGGGGTTGCTGATGGCAAGCACCATGGTCTGTCCATGGCTGCTGCTCTTGAGTTCGGCGGGCATGTACGGCAGTGGTGCGTGTGATGCGTGTGACGCGTGCGATGCGCAGGGTGCGTGGGCGGCGGCGCCGCTCACGCCTCGTCGTGCAGCAGGCTCAGGCCGATCGCGCCGCGGCGGCGCAGCCACGGGCTCGGGCGGTAGCGCGGGTCGCCATACACCGTCTGCATGTTGAACAGTACTTCCAGGATGTTGTCGGGCCCGAAGCGGTTGCCCATGGCCAGCGGCCCCATCGGGTAGCCCAGGCCGAGCGTGACCGCGGTCTCCAGGTCTTGCGGCGTGCAGATGCGCTGCTGGCAGATGTCGGCAGCGATGTTGACGATGGCAGCCACCACGCGCTGGGTGATGAAGCCGCCGCTGTCGCGGACAACCGACACCGGCTTGCCGTCGCGTGCAAACAGCGCGTGCGCTGCGTCGCGCATGTCGCTGCGGGTGGCGGGGTTGGTGGCGATCACGCGCCGCTTGGTGGCAGCGTCGTCCACCAGCATGTCGATGCCCACGGTGCGCGCCGGGTCGAGGCGCTCGACCACCGCCACGGTGGTGATGTCAAAGCCCAGCGGCGCCACGATGGTGAGCGCCTGCGCCGAGGGCGACGGGCCGGTCTCGATCTTCGCGCCCAGATCCTTCAGCAGTTGCAGCAACTCGGCGCGGCGCGCCGCACGGGTGGACACCCACACCGGCGGCATCTCGCTGACCGCAGGCGTGGGCGGCTCGGCGCTTACCTGCTGCTGCCCACCGGCATAGCTGTAGAAGCCTTCGCCCGACTTGCGACCGATCACCCCTGCGGCCACCCGCTGCGCAGCCAGCGCGCTGGGACGGTAGCGCGGCTCTTCGTAGTACTGCTTGTAGATCGATTCCATCACCGGGTGCGACACATCCAGCCCGGTCAGGTCCATCAGCTCAAACGGGCCCAGCTTGAAGCCGACCTGATCCTTCAGGATGCGGTCGATGGTTGCGAAATCCGCCACGCCCTCGCCAACGATGCGCAGCGCCTCGGTGCCGTAGGCGCGGCCCGCGTGATTGACGATGAAGCCGGGCGTGTCCAGCGCGCGCACCGGCTTGTGGCCCATCTGGGTTGCGTAGGCGCTCAGTGCATCGCACACCGCCGGGTCGGTCTTCAGGCCGGCAATCACCTCCACCACCTTCATCAGTGGCACGGGGTTGAAGAAGTGGTAGCCCGCGAACTGCGCCGGGCGCTTCAAGCCCGCTGCGATGGCCGTGACCGACAGCGACGAGGTGTTGGTGGCTAGCACCGCGGTGGGCGCAACCACTGCTTCGAGCTCGGCAAACAGGGATCGCTTCACATCCAGCCGCTCGACAACGGCTTCCACCACCAAGTCGCAGCCCGCCAGATCGGCCAGGGCGGCGGCGCCTTGCAGTCGCTGCTTGCAGGCCGCGGCCTCGTCCGCGCTCAGCCGGCCCTTGTCCGCCAGCTTGTCCCATTGCCCGGCGACCGAGGTGATGGCGGAGGCAACGGCCTCGCCTTGAACGTCGTACAGCCGCACGATGCTGCCCGCCTGGGCAGCGATTTGCGCGATGCCGCGCCCCATGGCGCCCGCTCCGACGACGCCAACAGTGTTGAATTTCGCAGACATTCATGGATTATCGGTGACTGTTTGGTGCACACGTACAGCTTGCGTCGCCAATGTTCTCTGGGGGTTCCTTGAAAAAGCGCCACATCGCTATCGGCACGGGTCTGCTGCTTGTCGCACTCGGTGCAAGCGCCGTCAGCCTGGGCCGTGTCCGTGGCGTGCCGCTGATCGGTCGCGGCCTGGACGTGTCCGTGCCCGCCACGCTGGCCGCCGGCGACGCGGCCAACCTGTGCGCGCAGGCTGAGGTGTATTACGCCGACAACCGGGTGGACGGCAACCGCGTGCAGGTGACGGTGGAGCCGGGCCCGACCGCAGACGAACCCACCATCCGCATCCGCTCCAGCGCTGCCGTCGACGAGCCGGTGGTCACCGTGTACCTGCGCGCAGGCTGTGCCGGTGCGCTGTCGCGGCGCTATGTGCTGTTCGCCGAATTTGTGCCCGACGTGCCTGCTTCGGGCGCCACGCTGGCTGCCGTGTCTGGCTCAGCCGCACCCGCCGCACTCACGCCGATCGCAGCCATCGTGGCGGGCGCAGCCACAGGGCCGGACCCACTGCCGCCGGCGGCCGCATCGGCTGTCGTGGCGTCTGCCGTCTCGTTGCAAGCCAGCCCTGCGGCCGTGGCAGTGCCGCCGGCACCAGCAGCGCCCGCCGCAGCATCCACCCCGGCGGCACGGCCGGCCGCTCGGGCCGAGCCCAAGGCGGCCGCCCCAGCGGCTGCGGCGCCTGCGCCTTCGGCTGTCGCCAAGCCGCCCGCAGCCGCCACCGCACCTTCTGCCGCGCCGGCGACCGCACCTGCTGCCAAACCCGCCAGCAAGGCGGCTGCCCCGGCCGCACCTGCCAAGCCTGCCCCTGCGCCTGCGGCCGATCAGGCCCGCCTGAAGCTGGAGGCCACAGCGCCTTCGGTGGACCGTTCCGCCCAGCTGCGCACCGCCACCGCGGTCACCCTTAGCCCCGAGGCGCCCGACCGCCGCGCCGCCGCTGCCGCGCAATGGAAGACGCTGGCGATGGACTCCGAGCAGGCCCAGCGTGAGGCTCAGCGCGTGCAGGCCCTCGAGGCCGAGGCCAAGGCGCAGAAGCAGGCGCTGCAAAAGCTCGAGGCCTCGATGGCCGACGTCAAGTCGCAACTGCAGCGTGCCGAAGACGAGCGCTACCTCAACCCCTTCACCTACGTGCTGATGGCGTTGGTGCTCGGTGGCATCGGCGCGGCGGCCTACCGCTGGAACAAGCTGCGCACGATGTCGGCGCGCCGCGAATGGTGGGACGTGGAAGACGCCGAGGGCGACCTGCCGGTGGCCGCCGTCGGCGACACCATGGCGCCCGCATCCTCGCCGGCGCAAGCCCAGGCGGCACCCCCGGCAACCCGTGTGATGGCGCCTGCCGTCGCGTCAGTGGGAGCGGCGCCAGCGGCGTCCCGCACCCAGTTGGCGCCCGCGGCAGCCCCGAAGGCGGCGCCGGTCGCAGCACCCGCGGCCCGCGCAGTGGCGCCCAAACCCATGCCTGCTGCCACCCAGGGCGACGCCACCAGCGCGGCGCTGCAGCACCTGCAGGGCGGTGTGCCGATTCGCCGTCTCAATGCCGATGTGGTCAACGAGGTGTTTCGCCTGTCCGAGCCCGGCGCGCTCGACGAGCTGGAGGACGGCGACAAGCCGCCAGCGCCGCCGCCTCAGGACCAGCCGCCTTTCCTCAACAGCCTGAGCACCACCTCGGTGCGATCGGTGTCGGCCGAGGAGCTGATGGACATCCAGCAGCAGGCAGACTTTTTCGTCTCGCTGGGGCAGCACGATCAGGCGATCGACGTGCTGCGCACGCACATCCAGGACAACCCGGACACCAGTCCGCTGGCGTATCTGGATCTGCTGTCGATCCACCATGGCCTGGGTCAGCGCGCCGAGTACCAGTCACTGCGCGAAGAGGTCACCGGCAAGTTCTCGGTGGAGGTGCCCGAATTCGACCGCTTTGGCGAGCCCAGCGACGGGCTGGAGAAGTACGGCCGTGCGCTCAGCCGCATCCAGGCGCTGTGGCCCGGCCCGCGCGTGCTGCAACTGCTGGAAGAGTCGATCTTCCGGCCGGCCGGCGCAGAGGCGGCCGATGCGTTCGACCTCGATGCCTATCGCGAACTGCTGATGCTGTATTCGCTGGCCAAGGACCTCTCGCGCGACGCGGCAGACGGTGACCAGTGGGGCGCCCGGGCTGCGGCGGGCAGCAGGGAAGATCTGGCGATGACTGCCACCATCGTGCAGCCGCTGCCAGCAGCCATGAGCACCCAGTTCCGTGGTGGCGCGCCGGCAGCCGCTGGCGGTGCCGACATCGACCTCGACCTGGGCTTTGATGACCCGGCCCCGGCTGCAGCGCCCGCTGCGGCACCTGCCCAGGCTGCACCCGCACCTTCGCCCGCGCCGGCCGCCGCGCCAGCCGAACAAGACATGTCGCTCAATTTTGATCTGGGCGACCTGAACGCAGGGGCAGCGCCCGCAGCGCCTGCGCCCGCGCCCGCGGCCAAGGCGCCTGCAGACGACATGTCGCTCGACTTCGACCTGCCGCCGATCGATCCCGACGGCAAGAGCGACAAGAAGGCCTGAGCGCCGTTGCGCGGGGCTCGCCGGGCGTACGGCCTGCGCGTGCAGCGCCTGAGCGCCAGCGCTTTGGCGCGGTGATGTGCAAGCCGGCGTGACCGGCGCAAGGCCTGCGAAGGCCCAAGCCGGGCCGTTCGCTTAGCGGCGCACCTGAAGCGCTTGCGGGTTGACCAGGTTCGTGGGCGTGCCGCGGATGAAGTTCACCACGTTGTCGAACGCCGCGCCGAAGTACAGCTCGTAGCTGTCCTGCTCCACATAGCCGATGTGCGGCGTGCAGATGCAGTTCTCCAGGCGCAGCAGTGCGTGGCCTTGCAGGATGGGCTCGCTCTCGAACACATCGATGGCCGCCATGCCCGGGCGCCCCCGGTTCAGCGCCGCGACCAGCGCATCGGGCTGCACCAGTTCCGCGCGAGAGGTGTTCACCAGCAGGCTGGTGGGCTTCATGCGCGACAGGTCTTCCAGCGTGACGATGCCGCTGGTCTGCTCGTTCAGGCGCAGGTGCAGCGTCAGCACATCGGCCTGCTCGAAGAAGGCCTCGCGTGATTCGGCCGCCAGCAAGCCGTCGGTGCGGGCCCGGTCACGAGAGGTCTCGCTGCCCCACACCATCACCTGCATGCCAAATACCCGCCCGTAGCCTGCGATCAGTTGGCCGATCTTTCCGTAGCCCCAGATGCCCAGGGTCTTGCCGCGCAGCACCGACCCGAGCCCGAAGTTGGCCGGCATCGCGCTGCTCTTGAGGCCAGACTGCTGCCACGCACCATGCTTGAGGTGGCTGATGTATTGCGGCAGGCGGCGCATGGTAGCCATCACCAGGGCCCAGGTGAGTTCGGCCGGCGCAACGGGTGAGCCCACACCTTCGACCACCGCGATACCACGCTCGGTGCAGGCATCCACGTCAATGTGTTTGCCGACCTTGCCGGTCTGCGAGATCAGCTTCAGGCGCGGCAGCTTCTCGATGAGCTGGCGGGAGATGTGGGTCCGCTCGCGGATCAGCACGATCGCGTCAGCGTCGCGCAGGCGCACCGCAAGTTGACCCAGCCCCTTGACGGTGTTGGTGTAGACCTTGGCAGAGTAGTCGTCGAGCTTGGCGGCGCAGCGCAGCTTGCGCACCGCATCCTGATAGTCATCGAGGATCACGATGTTCATGTCCTCGATTGTGCCCTGAGCGATCAGGGCGCCCGGCGCGCCGGGCTGCCGCGACGGGACTGCGGCGCGTTCAGCGAAGTCGCATCAGCCGCTCACACGCGCGAATCCTCGAGCGCGGCAAGGCGGTCGAGCTCGGCGCAGACGGCGGCCATGCTCCCGCTGATCAGCAGGCGACCGTCGGGGCGTACCCGGCGGCCGCTGCGCTCGACGCTGCGGATCACGCGCAAGGGCCGTGCGGTATGGGTACCGGACGCTGTGCGCGCGGAGAGGCCGGCGTGCGAGATGTTCATGCCATTCACGGAGACGGCATCGGGCGCTGCGCGTGACGCACGCCGCGTAGCCGCGTTCGTGGCCGCCAAGCCCACGCGGGCCGACGAGACAAAGTGCGGTGCGCCGGGTGCCAGCCAGCGCTGCAGAAGTCCGAGGAGAAGGGTCATGACACAAGCCTTTTCACATGAGCATGGTGTTGCGGATCAGGCCGACGGCCAGGCCCTCGATCTCGAAGGACTCGCCCGGCTCGATCACGATCGTTTCGTAGTCGGGGTTTTCCGGGTGAAGTTCGATGACGTTCTTGTTGCGGCGAAAGCGCTTGACCGTGACTTCGTCGCCGACCCGCGCCACCACGATTTGTCCGTTCTTGGCGTCCTTCGTGGCCTGCACCGCAAGCAAGTCGCCGTCCATGATGCCGGCGTCGCGCATCGACATGCCGCGCACCTTGAGCAGGTAGTCGGGCTTGCGCTGAAACAGCGTGCTCTCGACGTAATAGGTCTGGTCCACATGCTCCTGCGCGAGGATGGGCGAGCCGGCAGCCACGCGACCGATGAGGGGCAGCGCCAGCTGCGCGAGGCTCGGCAGCGGCAGCGAATACTGCTTGATGCGGGACTCGTTGATGGAACGCAGCGCCTCGCCGCGCAGCCGGATGCCCCGCGAGGTGCCGCTGACCAGTTCAATCACGCCCTTGCGCGCGAGGGCCTGTAAATGCTCTTCGGCGGCATTGGCAGAACGGAAGCCGAGCTCGGATGCGATCTCGGCGCGGGTGGGCGGTGCGCCGGTACGCGCGATGGCGCTTTGGATCAGGTCCAGAATCTGCTGCTGGCGGGCGGTGAGCTTGGGCGTCTCGTTCATCGTGGAACCTCCGGTGTGCCGTCGTGCTGCCCCGGTGCGGAGTGGCATGTTCGACTGTGGGTTTATCCAGTACCTGTATTTTTAACCAGTTTTCGAAAGGCTGCAAGTGGCAACACCAGGCAAGGCAAGGGCGGGCACGAAGATTGTTGTTTTGGGCACAGGCGGCACCATCGCCGGCGTGGCGCGCAAGGCCGGCGACAACGTGGGCTACGACGCGGCGCAACTGGGCGTGGCGCAACTGCTTCAGGGGCTGCCTGGCGTGGACGCCCGCGGTGTGGTGGCCGAGCAGGTGGCGCAGGTCAACAGCAAGGACATGACCCACGCGATCTGGGTGCAGCTGGCCACGCGCTGCGCGCACTGGCTGGCACGCGCCGAAGTCCAAGGGGTGGTGATCACCCACGGCACCGACACGCTGGAGGAAACCGCCTGGTTCCTGCAGACGGTGCTGGCGCCGCGCAAGCCGATCGTGATGACCTGTGCGATGCGGCCCTCCACCGCTGCGTCACCCGACGGCCCGCAGAACCTGGCCGATGCGCTGGCGGTGGCACGCACGCCGGGCGCACAGGGCGTGGTGATGGTGGCGTCGGGCACGGTGCACGGCGCGCGAGACGTGCAAAAGGTCCATCCGTACCGGGTGGATGCCTTCAGTTCGGGCGAAGCGGGCCCGCTTGGCCACATGCGCGAAGGCACCCTGGCGCCAGTGCGCGACTGGCCGTCTCCGCGTGGGCTGGCCGGCTGGTCCGCCTGGCAGCGCCGCCTGGGCACCGGCGCTGCGTGGCCGTGGGTCGAGGTGGTCACCGGTCACGCGGGCGCGGACGAGCGGCCGATCCAGGCCCTGGTGGATGCGGGCGTGCGGGGCCTCATC
>Ga0129336_10002138_pt1 | contig 12159 bp, 11 predicted proteins | sample CPB6_02_DNA_FD_96878 | JGI IMG/M metagenome (GOLD analysis project Ga0129336, IMG submission 96878) | Freshwater to marine salinity gradient microbial communities from Chesapeake Bay, USA - CPBay_Sum_0.6_0.2_DNA | ecosystem: Environmental > Aquatic > Marine > Coastal | place: USA: Chesapeake...
ATCATCATGAACGACCCCTGCAGGATCAGCCAGCAGCCGGCCACGCGCTGCACGAATGCGGCCCCGAGGTGCCGCTGCCCCAGGAGCCACAGCAATGCGCCACCCGCCAGTGCGCACGAGCCCAGCAACGCGATGTTGCCGTCGTCGCTCGCACCGAGCATCTCGCCCGTGGAGAAGACGAGCATCGGTATGCCCGCCGACAGCGCGAGCGAACCGACGAATGCCGAGGACAGCGAACGCACGTAGCCGAACGCCGTCACCGGCAGGGAGATGATCATCACAATCGTCTCGGGGGCGAGATCCGTGAGGTCGAGGAACACCCCGAGGCCGGCGGACAGCGAGACGAGCGATGCCCCCTCGAGCACCTCGGCGAGACGTTCCCGTGCATCGGTCCTGCGGGGCACCTTCCAGGCAGTCGCGGCGAGCGCCGCGCCGGCGAGCACGAGTGCAGTGCCGATGGAGCGCTGCGACGCGTCCTCGAACGCCACGACCACCAGCCTCATCACACCCACGAACATGATGAGCGACGCGAGGTACGACATGAGCTCCCTCACCGTCAGCGACCACTCCGGTGCGTGGGCGATCTCCGCGCCCTCCTCGGGGGTCAGGCGCCCGGCGGAGACGAGTCCGTCGAGGATGCGGCGTTGGGTGCGTTGCTGTTCCATGGAGGAAGTGTCACACAGGTCAACGGGTACGTGAGTACCAATCCACGAAGGGCACGATTTCAGCATCCAGCAGCGGTGCCACCCACTTGGCATAGCTGACTGTCATGTGGTTGTCGTCGCGGTACACCAGCAGGTTCCCCACGATCACCGGGCAGAGCGTGGCGGTGCAGAACCACCGGCGGGTGCGCAGCACGGGGACTCCCTCGCGCTCGAAGTCATCCCTCATCTCGGCGAGGTCCGGCCGGAATCCCTTCCCCACGGGGATGTTGCAGCCGGTGACGGTGGTGCGGTTGCGGCTGAGGCAGGTGGGAACGTCCTGGTCGGGGTACGGGGTGTCCTCCACGAGCACCGGCGTGATGCCGGCGTCGCGCAGGGTCCCGAACGTGGAACGCAGGCCGTCACGCCAGGGCTTCTGCCAGATGGGGATGCGCGTGGTCGCGTCGAGCAGCCGCTCGAACGCGGCGACGAAGACCACCCTCGTGCCGTCTGCCTTCATCTTCTCGACCACGTTCCTCCGCCACGGTCCGCACTCCGTGTACACCTTGCCGAGCACCTTGCTGTACACCTCGATGTCCACGGGCGGGCAGCCCCGCTTCGTGTAGGTGACGAGCCTCCACTTGTTCTTGATGGCCACCTTCTCGAACGCGGGGAACCATTCCGCCGCGTGCGAGTCCCCGTACAGGCCGACGACCGTGGTGGACGACGGGTCGCCGAACACGCAGTCCTTCGGCTCGGTCACCCCGAATCCCGCGTGGCAGTCGTCGTTGTAGATCGTCGGCATGTCACCGAGCGCACCGGACAGCGACGGTTGCAGGTTGGACGGCACACGAGAGACGTAGAGGGCGTCGACCACCGGCTGGATCGGTTCGCCCCCGCGGGAGAGGACGGGGGCGGTCGGCACCGTGGTCGTCGTGGCGCTGCCGGGCACCGTGCCCGGGACGGTTGTCGCGGGCACCGGGAGCTGCGGTGTGGTTGCGGCAGGACCTGATTCGAGCCGCGGCGGGTTGGCGCGCGCGAGCAGCCCGGTGCCGCCGACGACGAGCAGGAACGACGCCCCCAGTGCGAACGCGCGCGCCCCGGCGAACTCGCGCCGCGTGCGAACGGGGTTCTCCACGGCGCGCCACGAGATCTCGGACAGCGCGAGCGACCCGGCGGTGCATGCGATTCCCTCGGCAACGGTGAGATCCCGGCCCACGGCGGCCGCGCCGACAACGAGCACCGGCCAGTGCCACAGGTACGCCGAGTACGAGCGCGACCCGAGCCACTGCGCCGGCGGCGTTCGCAGCACTCGGTCGGCGGACCATCCCCGTGACGCACCGCCGCGGAGCACGAGCAGGGTGGCCGCGACAGGAACGGCGGCGGACGGGCCCGGGAAACGCGTGGTCTCGTCGAACACGAACACGCACCCGACGATCACCGCGAGACCGACCCACGACAGCGCGGCCTCCGCGCGCCGCACGACGGCGGTGCCGGCCGCGGGGAGAACCGCGAGCAGCGCGCCTGCGGACAACTCGAACGCGCGTGCGTGCGGACGGTAGAACGCCCACACCTGGTTCTGGTCCATCAACGACATGCAGACGGCGAACGATGCAACCGTCACGGCGGCCGAGAGCACACCCACCCTCACGCGCACCATCGCCCTGCGGTCCGCGGGGACGCCGAGCAGGACCACGATCACGAGCGCCGGCCAGACCAGGTAGAACTGCTCCTCCACCGCGAGGGACCAGAAGTGCTGGAGCGGCGACGGCGGCAGGGTGGACTGCAGGTAGTCGGCGCCGCGGTGCGCGAACACGAGGTTGGAAGAGAAGCCCGCCGATGCGAGCACGTCGGTGGCCAGCCCGCGCAGCCGCAACGGCTCGAGCCACACCCACGAGGCCGCGAGTGTCACCACGGCGACCAGGCTGGACATGGGGAGAATCCGCCTGATGCGTCGTGCGTAGAACCCGGCCAGGGAGATGCGGCCGGTCCCGTCCCTCTCGTCGACCATCAGGGCGGTGATGAGGAAGCCGGAGAGCACGAAAAACACGTCGACCCCCACGTAGCCGCCCTCCATCCCGGGGACCCCGGCGTGGAAGAGCAGCACCGACAGGACCGCGACGGCACGCAGCCCCTCGATGTCGGTGCGTCGCTTCACCGCAAAAGTATGGCGTTGCGCAGGGGACCGAAGGGGGTGGGTGCCCTGCCCCGTCACCGGACGGGCCCGGGAGTGGGCGCCCCCTCGCCGTTGGTCTATTGTTCGCGGAACACATCACGACAACAAGGGGGCATCCCATGTCACGAAAGTTCCGCCTCGGGGCAGCAGCAGCTTCTCTCGCACTGGTCGTCGCCGCGTGCGGCGGCGGCTCGTCCTCCGACACCGGTGGCGAGACCTCCGACTCCACCCCGATCTCGACAGCCGAGCTGACCTTCCAGCCGATCTCGGCAGGCAAGCTGACCGTCTGCTCCGACGCCCCGTACGAGCCGTTCGAGTACCAGGACGAGGCCGGCAACTGGACCGGGTTCGACATGGACATCATGACCGCCATCGCGAAGCGCTACGGCCTCACCCTCGAGGTCACGAAGCAGCCGTTCGACGGCATCTGGCTGGCGCCCGCCGCCGGCACGTGCGACGTCGTGGCGTCCTCCATCACCATCACCGAGGAGCGCTCGCAGAACGCACTCTTCAGCGACGCCTACTTCGATGCCAACCAGTCGCTGCTGGTCCGCGCCGAGGATGCGGAGACCTACATCGACCTCGAGTCGATGGCCGGCAAGACCATCGCGGTGCAGACGGGCACCACCGGCGAGTCCTACGCCAAGGAGAACGCCGGCTCAGCGAAGATCCAGTCCTTCGATGATGCGTCCGCCATGTTCCTCGCGCTCGAGTCCGGCCAGGTCGACGGCGTCCTGCAGGACTTCCCCATCAACGCCTACCGCGCCGTGAAGCAGGAGGGCAAGACCAAGGTCTCGGCCACCTTCGTGACCGACGAGCAGTACGGCTTCGCGATGGCAAAGGACAACACCGCCCTCAACGACGCGATCAACGAGAGCCTCAATGAGTTCCGGGCGACCGGTGTCTACGACGAGATCTTCGCGAAGTACTTCGGCTCGGACGAGGAGGAGGGCGAATAAGCCCCGCCTGACACGGACGGAGGGCCATGGCACTCACCAGGCGCCAGCGTGCGCGCGCATTCCGGTACGGGGTGTACGCCACGTCTGTCGCGGCGGTGGTTGCCGTGGCCCTTTTCGTTGACTGGGGGAAACTCTCCGGCGCGCTCTTCCAGTGGGACCTCGTCACGGAGCAGTTCCCGGAGATCCTCACCCGCGCCGCGCGCAACACGCTGATTTTCACCGTCTTCGGGTTCATCGGCGGACTCGGCATGGGACTTCTCTTCGCGCTGATGCGCCTGTCGTCGGTGCGTCCCTACCGCTGGTTCGCCGCCACCTACATCGAGATCTTCCGCGGCATCCCGCTGCTCGTCACGTTGCTGCTGCTCGGGTTCGGAATCCCCATCGCCACCGGCTGGCGCTGGCCGAACCCGTACCTGCAGGGTGTCGTGCCGCTGTCGCTGGTGGCGAGCGCCTACATGGCCGAGACCATCAGGGCCGGCATCGAGGCGGTGCCGCGCGGCCAGATGGAGGCGGCGCGGTCGCTCGGCATGGGCTACCCGCGGGCCATGGCCACGATCATCATCCCGCAGGCGTTCCGCATCATCGTCCCGCCGCTCACGAACGAACTGGTGCTGCTCATCAAGGACACCTCCCTCATCTCGGTGCTCGGCGTCACGGATGCCACCAAGGACCTCGCCCGCTTCGGGCGTGACGGCGTGAACTCCTCCGCCAACGCCACGCCCCTCATCGTCGCCGGTCTCGTGTACCTGGCGATGACGCTGCCGCTCACCCAGTTGGTCGCGTGGATGGAACGGCGCACGAAGGCGGCGAGCCGGTGAACGAGCCCGTCGTCCGCATCTCCGGGCTCCACAAGAAGTTCGGTGACAACCACGTGCTGCGCGGCATCGACCTCGACGTCGGCCGAGGCGAGGTCGTGTGCATCATCGGTCCGTCGGGTTCCGGCAAGAGCACCCTGCTGCGGTGCGTCAACATGCTCGAGACACCAACGGGCGGCACCGTGCGCGTGCTCGACCACGAACTGACGGACCCCGACTGCGACATCGACCGCGCCCGCACGCGGATCGGCATGGTGTTCCAGAGCTTCAATCTCTTCCCCCACATGTCCGTGCTCGACAACATCTGTGTGGCCCAGCGCAAGGTTCTCAAGAGGTCGGCGGAGGATTCCGCCGCCAGGGCGAGGCAACTGCTGGCGAGAGTTGGCCTCTCCGAGAAGGAGGCGGCGTACCCGGCCCAGCTGTCCGGCGGCCAGCAGCAACGCGTCGCCATCGCCCGGGCCCTCGCCATGGACCCGGCCGTGATGCTCTTCGACGAGGCCACCAGCGCGCTCGACCCGGAACTGGTGGGCGAGGTGCTCGGCGTCATGCGTGCGCTCGCCGACGAGGGGATGACGATGCTCGTCGTCACCCACGAGATGGGCTTCGCCGCGAACGTGGCGTCGCGCGTGGTCTTCATGGACGGCGGCGTGGTGGTGGAGTCCGGCCCGCCGGCCGAGGTGCTGGGCAACCCCCGCGAGGAGCGCACCCGCAGGTTCCTCGCGAGCGTGCGGAACCACTGACCACCCCGCCCGTACAGTGCCGCGCACATGAGCACCGACAAGGAACGCATCGCCGCCATGCTCGCGCTGGCGAACCACCCCAACACGCCGCGCCACGAGGCCGAGACAGCTCTTGCCCTCGCCTCCAAGCTGATGCAGCGCAACGGATGGACCGAGGGCGACATCGCCCCCGCCAACGCACCCGTCGACGAGTCCATCGTGGTCGAGACCGTCCGCGTCACCGGGCAGTACCGCACGCAGCGCCAGGACCTGCTGTACTCCATCCTGCTGGTGCACTCCTGCACCGGGTACCTCGACACCGACGACGACGGCGATCGCTTCATGACCATCTACGGCCGTCGCGACGACATCTTCGCGGCGCGCACCCTGTTCGCCGCCGCTGACCTCATGGGTGCACGGTTGCTCCCGAAGGGTGCCCGCTCGTGGCGCATCTCGTGGTGGAAGGGTTTCCGCAAGGGCATCGAGGAGGCACTCGGTTCCGCCAGGGAGGAATACGTGCGCGAGGAACCCGGTGCCGGCATCGTGCTCGCCGACAGGCGCCGCCGGGCCGAGAGGGAGATGCGCACCTACGGCCCGTCGTTGCGGCGCTCGTACTCCTACCACGACGAATCCGCATCGTCGTACGCCAGCGGGCGTGCCGCCGGTGCGTCATTCGGTGCGTCAGGCAGGTCGTTCGGTTCCGGGGTGCGCGGGGAGATCGGGTGACCCACATCTCCGAGCTCGTCGAGGAGGTCATGCGGCAGTCCCGCCGGTACCCCCGGTGCAGCCGCGAGCAGGCGCTCGTGTACGCCTGCGAGGACGTCGCTGCACGGCACGCACCGCTGCGGGTCCTCGGCCGCGCAGAGGCAGTCGAGTTCGTCGCCCACGTCTGCACCGAGGAATGGGTCGACGTTCCGCATCTCGAGTTCGGCCGGCACCGCGCGCGGTGCACCGGGTGGGCGGACCGTTCCACCCACACCATCGGCATCCACACGTCACGGCCGGGCGTGGGCCTGCTTCTCCACGAGATCTCGCACCTCGTGTCGCGGGCCGACAACCACGACGCCGAGTTCAGGCTGGTGCTGCTTCGTCTCGCCCGTCGGCACGCGGGCATCCAGCACGCGGGGCTGCTGCGCAGCCTCTTCGCGGGCAGCGGTCTCGACACGGACCCCGTCCACCCGCTCTGACCGCACCACCGCCGCTCCTTCTTTGACACTGCGCGGAACGGCGGTCAGACTGCGCCCATGAGCGAGTCATTCCACGACGTCATCTCCACCACCAGGTCGATCCGCAGGTACCGCACCGACCCCATCCCCGACGACGTGCTCGACCGCGTGCTGCAGGCGGCGGTGTGGGCACCGAGCGGCGGGAACCGCCAGCCGTGGCGCATGATCGTGGTCTCCGACCTCGACCAGAAGAAGAAGCTCGGCGCCCTCTACGTGGAGGAGTGGGCGAAGTACGTGGACTACAACATGGCCAACGCGAGGAACGCACCCGAGGCGGCGAGGGAGAAGCTCGCGGCGGGTCTCGCGGTCGGAACCCGGCTGGCGGAGACGCTGCACGAGGTTCCCGTGGTGGTCTTCTTCGTGCATGACTCGCGCCTCATCTTCGTCACCGACGACCATCTGCCCCGCACGTCGGTCGTGGGCGGCGCATCGCTGTACCCCGCGGTGCAGAACCTGCTCACCGCGGCACGGGCCGAGGGACTCGGAGGCGTCCTCACCACACTCATCTCGCGCCGCGAGGACGAGGTGCGCGAGATCCTCGGGTTTCCCGCGGAGTGGGGCGTGCATGCCATGGTGCCGCTCGGGTGGCCGCAGGGCCGCCACGGTCCGCTCACGCGACTGCCCCTCGGCAAGATGGTCCACCGCGACCGCTGGCAGGACTGAGGGTTCACTCCCGCCAGGGAACCCCCGACGGCCATCGTCCCGTCCCGCCGTTCTCGACGAGAAAGCCGGTGTGCTGGCGGTCGGTCATCTGCATCCTCCACGTCAGCAGGTCCTGCGCGGCACGCAGCACGCGCGACTGGTCGGTGCACTCCGTCCTCCACGTGGGGTCCGCGGCGAGGTCGAAACAGAGGTGCCTGCCCTCGCCGAACTGCACGTAGGCGATGTCGTCGGTGCGGTGCACGCACAGGTTCTGCTTCTCCAGGCTCCGCTTCCAGGGCCAGGCGAATTCGGCGCCCAACTGGATCAGCGCGAACCGCCAGTCGTACTCCCAGTGCGCGGCGTCGCGCCACCACGGCGGGTCGGTTCCCTCGAGGAACGGCGTGAGCGGGAGACCGTCGCACTGGTGCGGCACGTCGATCCCCATCACGTCGCACAGCGTCGGCATGATGTCCACGTTCTCGGTGAACGACGTGACGACCGTGCCGTGAGCCTCCGGTCGGCGCGGGTCACGGATGATGCAGGGGATGTGCTGGCTGGTCTCCCAGTAGCCGACCTTCTCGCGCAGACCGTGGTCGCCGAGCAGTTCGGCATGGTCCGCTGTCACCACGATCACGGTGTCGTCCCACTGGCCCAGGTCGCGCAACGCACGCCACAGCCGCCCCATCTGGTGGTCGACCTCGCTGACCATCCCGAAGTACTGCGCACGCATCCGGCGCAGCTCCGCGGGGTCAGAGGGAGCCTTCGTGTTCTCCAGTTCCATCATCAGCGCGTGGAACTTCTCGGGTGCGCCGACCGGCGAGATGGGCTCGCCCACCTCGCCCTCGTCGTACGCCGCGGACCACTCACCCGCGGCGGAGTACGGGGGATGCGGCCGCAGGTAGCTCGCATGCGCGAACCATCCGCTCCCCTGCCTGCCGATCCAGTCGATGACGGTGTCGGTCATGAACTGCGACACGCTGAGACCCGCGGGACGCTCGTGCTCCGTGGAGAGCGCGTGGCGGGCACCCTTCACCGTCGCGCCGCGCTCCGCCAGCCACTCCAGCCACGGCGCGTGCGACCCGGACAGGTCGAGCAGGCACTCGAACCCGGGGAGCACCCCCTCGTAGTTGCTGAGCCGAGGGTCGTCGGGGCCGTTCGCCACCCGCGGGTCGATCGACTGGTCTGTGTAGCCGAACAGCACGGGAGACCGCCCCGCGCGCCGCGCGGCGAGGGCAACGTTGTCGAACCGCGCGTCGAGCGGCGTGCCGTTCGCGACGACACGGTGGTTCATCTGGTACATCCCGGTGTAGAGCGAGGCGCGCCCCGGTGAGCACGGCGAGGACTGGCTGTAGTGACGCGCGAACCTCACGCCGTGCGACGCGAGCTCGTCGAGATGGGGTGTGCGCACGAGCGGGTGTCCCGCCGCGGAGAGACAGTCCCCGCGGAACTGGTCGAGCGTGATGAGCAGCACGTTCGGCGCCATTCCCCGACAGTAGCGGGGGCGACCTAACCTGCGTCCATGCCCGAAACGACCTACGGATTCGACCGGTTCCTCAGGTACGACGAGATGTCGTCATGGATCGATGCGACCGTCGCCGCCCACCCGGGGCTCGCGACGGTGGAGCAGTACGGCTCGTCGCACGAGGGCCGTCCCCTGCTTCTCGTCACCCTGACGGACACGTCCACCGGCGACCACTCGTCGAAGCCCGCGATGTGGGTGGACGCGAACATCCACTCGATCGAGGTCACCGGCGGCGTGGCGGCGCTGCACCTCATCCACCACCTGCTCGAGGGGTTCACGAACGGGGACGCGAAGGTCGTCGAGGCGATGCGCACGCGCACCTTCTACGTGGTGCCGCGCGTCAACCCGGACGGCGTCGAGGCGGCACTCGCGGACTCCCCCCGCCACAGGCGCAGCAGCATGCGCCCGTGGCCCTGGACCGACCGCCACGAATGGCCGGGTCTCCTCTCCCACGACATCGACGGTGACGGCAGGATCCTCACGATGCGCATCGCCGACCCGAACGGGGCGTGGGTGGAGCATCCCGAGGACGCGCGCCTCATGATTCCCGTCGACCACGCCGCGGCGCCGGCGGGTGCGGCGCGCTGGCGTCTGCTCACCGAGGGCACGATCACCGACTGGGACGGGTTCACCGTGCCCACACCGCGCAGCCCCGAGGGTCTCGACATGAACCGCAACTTCCCCGCCGGGTGGGACACCTCGGTCACCGGCTCGGGCGACCACCCGCTGTCGGAGCCGGAGATCGACGCACTCGTGCGCGCGATACGGGCGCGCCCCAACATCTGCGGCTACAACGCGTACCACACGAGCGGCGGCTTCCTCTTGCGACCGTCCAGCACGAAGCCGGACTCCAAGCTGCCGCCGGAGGACGTGTGGACGTTCAAGGAACTCGGGCGTGCGTGCACCGAGGCGACCGGGTACCCGGTGCACTCGGTGTACGAGGACTTCACGTGGGACACGTCCGACACCATGAGCGGCGCCGCCGACGACTGGGCGTACGAGCACCTCGGGGTGTTCTCGTGGACGACGGAGTTCTGGGATGCGATCGCGGTCGCCACCGACCACCGCAGTTCCACCCACATCTGGTACGTCGGGCCGACGGTCGAGGACGAACTGGCCGTGCACAGGTGGGCCGACGAGCATGCGCCCGGAACGGTCCACCCGTGGAGACCGTTCCGTCACCCGCAGCTGGGCGACATGGAGATCGGCGGCATGGACGACTTCCGGCTGTGGTCCAACGCACCGCCCTCGAGACTCCGCGCGGAGGTTGCGCCGCACTCGGGATTCGCAGTCCACCAGGCGCTGATGTCGCCGCGCCTCGAGATCCTCCACACCCGCGCCGAGAGCCTCGGCGGCGACACGTGGCGCGTCGAGATCGGGGTGGCCAACACCGGATGGCTGCCCACCCACGTGTCCGAGCACGCTCGCAAGAACAAGCTGTGCCTGCCGGGCTGGGCGCAGATCGACGGTGCGGAACCGGTCGGTGCGGCGGCCCGGGTCACGTTCGGCAACCTCGCCGGTCGGTCGGCGTTCCGGCTGGCGGGCGGGGTGCGCAACGACGGCACCCCCGACCGGCAACTGGTGTCGTGGGTCGTGCGCGGGGCCGCCGGCACCGAGGTGACGGTGACGGCGTCGCACCAACGGGCCGGGACGGTCACCACGACCCTCCGGCTCGCCTGACGGGCGACTCAGACCCTCGCGGTGCGGGTGCCGTCGGCCACGAACGCCCTGATGTCGAGGATGGCGTTGCGGTCCTGGCCGCTGAACATGTGCCCGCCCTCGTACACGGAGACGACTGCGTCGGGCACGAGTGAGGCGATCGCGGGCGAGTTCGCCGGTGGGGCGATGCCGTCGAAGCGTCCGGCCAGCACGTAGGTAGGGGCGGTCACCAGCCCCAGCCTGCCCGACACGTCGTGGCCGGTCCGGGCCTCCAGCTGCAGCCGCTCCCCGCGCAGCCGCTCGGCCGGCTTCTCGACCGCCGCACGCTCGCGCATGCCCTTCATGATCTCGGCGTCCACGGGATGCTCCGCGAACCACTCCGGCCCGAACCGTGAATCGGTGATGCGCATCTGCGCCTCCAGCCGCTCGGCCGGGGGCAACGACGCGAGTTCGTGCAGCGGGTAGGACGAGTCCGCCGTCCCGCCGGCGGAGGTGCACAGCAGCACCAACTTCTCCACGGCGCCGGGGTGCGTGACGGCGAACTCCTGGGCGACCATGCCTCCGAAGCTGATGCCGACCACGATGCACCTGTCCCACCCGACGTGGCGCAGGAGTGCGGCGCCGTCAGCGGCGTACCCCGCCATCGTGTACGGACCGTCCGGAACGGAAGACGCCCCCAACCCGCGCTGGTCATGGACCAGCACCTGCATCGTCTTCGCGAGGGCGTTGATGAGCGGCGCGCTCGTCTCGATGGATGCTCCCGACCCGTTGAACAGCAGCGCGCGCGGTCCGGCCGAGCCACGGATCTCGTAGTTGAAGTCGCAACCGTCGTGTGTGAAGCGCGCCATGTGGACAGTCTCCCACCGCGGGACGCACCGCGCGTCACCGTGCGGCACTGTGTCCCGCCGGTTGTCAGTGTGCGTCGCCGACATGGGTATCCACCATCGCAGTGCCGCCGCAGGCCACTATCGACAGCGTGCAACTGGTCGACGAGATACGTGAGTCGTTCTCTCGCCTGTCGTGCCCCGTCACCTGGAAGCGGGTGACGATGCCGGGGCTCCCCGTCGCATGGGCCGGCATGCACGTGCCGGCGGTGCACACCGGCGGGCGACCGTGGGTCTGGGAGGTCGTCACCCCGGAGCAGTACGACATGTCTGGAACGCTGCGCGAGGATCTTCTCGTGCTGCCCGTCGCGCACGACGCGGTCGTCGTGAAGGTGCACCACATCGACCACTCGGGTCCGATCGTGCGGATGCAGGTCCCCGTGGACACGGCACCCGACCACGTCATGGTCGAGGGACTCCCCACGCCGGAGAACCCCATCAGCGTCACCCTGGAACGGGGCTGGACCGTGCAGGCCCTCGGCTCGGCCGCGCAGGCCTGGATCGACCGGGAGACCGCCGGCTCGGCCACCCTCGAGACCCCCACCACCCCCGGAACGGGCGGTCCCCGTTATCAGTTGCATCCTGAATTCGATATCGAGGCGGCGGCGTTCGACCGCCTGCTTACACTCGACCACGATGACGCCGCGTCGGTCACGTCCCTTCTCGCCCGCATCCACGAGGCACTGCGCCCCTACCGCTGAACCGCGGGCGGTGGCGCGTTGATCACCACCTACGCCGTCTCCCTCGACGCGGTCGACTGCACCGAGTCCGACCGCCTGTCCGTCGTCGACGCGGTCGACGACTGGCTGGTGCGCAACTTCCCCCTCGACGAGCGCGGGCCCGGCATGACGGTGCGTTCGCGCGCCGACTCCGTGTACAGGGTCACCATCACCGACGCGCACCCGTCCGGACAGCA
>Ga0129336_10002139_pt1 | contig 12157 bp, 9 predicted proteins | sample CPB6_02_DNA_FD_96878 | JGI IMG/M metagenome (GOLD analysis project Ga0129336, IMG submission 96878) | Freshwater to marine salinity gradient microbial communities from Chesapeake Bay, USA - CPBay_Sum_0.6_0.2_DNA | ecosystem: Environmental > Aquatic > Marine > Coastal | place: USA: Chesapeake Bay...
GATACATGTAGCGATCCTCGGCGGAAATTGCTTGGAGGGCTTCATCAATTGGGTTGTCAAAGATGTCCACCTGTTCGCCACCATCACCATCAAAAGTCACCACGTTTGAAGCGCGTCTGGAATTTTCAACGTTGGTGGTCCTTAGCAGGTCCTTATTTGTGTTTTTTACGATGACACGAAGCCACGGCTTGATGCCATAACCTTGATCTTTGAAGCCGGCTAGGCTGCCGAGGGCTTTCTCCACGACGAGGCTAAACAGCTCTTCTTCCTGCTTGAAGTTCTCTCTACGGCAGGTGTAGCGAAGCCATACGTAGTTATCGGCTAGCAAACGTAAGGAATCGTCGTTGATGCCTAGTTCATTTGTCATATTTGGGTGACCTGCTTTCTGCTTGCGCTTAGTTGCTGGGATGGTTGCCTCGACTCGATATTGCTTGCGAGCCGGTTTACTGCTGTAATTTATGAATTGAATGGTTATTAGTTATCTCTCCTTAGAATTTTTAACCCACATATATATGGGGCCTGGCTATCTGTTGGTAAGAAGCTCGAGATTCCACTTCGAAAGCTAAAAACGGGGGCAGATAGAATAGATACCAATGCAGAGTCCGAATTATTCCCCAACTGGTGAAAAAAGTTGGTTAGCACCGACCATTTCCCACCCCTTGGCTGGAGATGTCTGGCTTCCTGGCTCAAAATCACTTACCAATCGTGAGTTAGTCCTTTCTGCCTTAGCCTCCGGTCCTTCTGAACTCATCGCTCCCCTAGAATCCAGAGACTCTGCCCTGATGATCGAGTCCTTGGTGAAACTTGGAACCCAAATCAGCAGAACTTCGGGGGGTGACATAGTTATTGTCCCTGCAACCACTGACATCCCTGTAAATACAGGGATTGATTGCGGTCTAGCTGGGACAGTCATGCGCTTTATACCTCCAGTAGCGGCATTATTTCCAGGAACCATTCGTTTCGACGGTGACCTAGCGGCTCGGGCTAGACCCATGTCTGCAACTATCGGTTCCCTACAAAAACTTGGCTGTCAGGTAACTGCTGAAAACCCTGAAACTCTGCCTTTCACCATTTCTTCCACCGGTGAAATTTTAGGTGGTGAGCTAGAAATAGATGCCAGCGCTTCCTCGCAGTTCGTTTCCGGACTACTACTGGCCGCGCCTAGGTTCAAAAATGGCCTCACGCTGACCCACGTCGGCAAAACACTACCGAGCATGCCTCATATCGAAATGACCCTAAAGTGTCTGACTGATCGTGGAGTAAAAGCTGAACAACTCTCGGCTAACACTTGGCGGGTCGAACCCGGTCCCATTGCAGGCAAATCAATAGTGATTGAACCTGATTTATCTAATGCTGGGCCTTTTTTAGCTGCCGCCTTAGTAGCCGGAGGATCCGTAAGGATCAGAAACTGGCCAAAGCAGAGCACACAGGTGGGCAAACTTTTTGAAGAGATACTTCCCAAAATGGGAGGACAGGTTAGTTTTGACGGCGATGATTTGGTTGTACTTGGCAATGGCGAAGTTAAACCAATTGATATTGACCTCAGCCTTGGCGGTGAATTAGCTCCGGTTGTGATTGCTCTAGCTGTTCTTGCAAATGGAAAATCCAGAGTAACCGGCATTTCACATCTTCGCGGCCATGAAACTGATCGACTCAAGGCACTTACTACTGAAATCAATAAAATCGGTGGTCAGGCCATCGAACTGACTGACGGTATTGAAATTCAAGCAAGCAGTAATTTGCACGGTGGCCTCTGGGATAGCTACGGTGATCACCGAATGGCTACGGCAGCGGCAATTATAGGTTTGGCTGTGCCAGGCATTACGGTGAATGATATAAATGTGGTTAGTAAAACCATGCCAAACTTTATTGAACTCTGGAGCCAAATGCTAGGTACAAGCAATTGAGTTGGCTCTACGAACCCGAAAATGGAGATCACGATCTCGACGAAACGGATGTTCGGGTAAGGGCAAATCCCAAAGGCAGCAAACCAAGGACCAAAACTAGACCAAGCCACAGCGACGCACCTATCGGCATGGTAGTCCAGGTGGATCTTGGCAGGTATCTGGTCAGTCTGGACAATCAGCAAATTATCACGGCTACTCTGGCTAAAGAGCTGCGCAAATCAGGAGCGGTAGTTGGCGATGTGGTTGCACTCTCTGGCGATACCAGCGGGCAAGAAGGCGCTCTAGCTCTGATTGTCCGAGTTGAACCTAGAGAATCCGTGCTCAGAAGAAGCGCTGACGATAGTGATCAGGTTGAACGCGTAATTGTCGCCAATGCCACCCAGTTATTGATAGTGGCTGCGGTTACCAATCCGGAACCGAGGACCAGACTAATTGATCGCTACCTGGCCGCTGGCTACGATGCGGGGCTCAGGCCAGCGATTGTTCTGACCAAAACTGATCTTGCTGACCCGATTGATTTAGTTCAGCACTTTTCTAGTCTTTCGGTTCCAATAATTTTGAATCGAAAAGACTCCCCGTCCCTAGAGGAATTACAAGATTTTTTGGCTGGTGAGCTCACCGTTGTAGTTGGCGCAAGCGGGGTTGGTAAATCGACTTTGGTCAATGCTCTAGTTCCAGATGCAGATCGAGCTACCGGTGGAGTGAATGAGGTAACCGGTAGAGGTCGACACACCAGTTCATCGGTTAGAGCCCTAAGGCTTGATGCCAATTCTTGGATAATCGACACCCCTGGCGTTCGCTCTTTTGGTTTAGGTCACGTTTCACTGGCAAATCTAATTAGAAGTTTTGAAGATCTTTGGGAGATTGTGAAACTTTGCCCTAGGGATTGTTCACATTTAGCCGATTCGCCTGACTGTGCTCTGGATGAAGCTAAAGAAAAAGACTTGGTCATTGCCGCTAGAGTGGACTCTCTTCGCAGGTTGATGATTTCGGCAGGAAGCGAATAGTGAATTTCTCATACGAAGACGATCTAAAGTTAGCCAGTGAACTTGCTGATCTAGCAGATTCAATATCTCTGCCAAGATTTATTGCTCAAGATTTCAAAGTTGAAACTAAGCCTGATTCAACCCCAGTAACTGAAGCCGACCGAGCTGTTGAAGAGGCAATTAAGAACCTGTTAAAAACTAAACGTCCCAACGACTCAATAATTGGTGAAGAGTATGGGAACTCTGGAGAGAATCTGCACGGTAAAGGTTCGAGAACCTGGATTATTGATCCGATTGATGGCACAGCAAACTACATGCGCGGCGTTCCGGTTTGGGCAACACTGATTGCACTTGCAATCGATGGCAAACCTGTGGTCTCGGTGGTTAGTGCTCCGGCCATGGCAAGAAGATGGTGGGCGGCTCCAGGCACTGGCGCTGAAACCAAGCAGGTTGATGGCCGGATTACAAAATTAGCTGTTTCAAAAATCACTGACCTTGAAATTGCTTCGATGAGTTATGTGAGCTTAAAGCTTTGGGATGAAATAGGTCAGTTAGATAATCTGATGAACCTAGCCAGAAAAGTGTGGCGCACCAGAGCATTTGGTGATTTCTGGAGCTATATGCTGCTAGCTGAAGGGGCTATTGATCTGACTTGCGAACACGGGCTGCAGATTTACGATATTGCTGCGCTGGTGCCAATAGTTGAACAAGCCGGTGGCAAAATCACTGATTTTGTCGGTGAACTAACCCCAGAATCAAGCCATGTGCTGGCTACCAACTCTCTCCTACATGAACAAGTAAGGGCATACTTCAATTAGCGCCTTGCTGGCAACTAGATTAGGTGAGGGAGGCTACTTTGGTCCAGAAAACGCAATGGCGCAAACTGCAGATTCTTACTGCAGCCTCTGGCCTGTCCTTTTTAGGTAGTGCACTTACCACCTTTGCCGTAGTCCTTCGAGACAAAGACACTGCAGGTGCCGCCGGCGTATCGCTACTATTTCTTTGCATGCTTATCCCCTCGGTTATATTCAGTCCTTGGGCTGGGCTTCTAGCCGATCGCTACCCGACCAGGTTGTTTTTGCCACCACTAATGCTGGTGATGAGTCTTTGCAGTTTTAGCCTGGCCATGGATCTACCGGCCTGGTGGGCATACATCGCACTATTCATCTCCGCTACCGCCAACACCGGAGTTGGTGCAGCATTTATTGCTCTGATTCCTTCACTTGCAACTCGCGAGGACATGTCCCGAGCTACTGGAATGCAAACCACATTCAATGCCCTCGGCACCATGATGGCACCTGCACTAGGTGGCATTCTTGTTGACCGAACTGGTTACTTCTGGCCCTTTATCATCGACGGAATATCGTTCCTAGTCTTGGCACTAACGGTAATTTTGCTAAAGGTAAATCGGGTCGGAATCACCGAGCACGATGAAAGTTCTCTGAAAGCATTGGCCGGAGTCAAGTTCGTTTTCAAAGATCCACTGATCAGGGCAATTGTCTTACTCACCGCTGTCCTAATTGTTTCCCTTGGTGTGATCCAAGTGGGTGAAGTCTTCCTGTTGATTGATGAGCTAAAAGCTACTCCGTTGATTTATGGAATTGTTGGTGCAATATTTGCACTCGGCGCAATCACCGGTGGCATCTTTACGACTTTGACCAAAGTGCCATTGAAATATCACCTACGCATTGTCACAGTGGCAATTTTGATGATTGTAGTTGTGGTGTTCACAATTGCTAGAGCTAATCACTGGTGGGTTGTCATGAGCTTTGGCTACCTGGGTGGAGTTTGCATGTCGCTACTAAACGCCTATGGCATTGGTTTTGTTCAGAACCGAACTGAAGAATCAGTAAGGGCTAGGGTGATGAGCACATTTAATGCCATCATCACCGTCGGTAGCGTTACCAGCACGGCTATAGCCGGTATTGCAATTACCGCTTTCGGAGTTAGAGAAGTATTCCAGGCCGCCGCCGTAATCGGACTAATTATCCTGCTGATATTTGGGCCAGCCGTGCTCAAGGCGGGAAAACACTACGGCCGCGAAGAGTTACCTAAGTAATTCGGTAGCTGCAGCAATCTCTGGAGCAAGAAACCGATCCGGACCAACTCCTGGCACCACTTTACGCAGTTTTGCCAATAGTTCGGAGGTCGCTTTAGCTGGTTTTAGCGGAGCGCGCAGGTCAAGGCATCGACCGGCACTAATCAACTCGATGGCTAAAACTGATCTTAGATTGTCGATGATTTTTCTAAGTTTCCGACCAGCATGCCAGCCCATCGAAACATGATCCTCCTGCATTGCCGAGGTCGGAATCGAGTCAACGCTAGCTGGATTAGCCAAGCGCTTTGATTCGGAAACTAAGCCAGCTGCCGTGTATTGAGCAATCATCAAGCCGCTATCAACGCCAGCATCCCCTGCCAAAAAGGCGTTTAGCCCGTTGTTGCGGTTCTTATCCATCATCCGATCAACTCTTCGCTCGCTGATTGAAGCTAGATCGGTTGCAGCAATGGCTAGGAAATCCAAAACGTAACCAACAGGAGCTCCGTGGAAATTGCCATTGGAACTAATTTCACCGCTGGGCAGGATAACCGGGTTATCGATTGTTGCCTGTAATTCTCTTTGAGCGACGACCCTCGCGTGATCGATTGTGTCTCTGACAGCTCCGGCTACCTGCGGTGCGCAACGAAGTGAGTAGGCGTCCTGAACTTGGCCATCACCGTGCCGATGTGATTTGACAATCTCGGAACCAAGCAGAGCATTGAACATATTTGCTGCAGACTTAGCTTGCCCAGGGTGCGGTCTCAGTGATTCATGGAGTTCAGCTCTTAGCACCTGGTCGGTACCAAGTAAGCCTTCAATTGTCATTGCGGTTATCAAATCTGAGTAATCGGTCAATTTGGCTAAATCATCAAGCGCGAGGATAAGCATGCCGAGCATACCGTCGGTTCCATTGATTAGCGCAAGCCCCTCTTTCTCACGAAGCTCAACTGCAGTGATGCCCGCTTTTGCCAAAAGAGTTGGAACATCTTCTTCCTTACCATCTGGACCAAACGCTCTTCCCTCGCCCATCAACACCATCGCGCAGTGCGCAAGCGGCGCTAAGTCTCCGGAGCAGCCAAGCGACCCATACTCGTGAACTATCGGTGTGATTCCCGCGTTTAGAATTGCCGCCATGGTTTCAGCAAGTATTGGTCTAGCGCCGGTCCTTCCTGAAGCCAACGTTTTTAGCCTCAACATCATTAGGGCCCTAGTAACTTCGGTTTCGACAACCGGCCCAACTCCGGCCGCGTGCGAACGAATTAAAGATTTTTGCAGCTGGGCACGATCGCTAGGCGCGATGGCGGTGTTGGCAAGAGCACCAAAGCCAGTTGAGATTCCATAAACCGGTTCAGCGGAATTGGCAAGATCTTCAACTATGGATCGAGTTTTTTGCATCGCTTCGAGGCTCTGGCTTGAAATCTCGACTTTGGCATTTTCTCGAGCAACAGCAATCACGTCTTGCATCGTTATGCCTTGCGGATTGATTACTACGGTCTTCACTTATTGCTCCTGTATATAGATGTTCCAGAAATAACGGTTTGATTGATCAAGTCGACTCCTGGCCGATAAGCCAGATGCTGGTAAGAAGGTGCATCCAAAACTACAAAATCGGCTGATTTGCCAACAGCGATTTGTCCGATATCCTCACGTCGCAACGCCTTAGCCCCTCCCATGGTGGCTGACCATATCGCCTGCTCTACGCTAAATTTCATCTCGCGAACCGCTAGGGCAATGCAAAATGGCATCGAAGTTGTATAGGAACTGCCTGGGTTGCAATCGGTAGCCAAAGCTACTGTTACCCCTGCGGCAAACAAACGGCTGGCATCCGGGTATGGGCTTCTAGTTGAAAACTCCGCACCTGGCAATAAAGTTGCCACAGTGCCGCTGTTGGCTAAAAGATCGATATCCTTATCGGTCAGATGGCTTAGGTGATCGGCACTAGCGCAATCAAGCTCCACTGCCAATTCAACGCCTCGACCCGCACTTAGCTGGTTTGCGTGAATACGTGGTTGCAGGTTACTTTCAATTCCAGCCAAAAGAATTGCTTTTGCCTGGTCGTAATCAAAAGCGCCGAGCTCACAAAAAACATCAATCCACTTGGCATAGGGAGCACAGCTATCCAACATCTCCCCACAAACGAGATTCACATAGTCATCTGCTCTACCAGAAAACTCTTCTGGAACCACATGAGCTCCTAGAAATGTAACATCCTCGGTGTGTTGGCTGGCGAGGCGAAGTGATCTGGTTTCATCGACGAGGTTTAACCCATAACCACTTTTAGTTTCAAAAGTTGTTATTCCCGAACGATACATCTCCGTTGCCAACCTGGCGATGTTCTCATCCAATTCAATATCGCTGGCCGCTCTGGTTGCAGCAACTGTAGTTCTAATTCCACCAGCTGAATAGCTTTCCCCATTCATTCGCGCGGAGAATTCTGCTGCGCGGTCACCAGCAAAAACCAGGTGCGCATGTGAGTCCACAAAACCGGGCAGAACACTTTTACCTTCTAGCGAAATGCTCTGGTCTGCCTCAGGCGCTGCTGAGGAAGTTCCGACCCAACTGATATGCCCATTTTCGATAATCAGAGCCGCGTTCTTAATTTCACCAAGTAGGCCTGATTCCAAGCTTTCATCGTTGGTGACCAGAGATTGAATCCCGGTATATAAAACTGAATTCATTACTCGGTATCTAACATCGGCACGTGAACATGCTTTTGCCTAGCCACGGTAACCGCCTCTGGGTAACCTGCATCGACATGGCGGATCACTCCCATACCCGGATCATTGGTCAGCACGCGCTGTAGTTTTTGGGCGGCCAATTCGGTTCCGTCCGCCACGCTTACTTGACCGGCATGAATGCTTCGACCGATTCCAACGCCACCACCGTGGTGAATCGAGACCCAAGAGGCTCCGGAGGCGATGTTCACCATGGCATTTAGTAGCGGCCAGTCAGCGATTGCATCCGAGCCATCAATCATGCCTTCGGACTCTCGATAGGGAGATGCCACTGAGCCACAGTCGAGGTGGTCGCGACCGATAACAATCGGTGCAGAGATCTCGCCGCTAGCTACCATTTCGTTGAATTTAGCTCCCGCTTTATCGCGCTCACCATAACCAAGCCAGCAAATTCTGGCAGGTAAGCCTTGGAATTGGACTCGCTCCTGAGCCATATTTATCCAGCGTCTCAGGTGATCATTTTCTGGAAAAAGTTCCAAGATTGCCTGATCGGTTTTATAAATGTCTTTCTTATCTCCAGATAGCGCTACCCAACGGAATGGGCCTTTACCTTCACAGAAAAGAGGTCGAATGTATGCGGGGATAAAGCCTGGGAATTTGAAGGCATCTTTGAAGCCACCTTTTCTAGCTTCATCGCGGATTGAATTACCGTAATCAAAAACGATAGTTCCCTTATTCATGAAACCAACCATTGCTTCGACGTGCATTGCCATTGATTCCTCGGCCCGCAGGGTGTATTCATCTGGATTATTTCGCGCCATTTCCGCGCTTTCCGATAGTTCAACACCAACCGGTAGGTAAGCCAGCGGGTCGTGAGCCGAAGTCTGGTCCGTGACAATATCTATTGGAACATCTCGACGAAGAAGCTCTGGCAGCACCTCCGCCATGTTTCCAACCAAACCTATGGATACCGCTTTGCGTTCATCTTTATATTTCAACGCTCGATCTAGTGCGTCATCGAGATTATCGGCTAACTCATCGAGGTAGCGATCGTTTAACCTGCGCCTAATCCTGGATTCGTCAACGTCAACAATCAGGCAAGTGCCTTCGTTCATAGTCACGGCCAGTGGCTGCGCTCCACCCATACCACCGCAGCCAGCAGTAACAGTTAAAGTTCCAGCTAGTGTTCCATTGAAATGTTTCTTTGCTACCGCTGCAAATGTTTCATAAGTTCCTTGCAAGATTCCCTGGGTGCCGATGTAAATCCAGCTACCGGCGGTCATCTGACCATACATGGTGAGCCCAAGTTGCTCTAGTCGACGAAACTCCGGCCAGTTCGCCCAGTCGCCAACCAGATTAGAGTTTGCGATTAGTACCCGAGGTGCCCACTCATGAGTCTGAAAAACACCAACCGGTTTTCCCGATTGAACTAAAAGCGTTTCATCACCTTTTAGGTTGTTAAGAGTTTTGACAATGGCATCAAATGAAGGCCAGTTTCTAGCTGCTTTTCCAGTACCGCCGTAAACGATTAGATTCTCCGGGTACTCAGCCACCGCTGGATCAAGATTATTGTGAAGCATGCGAACAGCTGCTTCCTGGGGCCAGCCCAGCGCGCTTAGATTGGAACCGGTGGCCGCGTGCAGCGGGGTATGACCTACATTGCTCATAGTTCAATCACACCCTACAAACGCCATTGGCGCAAACTGGCTCGCTCTGCCAAACTGAATGCATGCAAGTCGAAGATGAGCTGTGGCCGAGGGCGGCCAATTGGCTGCAAGCCGGCGCAGGCGATTGCGATATCGCGGTGTTTGGTGTTCCAGCGCATTTGACCAGCATTTCCCCCAGCCAGGCAAACCAAACCCCTCAGGCCGTAAGGGCAGCGCTTATGCGATACAGCCTCCAATCAGCTACTGGCAATCTGGCTAGATTGAGGGCCTTAGATTTCGGTGATGTCGTCGAGCCGGATAGCCCAGAAGGTGAAGCTAGAACCAAAGAACTAACCGAAAATGCCGTAAACCATTCCAAGTTGGCAATTGCCTTAGGCGGCGATAATTCGATTACCTACGCGGTTGGCAGCGGAGCGCTTAGTTCTTCTGATGCATTGATCACCCTAGATGCCCACCACGATATCCGCACTGGTATTTCTAACGGCTCGCCGGTTAGGAGACTGATCGAGGAGTTTGGGCTAAATGGTAAAAACATTATCCAAATCGGAATAAATGATTTCTCCAATTCGCCAGAGTATTCAAAAAAAGCCAAAGATTACGGCATCACGGTGATTAGTCGAGATGAAATAGCAAAGCTAGGCGTGGAGGCTTGTGTTGCAAAAGCGCTCGGATCTGTGAATGCAGAAAGGGTACATATCGATTTTGATGTTGATGTCTGTGATCGCAGTTTTGTGCCAGCAACCCCGGCAAGTGCGCCTGGCGGAATCAGCGCCTATGAGCTTAGGTTATTCGCCAGACTGCTTTGCCAAGACAGCCGTGTTCGCTCAATTGATATCACTGAAATCGATAGCACCCAAGATGCCGAAGACCAACGCACAGTTCGACTTGCTGCACTACTAGTTTTGGAAGCCGCTGCCGGAGTATCGCAACGTTAAATCCCAGCGGCTAATCCATCAACTCGAACATCGCTACCCCAGCACATGGTCCCGTTTTCTTTGACTTCCATCAATTGAACGGCAGAACCGTGGCCATAATCTCCCAACACTAGGATTTGATGACCCTTTTCTTTGAGTTGATTGATTACTTCTTCGCGAACTCTTGCTTCAATTTGAAGTGTTCCTTGACCATCTTCCAAACTTGACGAGTCGCCGTTTAGATGCTGCCATCTTGGTGCTTCGCAACTTTCTTGAACATTCATTTTAAGATCAATCAACTGAGTGATTAGCTGGAAATTAGTTTGAACTTGGATATTTGCTCCAGGCGTTCCCCCAACATAACGCAAACTGCCATCAGCATTAGTAACTGTCCAAGCATTCAGGGTATGGGCTGGTCGCTTACCTGGTTCAATCAAATTAGGTGAAGCGGGATCCAGATCAAAGCCGGTGCCTCGGTTATTCAGCAGTATCCCGGTACCCTTTGGCACAAAAGCCGATCCGAAGCCGTGAAAGACGCTCTGTATCCAAGAAACAGCGTTGCCTTCGCTATCGGCAACAATGAAATAAGTGGTATCTGAACCTTCAGCTACTTCCGCACCTGTCCCGTTCCATGCCTTCTGCGGATTAATTTGGGCTCGACGAGATTTGATGTGCTCGTCGCTGAGAATACGGGCAACATCAACCGGAATAAATTCAGGGTCAGCCAGGATTTCATTTCTATCCAAAAATGCTAACTTCTTAGCCTCAACCATTAGATGAATACGATCCGCTTCAGTTAGCGAAGGCAGATCGTCTTTCTCGACTATGCGCAATTCCTCCATCAGAATCATTCCCTGAGTCGGGGGTGGTTGTCCATAAACCCTGAAACCTCTGTAATCAACCGAGAGTGGCTTTTCAACCCTGGTTTGATGCTTAGCCAAATCCTCATGACTGAACCAGCCGTTTGTTCCAGAAACAATCAGATCAGCGATCTCACCTTTATAGAAGGCGTCACGACCACCTTCGGCTATCAACCTAAGAGTTTTAGCCAGATCTTTCTGAATAACAAGATCTCCGATAGCGAGGTTGCCATCGATACCCATTTCGCTAAAAAAGTCATTTCTAGGAAAAAGTTTCTTGAAATTTGCAATTCGCATCACAAAATCTCTAGTTGCCGCAAAACCTTCATCCGCGTATCTAATTGCTGGTGCCAAGATATCCGTCATCGGCAATTGACCATAACGATCGTGTGCTGCGAACCAAGCCGAAACTGTTCCAGGCACTGTTGCTGATCTGGGTCCATGAAGTTCGATTGCTGATTCAAAAGCCGATGGCACTGCACCATGCGATGCTTCACCACTTCCGTTAAAAGCAAGATTCTCTTTAGTTGCAGCGTGGTGGGTAATCAAAAAAGCATCACCACCTAATTGCGATGCACCGGGTTCCACTACTGAAATGGTCGCTGAGAGGGCGATGCCGGCATCAATAAAGGAACCACCTTTATTTAGTATTTCTAAAGCAGCGGCTACGGCGATGGGCTGGCTGGCTGCTGCTCCGCCACGGCGTGAATAAACTATGGGCCTATGTGTTTGCATAACTACCTATCTATAGTTCTTGCCGAAAGCTTCGCGCAAGGTGACGGATTTCATTCCACGCTTCTGAATCAACTTAACCACTTCTAAGAGCTCAGTTTGGCTCTTTGGCACATTGGCGTGATCAATTACTATTCGGCGATTCGAGACCCACTTGTGAGCTAGCTCCATGGTGGTTTTTGTTGAGCGGTTATAGCCATCGCCTAGAGTTCCGTGCCACATCACCGGGACGGTATAGCCCAATTCTGCGGCAAGTTTAATTAGATGCTTAGTCCAGTACCCGTAGGTGGGTCTAAAGTATGGCCTAGCGTCATAGTTGTATGTTTCGAGAAGAAACTCGTGACATTGCTGGAGTTGATTTCTAACAATGCCATCCGA
>Ga0129336_10002140_pt1 | contig 12154 bp, 8 predicted proteins | sample CPB6_02_DNA_FD_96878 | JGI IMG/M metagenome (GOLD analysis project Ga0129336, IMG submission 96878) | Freshwater to marine salinity gradient microbial communities from Chesapeake Bay, USA - CPBay_Sum_0.6_0.2_DNA | ecosystem: Environmental > Aquatic > Marine > Coastal | place: USA: Chesapeake Bay...
AAAAACCAAATCCAATCCACAGCGAACTGGAATGACATATGAACAACAAAACCAGAAATTGAAAAACAGCGATAAACGCATGTGAGGATTGAAAATAGAAATATGTTGATTTGATGATAAACAAAACATGCAAAAGGATCATCATCCCAAGTACATAAGGTGATAAATCAGCTGCCAAATCGATCCATTGCTGCTCGGAAACATTGCTGCTGCCGAGATAAACAAATATTTTCAAGGCACTCAGCACATTGACAGATAGGAAGTACAGTATCCAGCAGAGTCCCAAGATAAAATACGCGCCTTTTTGTACCCATGTATCTGATTTGCCTATCCAGTCAATTTCACCAAAATGAAAAGCGGTAATGATGATGAAGAAACAGAGTGAGGTCAGGGGGGATATGTACCAAAGCAAGGCGTAAGCTGCAATATTCAGCAAATATTTCAACAGTATTTTACGGTCCTTCTGCTCAGTGGAATGAATGTTTTTGCCCTCAATATAAAGGTCGAGTGCACCGTGTGGTACACCAAAGAGTATCATTGTAGATATGAGCAATTTGAATTGGTCGGTATCAGCAACGGTAAAATAATTGCTCAATGCAGCCAGCAGCAGTCCGAAGAGAAGCAGTATAAGTCTGAGTTTGAGTTGCATATATAAAAAAAGGGGCGAATTGCTTCGCCCCGACATTAACCAAAATCAACAAATTGTGAGATCTGTTATGCTGCTTTGCGACTCAATGAATAAATCACAAGTCCAAATCCAATCTTGTTTACAGCATCACCGATGTTGTATACAATGTTCATATCCAGACCGATATTCTTAAAGCTTTCATACCACTGACCGTCGGCTGTACCAATCAAATATCCCAAAGGATAGATTGCCCATCCAACCAATACAAACCATGCAAGTGCAGAGTTTGCAGCTGCTACAGCAGGACCAGCACTGGTAGCGAGTTTCTTAACATCTCCCATCCATACTTCATATACAATGTAGAAGTAAGCGATGGCACTGACTGTACCCCAAATGGTTGCATCGCCCAATCCAGCTTCACCCATGTAACCTGTTACCAGCATTACTACAGAAGCGAGGATCATTTTCCAAAGCAAACCAGTGGTTCCACCAGATTTTTTGGTGATCAAATAAAACTCAACGCACATCAAAGGCACTGTCAACAACCAGTCAACATAACGGAAGAAGGTTGGAGACTCTTGCGTGTCAGCATAGTAACCGCGCATGTAGTAGTAGTGCACGGCAGCAATGAACGTAATCAATCCTGAAACCAGGACAGACGTACGCCATTCCTTACTGGTGTTGCTGAGTTCAAAAAAGAAGAAAACGGAAGCGGCCATCATGGCCATGGTTCCAACGAAAAACGTAAACGAAACGTAATCGTTTTTCGCAATCGCCGTAGTGGCATCAAGCAAAAGTGAATGGATCATATATGGAGTTTTAGTGAAAAAATCGATTTCACAACACTCACACCGTCCTTAAGGCTGTCAGTCTTAAATAGACTGCAAAGCACTAGCACCATCAATCGTTGTCATTTACACAACATGAATTTAACAAAAATGTTCAATTGACAATGCACATGCATTCAACAAAAACACAATGCCATTATACAAACAATTGATTTCTAGCATAATAGATATAAAAATTATTTTCCCGAAAATGATTTGGTTTTAAATAAATTTTATGGTGTTCAGACATTGAAAATTATAATTCATTACATTACAATTGATTACAATAAAAACCAGGTAACATCACATAAATGATATTTTTATGAAAACCCCCTTAAAAATAGTTCTTGTTTCTGCTATCGCATTATTTGCTGTACTTCTCTTCAACACTTTTTCATTGAAGTCAACAGCATCCGCTGCCTCAAGCTCGATAGAAATTCCGCGAGATGACTCCGCCGCTCTGCATTTAAGCGAGGCCATTCAAATAAAAACTGTTTCATTCGGAGATACCCTGCCCATTGACACGGCAGAATTCATCAAGTTTAGGTTGTTCATGGAAAGAACCTACCCCCTCATGCATGCCAAACTTGAAAAACAGAGCTTCAACGAGTTCAGCTACGTTTTTAAATGGAATGGAAAAGATACATCAAAGGCGCCCTATGTGTTGATGGCACATTTGGATGTTGTACCTGTAGAAGCCATCGCAGAAAGCAAATGGACCTACCCTTCTTTCAGTGGCAAAATTGAAAAGGACACCATCTGGGGAAGAGGGGCAGTTGACGACAAATCATCTGCCATTGCCATCATGGAAGCAACTGAACAGATGCTCGAAAATAATTTTACGCCGGAAAGAACTTTTTATTTCTGCTTCGGACACGACGAAGAAATTGCCGGAAAAAGAGGCGCCAACATCATCTCCCAATGGTTCAAAGAAAAAAATATCAACCCTGCCTTTGTATTGGATGAGGGAGGAATGATTGATACTGAAAAATTCAAAGATGTTCAACGGCCCGTTGCAGTTATTGCAACAGGCGAAAAAGGATTTGTCAATGTAGACATCAGCGTTGCCATACCTGGCGGACACTCCTCACAACCCGAAAAGGAAACAGCCATTGATGTATTGAACAAGGCAATTGTAAAGGTGAGAGAAAAACAAATGCCTCCGATCATCAGTCCACCTGTCAAATCTCTTTTGGAAAAAACTGCAGCTGAGCAATCATTTGTAAAAAAGATAGCGATTGCCAATATGTGGTTGTTCAAAAATCTGGTCATCAAGGGCATGGAAGAAAATAAACAAACCAATGCCATGGTGCATACTACCTTGGTGCCTACCATCGTTAAAGCTGGTATCAAAGACAATGTAATTCCTTCTATTGCCAATGCAACTTTCAACAGCAGGATCCTACCCGGTCAAACAAGTGATGATGTGGTGAATTTTGTAAAAAACGCCATCAACGATGAGAGAGTGACGGTAAAAAAACAAACCATCTCATTGATGGAAGCATCTTCATCTACCCCATCAAATCACCCAAGTTTTCAAATGCTTGAATCCATCACACAGAAAATTGTACCCAATGTACTGGTATCACCATACCTGTTGATAGGCGCAACAGATTCAAGGTATTTCAGGCCGTTCAGCGACGCCGTTCTAAATTTCACACCCATGCAAAACGCAAAGGGATTTCACGGCATTGACGAGCGCATTGGAGTTACAGATCTGAGTCGCATGATCAGCTTTTACAAGCTGGTACTGGCAGAAAAATAAACAAACTGAATTTTATTTGATGGCCAAAAGAATTGGATGAAAATAGCATCCAATCTATCATATATTTACCTAAACAACGCTGTCGAATGAAAAATAGTAATCTTTCAAAACCTTTTTCTGCAAGTTTGTTTACTAAGTTATTGGGACTTGCTTTTGCCGTGTTGATCATCAACTTGCTCTCTGCGTATAAAATAGCATCCGACCCCGTTCCTGCTCCAGATCCAAGCCGATTCAAAAAAGTAGTCATCACAGAACCTGGCAAATTGGATGAACCCATGGAAATGACATTCCTGCCAGGCAACCGAATTTTAATTGTTGAACGCAAAGGAGGAGTGAAAGTTGTTGATGGTAAAACAGGTGCCGTAAAACTCATCACTACCATCCCGGTTAATACAAAGTATAAAAACAAACAAGGTCAGGTAAGGGAGGCGGAAGAAGGATTGATGGGTGTGATTGCAGATCCAAATTTTTCCCAGAACCACTGGGTGTACCTGTACTATGCTGATCCCAACGAAAACAAACATGTATTGGCAAGATGGGATTTGATAGGAGACGAAATGAAAGCAGACTCCAAAAAAGTCATGCTGGAAGTACCTACCCAAAGAGAAGAATGTTGTCATACTGGTGGCGGTATGACGTTTGATAAAAATGGCAATCTTTTTCTTACTGTTGGAAACAATACCGTTAACCCAAGATCTGGTACGTCTAATTTAGATGACCGTCCGGGTTTTGAAAACAACGATGATCAGCGTGCACCAGGCAACACCAATGATTTGCGCGGAAAAATATTACGCATCCATCCTGAAAAAGATGGCTCATATACCATTCCAGATGGAAATCTCTTCCCCAAGGGTACCCCAAAGACCCGTCCGGAAATCTATACCATGGGACATAGAAATCCATGGAGAGTATCCATCGACAACAAAACAGGATTTATTTATTGGGGAGAGGTTGGCCCGGATGCCTCTGCAGAAAGTGCCCGAGGACCTCGCGGATACGATGAATTCAACCAGGCAAAAGGACCGGGGTTCTTTGGATGGCCTTATTTCATAGGCAACAACATTCCATATGTTGAATTTCATCACCAGGACAGCAGCTATGGCAAGCCATTTGATCCACTTCATCCGGTAAATACATCCAGAAACAACACCGGAATGAAAGATTTACCAACTGCACAGCCTGCAATGATTTGGTATCCATATAACATGTCAGACGAATTTCCTTTGTTGGGTGCAGCGGGAAGAAGCGCAACAGGGGGACCTGTATACTACAGATCAGATTTTACAAATGCAGCTCGTCCATTCCCCTCTTATTACGAAGGCAAATGGCTGATTGTTGAATTCATGCGTGGATGGATCATGTCGGTTACGATGGATGATAATGGAAATTATAAAAGCATGGAGCGCTTTGCACCAGATTTGAATTTCAGCTCTGCGATTGACATGCAGTTTGGACCTGACGGCGACATGTATGTACTCGAATACGGGTCAGCATGGTTCAAAGGAAATGAAAATGCGCATCTCACGAAAATAGAATACAACGACGGAAACAGGTCGCCTATTGTGAATGCAAGTGCAACAAAAACCAGTGGATCCACTCCCCTCAAAACCCAATTGTCTTCATCAGGTACAAAAGATTTCGATGGAGATGCCATTAGATATGAATGGAAAATTATTGGAGGAGGTACGACAAAAATTTTAAAGGAAGAAAATCCAACCATCACTTTGGTCAAGCCTGGATCATACAAAGCAACCTTGACAGCAACAGATGCACAAGGTGCAAAATCAACCAAAACCATAGAGTTGAAAGTTGGCAATGAACCGCCAGTGGTTTCATTTGATCTGGCAAATGCAAATAAAACTTTTTACTTCCCCGGAACTATGCTCAACTATCAGGTGAAGGTACAAGACAAAGAAGATGGCTCTCTTGCAAATGGTAGAATTCAGCCATCTCAGATTGCAGTGAGCCTGGATTATATGCCACTGGGATATGATCAAATTGATATAGCCAGTACACAAAGAGGTGCAGACATGAGTGCATTTTCCAATACAGGTCAATTGCTGATGAATAAAAGTGATTGCAAAAGCTGCCATGTGGTAAACAAGCGTTCCATAGGTCCGAGTTATCTTGAAATTGCTAACCGATACAAGGGTAAACCCGGTGCTGTTGAAATGCTTTCACAAAAAGTAATCAAAGGCGGTGTGGGTGTATGGGGAGATCATGCCATGAGTGCACATCCAAATTTGAGTGTTGCAGACGCAAGAGCAATTGTGGAGTATATCCTTGCTACAGGTGAGAAGAAAAGCAATATAAAATCAGCTCCTGTCAAAGGTGAATATGCAATCAAAACGTCTGCAGATCAAAAAGAGAAAGGAACCTATGTATTCAGGGCAGCTTACCGCGACAAAGGAACCGCTTTGATGACACCATTGGTTGGAGAGGAAATTGTCATGCTTCGTCATCCATCTTTGAACCCTGAACTTTCTGATTTCAACAAAGGTTTCAATAAATTCATCACTCCCATGAAAACATTGAACATGGATGGAGATGGATCATTCCTTGCGTACAAAGACATAGATCTTTCCGGAATTGACTCAGTTGCCATCAAAGTAAATGGAAACATGAGAGGATCTTCAGCTGGTGGTGTGATTGAAATGAGATTGGACAATGAAAATGGTACACTGATCGGTAAAACCTCTTTCATCAATTTTGCCCAAAGAGGACAGACCAGGGTTTTGGCGGATCTGACTGATACACTGGGTAAACATACATTGTACTTTGTATTTAGAAACCCCAATGCAAAAACCGGACAAACATTGCTCCAACCCATTGAGATGGAAATGATACCAAAATAATTAAACTATTATCTTTATGAAAGGACCATATATATGGTCCTTTTTTATTTTTAATAATATTTTTGTTACGAACTTGTATATTAGTTGCCATGCAAAGACTTGCCTGTATGAATGTATTTAAAAGTAAATGGATTTATTTATTATTTATTGTTTTGATAAGCAATAGTGTGCGCGCTCAAAATGCCATAGACAGTCTAAAAATTGAAATTAAAAAATCAGATTCAGATTCTTCAAAATCAACTTTACTGGCCTACTTAGCATTGGAATATAGATTATACAATGTTGACAGCGCTATTATATTTGCTAATAAGGGCCTAGATATTGCAAAAAAATCCGGCTTCATAAAGGGAGAAATATTGTGCGGCTATATTTTAGGTGAATCAAATAGATTAAAAGGAAACTACGCCATAGCCTTAGATATAACACTCAATACAACTCAGAAAGCAGAAATGAGTGGAAATAAGAATATGCAATTCAATTTGAATAATTTAATTGCAACTATTTATGGATCAATGTCTGAAAATGAAAAATATTTAAGCTATTTACGTAAAATGAATGGATTGATTGAGGATAAAAATGATTACGAATCATTTAATGTCCTTTACACAAACTTAGGAGATGTATTTGAAAAACTGAATATACTTGATTCAGCAAGATACTATACCCACTTGGCTTATGATATTTCAGTCAAACTAAAGGACAACGAAGGAATTGGGCTCACATTGAATAACTTGGGAAACATCCACTATAAATTGAATCAGCCTGATGTTGCGCTTGCCAATTATAAATTGTGTTTGCCGTATATAAAAGAAGAGATGGCAACTGTTCCTTATTGTGAATCCACAATGGGTATTGCAAGGATTTACTTCGCCAAGGGGTTGAAAGATTCAAGTCTTTTTTATGCAAAAAAATCATTTGCCGAAGCAAAAAGAAAAAACTTCGCACAGTATATTTTAAATGCTAGTTTATTTCTATCCGATTATTATAAAAATATAAATAGCGTAGATAGCTCTTACAAATATTTAAGCGAAGTGATTATTGCAAAAGACAGTTTATTTGGTCAGGAAAAAGTAAAACAGATTCAAAATCTTGAACTTCAAGAAATCTTAAGACAAAGAGAAATTGAAAAAACACGACAGGAAGCAGAGACTGAAAGGAACAAAAACTTACAATACGGAATAATAACTTTAGCAATCATCTCCATTTTACTATTTTTTCTTTTGTTGTCAAATAGCATTATTGTAAGCAACTCCTTTATTAAATTTTTAGGAGCTTTGAGTTTGCTCTTGGTTTTTGAATTCATCAATCTGCTGTTGCACCCCCTTATTTCTGATATAACACATCATTCACCAATACTAATGTTAGTTATTTCTGTAGCTATTGCGTCATTAATCATTCCTGCCCATCATCAATTAGAACACAAATTGATTGACATTCTGATCAAAAAAAATAATTTAATCCGTAATAAAAAAACAGAGAAATAATCGACAGTTTCAGAATAAATGCTGAGGAATGTTTAAAAACAAAAAGGTAATTGTTGTATTGCCTGCCTACAACGCTGCAAAAACGCTGGGAAAAACCTATGCAGAAATCCCATTTGATGTAGTAGATGAAGTTGTATTGGTTGACGACAGCAGTTCTGATGATACGATTGAAAAAGCGAAGCAACTTGGAATCAATCATATCATTCAACATGAAAAAAACAAAGGATATGGAGGAAATCAAAAGTCTTGTTACCATAAGGCATTGTCATTGGGAGCAGAGATCGTAATTATGTTGCATCCTGATTATCAGTATACACCTCAATTGATTCATTCCATGGCAAGCATCATTGGAAACAATGTTTACCCGGTTGTTTTTGGAAGCAGGATATTAGGAAACGGTGCTTTGAAAGGAGGCATGCCTTTGTACAAGTTTGTTGCAAATCGTTTTCTTACATTTATTCAAAATATCTTATTCAATGAAAAGCTTTCTGAATATCATACTGGCTATCGTGCATTCAGCAGGCAGGTCCTGGAAAAATTGAATATTGATGCATGTGACGATGACTTTATTTTTGACAATGAAATGGTATCGCAAATTTTTTTCAAAGGATTTCAAATTGCTGAAATTACATGCCCAACAAAATATTTTGAAGAAGCAAGCAGCATCAATTTTCAGAGAAGCATCAAATATGGACTTGGCTGTCTGAGAGTATCTCTTGTTTATCGACTTGCAAAGTGGAATATGATGAGCAGTAAACTTTATCAATAAGTCTTGCGCTCATAAAACAAGAATCCATTTTTTTCATATAAAAGTTTCAATTGAGCACCATAAGCCTGCAAGACCTGATTTTTTCTATCGAGCCTGGTTATAAAATAAACAGGCTTGTCTACCTTGCCATACATCAACCAGTCCAGATCATATGCCTCTGATCGCTCAGACGGATTCACAGCTGCATAAAAATAATGCGCATAGCTTTTAAAATTAAGCACCCTGATATAAACATCCTTTCCCTTCAAACTTTTATAAAATTCTATGGCAGCATGTTGCGTATATTGCTCAATTCTTGGAATAAAAAAAGTCAACACAATTTGTATGGCAACAATTGATGACAATCCCATCACAAGAAATCCTTTTTTCATTTGTTGAATGCTGATATAAAATCTAAAAAACAAATACCCAATACATACAACAAGACCTGGAAAAATCAACCAATAACTCCATGCTACACGCGCATTTAAATTAGCCAGTGCAAATGGGTCTGCGCTGAATAGATTTTTTAACCAATTGATATTGATAAATAATATTGGTATGGCGATCAATACCATGGTCCAAATCAGTACACTCAATAAGAAAAGATATCTGCTGATCCTGTTCCATTTTGATTGCCCGCTGATGATTTGTTCAATTTGCAAGGCAGCAAGATAAACCAGGGGGAAGTAAGCAAAAGATGAATAATGAACAATCTTGGTTTTTACCAATGAAAACACAATCAATATGACAATCAATGATGCCCACATCATTTTTCTGAATATAGCCTGTGGCCCCGGCTCATTTTTCTGACCAACCTTTTGAAATAAAAATATTGACAAAGGGAAACACCCAAATAAAAGGACTATGAAATGATACATCAGGAACCCTCCATGTCCTGCATCTTCGGTTTTCGCCAAACGCATTTGATACGTAAAAAATTCATTGATAAACCACCAGCCGTGTTGCAGCACTTCCAAACCAAACCAGATGAGCGTGATGGCAAATACAGTGAGGCCCCATCTCAGATAATGAGTAAACTTTACAAATCCTTTTCCCTTGTTCAACACTAAATAAACACAATAAGTCAAAAAGATAATCAAGGGCCCAACTGGTCCCTTGGTTAATACAGAGAGCCCGGTAAATATTCCCGAGTAAAACAAATGCCGCTGCGCTACACCTGCTGGCATTTTTTTTAAAAAGGTACTGAGATGATAAATGCCTAAAAAGATAAAAAGATTGAACCATGGGTCTATGATTCCGCTCTTAAAATAAATATGAGGTAAAAAACTTGCAGCATATGCCAGCGGCCAAATAACAGCAAATTGCTGACCATGCATACGCTTGCCAAAAAAATATAAAACCATCAACGTTGCAATACCACAAACAGCATTGGGAAAACGGGCAGCAAATTCATTGATGCCAAATAGCTTCATTGAAAGGACCTGCATCCAAAAAAACAAAGGAGGCTTTTCCCAAAAAGGCTGAAAATTGATCTGTACCCGCAGATAATCACCTGAAACGATCATTTCCCTTGCACTTTCCGCAAAATTGACTTCGTCCCAATCAAACAAAGGGGAAGCGCCAAGTGAATGAAAAAAAAGCAATGAGCCCCCTAGAAGAATGACAATGTATGGAAAGTATTTTTTCATTGAACAGGATGCAAGTTCCGAATAATTTTTATTACCTGTGCAATGGAGATCTGAATTTGCTTTGATAGATTTGAGGTGTGAAAAATGATATTCAATATATAATAGCCGATTCAGAAAATATTTTCAATGATGGAATGGCCCTTTTTCAGGAGTATGCAAACTCCTTGAACATCAGTCTCGATTTTCAGCATTTTGATGATGAATTAAAAACAATCAGCAACATGTATGGCCTGCCTGAAGGCATCTTGGTTATTGCTTATACAAATAACAATCCTATTGCCTGTGCAGCATTGAGAAAAATCGATGAAGGAATATGTGAAGTAAAAAGGATGTATGTTCAACCCGACTATCGAGGATTACATATCGGAGATACTTTGCTTGATATGTTGATCAAGCAAGCAGTTGTATTAGATTACAAACTCATGCGATTGGATACTTTGGATCACATGACACCTGCCATCACTTTGTATCAAAAACATGGATTCTACAAGATTGATGCCTACTATTTCAATCCCAACAAGAATACCGTTTACATGGAGAAACAATTAATTGATTAGCGAAGCAACATTAAAACAGCCCCAATCAAGGTCAATACAATGATCAGCTTTCTAAATTGTACATCATTGATTTTTTGTACAATTTTTAACCCTGCCCAAAATCCAGCTGCCAAGGCAGGAATGAGAAGAAGATCAACTTGGATGGTTTCTGTATCAATATTTTTCCAATAGAATATTTGAAAAGGCAACTTGAATAAGTTCATGAATAAAAATATCCAAGCCCCCGTTCCGATAAAATCATTTTTACCCAACCGCATGGCCAGAAAATAAAGATTGGCAAAGGCCCCTGCCAAATTTCCCATCATGGTAGTAAACCCAGCTGCCAATCCGGTTGGTATCGTAAAAAATAGGTTATCCGGAACTACTTTTGATTTTCTGTATTCCATCACAAATACGACCACTATCGTTACAAGGATGATGGCAGCAATGATTTTTTTGAACAATTGCTCATCCATGTCCTTCCCCGCAAAAACTCCCAAGAGGATGCCTGCCATCATCCATGGTACAAGTTTCCAAAAATATTTCCATTGTGCATGGCGGTTGTAGTATGCCACAGCTGCAATATCGGCAACGCATAAGAGCGGCAAAACAATGCCAGTAGATGTCTTCCCCCCGAAAACAATTGCCATGAGTGTTACATTCAGCATATCAACTCCCTTCAATCCCGCTTTCCCCATGCCAATTAAAAAAGCAGCGAGCATCACTAAAATCCATTGAATCAAATCATATGAGTGAATGACCTCGTTCATGCAGCTATTTTGTATTCATTTTGTTATATATTTAAAGTAATCAATTTAATACAATGAAAAAAGTTTTTTCGCTCATAGCAATTGTAGCAATCGGCATTTCATGGATCAGCTGGAATAAAAAGATGCCCATCAGAGAAAAAATATCCAAAGAAGACATCATCGCATGCTACAACATGGAGACGCTGAATGCCTACCAGCAAGAAGCTTCCATGAAACCTTTTGCATCGCTTCATATTGATCCGAAAAAAGTTGAAAATGTTGAGCAACTTGGAAAAATGATCTCATTTGAGGCAGCAGACGGAAAACCTGCCGGTGGGTATTTCATTCCAGCTAAAAAGAAATCAAATCACTGGTTGATTGTCATCCAGGAATGGTGGGGATTGAACGATAATATTAAAAACGAAGCAGATAAATACTATTCGGACCTCGGAAATATGAATGTATTGGCAGTTGACATGTATGATGGAAAAGTTGCAGCTACACCAGACAGTGCAATGAAATTGATGAGAGGAGCAGACATGGCCAGGATGGTTGCCATTGTCAAGGGTGCCATTGCACATGCAGGCAAAGATGCCAGTATTTATAGTGTTGGCTGGTGTTTTGGTGGAATGTGGAGTTTACAAACTGCTATGCTTGCGGAATCAAAGGCAAAGGGTTCTGTCATGTTTTATGGGAGACCCGAAAGCAATGTGGAGAAATTAAAAACCTTGCAGTGTGACATCATTGGATTCTTTGGAAATAAAGACCAATCACCTTCACCAGCTGTGGTGAATGATTTTGAAAAAAATATGCAGTCAGCAGGAAAAAAATTAGAAACCCATAAATATGAGGCTGGCCATGGATTTGCAAATCCCAGTAATCCTGCTTTCAATGAAGCAGCTGCTGCAGA
>Ga0129336_10002143_pt1 | contig 12146 bp, 30 predicted proteins | sample CPB6_02_DNA_FD_96878 | JGI IMG/M metagenome (GOLD analysis project Ga0129336, IMG submission 96878) | Freshwater to marine salinity gradient microbial communities from Chesapeake Bay, USA - CPBay_Sum_0.6_0.2_DNA | ecosystem: Environmental > Aquatic > Marine > Coastal | place: USA: Chesapeake...
CGCAGTCCAGCAGCGCGAAGGCTCCGCTCTTGCCGGGGTCGATGCCAAGGATCAGGGTCATCAGAGAGCCTCGCCCCTCAAGCCGACCAGCATCTTGGCCTGCATGTCTTTCTCCTTGTCCGCAATCTCGCCGCCGCAGGCCAGATAGCCGCAGCCGTCGATCCAGTTGTCCGCGTGCGCCGGGTTCGACTTGGCGCGGGCCAACTTCAGCAGGGTCATCATCACGGCCACATCGTGCGGTTTGATGTTGCGCCCGAGGTGTGCCGACCAGTAAGCCGCGATCAGGCCGAAGTTAGCCTCCGCGTCGCCGTGCGTGTCTGCGCGATCCTTGGTGATATATTCCTTGGCGGTGTCGAGGATGTCGGCCCGGTTCACTTGGACACCCATTCTTCTTCGAACCGCAAATCCTCAATGCCGGTTATGTCTGCCAAGCGGTGGCGGTAGACGGCGGACGGAACAACGCGGCCTGTCATCCAGCGGGACAGGCTGGATGATGCCACTGGCACTTTTCTTGCGAGCCAGCCAAGTTTGCGCCCGTCCTGCGCGCACCATAGCCGGATTTGTGTTTGAGCCATCATTTGGCGTTCTCCCTTGTTTCGGTTCTATACGCTTACGGCGCAAAAAAATATGCGTCAAGCGTAATTTTTTGCTTGCACGCGGTTCGGTAGGCTGTATGGTGGTCCTACGAACTAGCAAACAAGGAGACGACCAGATGAAATTCCCCAACTTCTACGCTGAGTGCGCCTACCTTGACGGAGTGCGCGACCATCAGGACAACACCTCAATCCGCTTTGCGTCATATGTAAAGTTTGGTCAGGTGATCGCTGCGGGTGCCGATTGGTATGCCCGTGGCAAGAGTGATGCAGCCCGTGCCGCTGCTTAATACAAACATCTCAAACAAGGAAACTAGCATGACCAACATCACCATCACCATCACGCTGGAACAGGCCCAGACGGCCCTAGATTGCATCGACCGTGACATGGACTACAGCACCCATGAGCAGCCAGATTATCACGACATTGGCGAGATGATGCACAACCTGCGCCGCCTTGAACTGCGCCAGCGCCTGACCACTGCAATCAATGCAAACAAGGAGATTAAATAATGCGTATCCGCGACATTGCCGCCGACCTGATCGGCATCGTCTGCATCTTCGGCCTGCTCTGGGCTGGCTTCGTCTTCGCTCACGGTATGGGGTGGTGAGATGATGACCGCAGACCAAGCCCGCGAAGTTATCGCCCAGATGGAAGCAGAAGTGAAATCTCCAGCCAGACGCAAAAGTCAGGCTGCGTTCTTTTCCACCAACATCTTCGGTAAGCTGTCACCCGAAGCCGTTGCCGTTTACCGCGAATATGCGGAGCGTAAGTGATGCCAGCCTATTACAACGAATTCGACCCCAAGGCCGCCGCATGGCTGCGGGAACTTATCAAGCAGGGCCACATAGCAGATGGAGTGGTAGATGAACGATCAATTATCGATGTTACCCCTGATGAACTCAGAAGCTTCACCCAATGCCATTTCTTCGCAGGCATTGGCGTCTGGTCCTACGCCCTGCGATCCGCAGGCTGGGCCGACGACCGTCCTGTTTGGACAGGAAGCTGCCCGTGCCAGCCTTTCAGCGCGGCAGGTACAAGAGGCGGGTTTGATGACCAGCGGCACCTCTGGCCGCACTGGCACCATCTCATCAGCCAGTGCCGCCCTCCAGTCGTCTTTGGCGAGCAGGTTGCAAGCAAGGACGGCCTTAATTGGCTCGACCTTGTACACGCTGACATGGAAGCAACGGGCTACGCCATCGGGGCGGCAGATTTGTGCGCTGCGGGCGTCGGCGCGCCGCATATCAGACAGCGCCTCTGGTTTGTTGGGCTGGCCGACGCCGAAGGCGACAGATGGACCCAAGGGAAACAGGTCAGCGGAAGGGGCTTGGAGGGAGTATCTGCGTGGCGGGCAAATGGACGTTCCTTTGGCAGCGCAGATGACGGGCTGGCCGACGCCAGTGGTGAACGACACGACGGGCAGCAAGTACGCCTACAGTCAGGGGAACCACGACAAGAAGGTGCTGAAGCTGCCAGGAGCGGCGGAAATCACGGGCTGGCCGACGCCAATGGCAACGGACGCCACGAAAGCCTGCAATCGGTTTCGGGAGGATCATCAGAACGGGCTGGGAGCGGTAGCATCAATCACGGGCTGGGCAACGCCGACGACCAGGGATCACAAGAACACGGGGGATCTGGAGACATACATCTACGGCAGCCAGACGGGCAGGATCAGGGAGGACAGCACGTCAACGCAGGCGTGGATGGCGGGTCATCACGACAGCCCAGCCCGACTAACGGTCACTGGCGAGATGCTGATTGGCTCTTCTGCCGGGATGGAAAGTGGCGGCCAGTTGAACCCAGCACATCCCCGCTGGCTCATGGGTCTCCCGCCAGAGTGGGACGACTGCGCGGTTACGGCAATGCCATCGCTGCCCCGGTCGCGCAAACCTTTATCGAAAGCGTAATGGAGATACTAGCATGACCATCGAAAGCCTACGCAGCTACATCGAACTGAAGAAACAGCAGATCGCCGATCTTGAGCGGCTGCACGGAACTGGTGTCAGATCTGCCGCTATTGGAGAGGACATCGGTATCCTGTCCTTTTACCTGCGCGATGCTGAGCAACAATTAGCAGAACTGGAGAAAAACAATGCAACCGACTGAGATCATCATCACTAACAAGCTCGCCACTGGCACCACTTTCGCGGTCCTCGCCAGCGACATGACGCAGAACGTGTTCATCCCGTCCAAGCTGGCGCTGGATGCCAGCCTGCGCCCCGGACAGAAGGTCATGGCGCAGATCGTCCCCAACATGAGCCAGCCGGAAAAGACGCCTTGGCTGGCGATCTCGCTGGAAGACGCAAAGCCGCTGTCCACTCGGACGCTGTCTGCTCGAATCAAGGAAGAGTTGGCTGGCGGGGCAGCGACGACTTACGAACTGGCATCCATCCTTGGTGCCAGCTTCGATGATGTGTTGGCCGAGTTGATCGAAATGCGCCTGCCCAGCACAAACCTGTGGGCCTTGGACATGCGCGAACTGACGGAGGTGCAGGCATGAGCCTTAGCCCCAACATGACCGAAGCCCATCTGGACGCCGTGATGAGCGCACTGCCGCCTGAGATGGACAATTCCGAGCTGTGCGCGCTGACGCTGACTATCCACAGCGCGTACCTCGAGACCCAAGTCGAAATCATCTCCGCGCTCATCTCGATGGTCTATACCTACGGGGCGTCTCAGGGGATCAGCAACGAGGCGATCTCGCACGGCCTTCGGCTCTCCGCAGACCTGCACGATGAACCACACAGCAAGCAAACAGCACACTAGGGAGATAGATATGTTCTGGAGAAAGAAGACAGAAACTATGCCGCACCGTGACATCCACGCAGAGGCGGCACTGGGCATCAGTAACGCAGCATCCGTGCTGCCAGCAGGGCGGTTTATGGCCCTCGTTTACTGGGCCATCGTGGAAAACCGCCAGATTAGCGTCGAGGACATCGACGCGCTGGCCAATCGGCTGTCGCGGGCGGCTTGGGAGAGGGGGCGGAGATGAGCAAACAGGTCAAGATCAAAAGCCTGATCTGGCGTGACGTGACCATCCCAGAAGGAGCAACTGGCGGCCTATGGCTTGTCGCATATAGCATCGTCGGCACATACGAACTGCACCGCTTTGACGACAAGGTTGGCGTGTATCTTGGGATGCCCGGCGGCATTGCGTTGGACCAATACGTTGACGTTCTGTCAGCAACCGATGCCGCTCAGGCGAACTTTGAGAAGAAGGTCAGGAGTGTTTTGAAATGACTGACGAAGAACTGGTGAAGCGGCTGCGAAGCTGGGCGAAAGACATTCAGGGGGGTTCAACTGCGGTTTACGCAATGGACCTAGACCTTAAAAATGCAGCGTCCAGCATCGAAACCCTGACCGAGCAACTCGAAGCCGCCCGCGCTGACGCCAAGGAGGCCGAGGATTGTGCGGAGGAGTTGGCGAGAGACCTTGTTAAGTCCGACAACGATATAGACGACCTTAAGGCCAAGCTGGCGAAGGCGATGGAGTTGCTCAAGGAGGCGCGGCAAGACCTTGAGGCATATGTCACCCACGACTGGCCGAAGGACGTTCATCCCCACTACGACAAAAAGTGGGAGCGAGACATGGAACTGTGCCGCCGCATTGATGCCACGCTGGCCGAGATTGAGGGAGAAAAGGGATGAGTGAACCAGACTGTGAGAAGCAAGAGCCTTGCGGATACCCCCAGTTGGACTGCGTTCTTGGGGTTTATATAACGAAATGTGAAGACCGCATCGAAGCCCTGACCGCCAAGGTCAAACTTATGGACGATCTCGACGTTATCAACGGGGAGAAGATCGAAGCCCTGACCGCCAAGCTGGCGCAGGCAACGTGGCTACTCACCGAAGCCGCTGTGCAGTTGGAGGAAGGCAAGATCAAGACGCGCAGAAACAGGGCCGCGATAATCTGGAACTTGCTTGATGAGATGAAGGCCAACTATGACCCGTGACCCATCCAACAGCCCCGGCGCAAGAGCGTTGAGGTTGGCAGGCTACGTCAAGCTGCCCGCGTGGTGGGTGCGCCAAGATCAGTTGGAACTGATCGAATACATGGCCAAGCAGAACTTGGCAGAGATCAACAGAATAAAGGACCAAGCCGAATGGCACCGCCGAGACGACTGATTACCCGCGACATGATCCAAGCCGCCAAAGATCAAGGCTGGCACCTGACCTTAACAGCGGAACACTACGGAATGCACCGCTCTAGCATCGCAGCCGCCTGTGAGCGTTTTGGCATCGTTCTGCCGATGCACCCGTTCTCGCCGCAGCGGGTCAGCCCAAAGAGCAAAGTGTGGATCGACATCGCTGACGGGGAGACAAAGCCCAAGGTCAAACTGTCCGCCAGCCCTGCGGCGGTCGAGCGCACCTTGCGGCGGCTTCAGAACGAAAAGCGGTTGCAGGCCATAAACTGACCCGCTAGAAACATCGTGAGGGGCGCAACACATCCAAGAAACCGTCACGGGTGGCTTTGTGTTGGTCGAAGATCAGACTGCGCTACGGCTTATTTTCACCAGCGCGCCCCTCACGCTTCATCATCTCGCCAAGCATCTCCAAGATCAGGTCGCCGAATCTTCCGAATGGAATGATGGCCCGATGCTGGCCGAACCAGACAATCAGGCCATCGCGTGTCACCCGCCAAGAGGCTATGGGGTAACCGTCTTTCACCCCAGCAGCTTTGCCAGCGTTTTCGGACCAGCCACTCCATCGGCTGTCAGACCGTTGGCCGACTGCCACTTCTTCAGCGCAGCCTCGGTGCCGGGGCCGAACTGGCCGTCAGCAGTGATCCTGAGTGCGACCTGCATGCGCTTTACGTCGTGGCCCGTCGATCCAAGCCGCAGGACGCCCGTAGAGGCCGCAGGAGCGGCAGCAGGCGCAGAGGTGTCGATCTTGCCACCCAGTGCCGCCATAGCCTTCGCATAGCGTGCCTGACGGTCTGCGAGGCCAATGTCACCGCCGTTGATGATCTTTGTCAGCCGGACCACGTCGCCCGTGTCTGCGACCTCGTTCAAGTTACGGCTGCCCCAGAACCACAATGCGCTTTCAAGTGCGCCCTTTTTGGTCATCAGATACTCAGCAGCCTGCTCGGCGGTCATGCCCACGGTCTTGCCGAAGGCTGCGTGGTTTGCTCTGCCCGTGACCTGTTTGAGACCTTTTCCTCTCATGGCCCACCCGTCATTTGGCTCCGTATTGCCAAGAGCGCCAGACGCGCTGCGGTTCTTGTCCATGTAAACGTAATTGGCGATCTTCTCAGGCTTGCCTGCGTACTCGGCGGCGTTCTCCTTGCCGGGGCCGAAATAACGCGGGAATACCTTCAGGAGAGTGGCCTCTTTGTAGTTCAGGTTCTCCTCCAAGACGCGGAAGTCCATGCTCTCATGCGCGCACTGGCTAATGAAGCCAGCGATGCGCTTGTCGGTCGTGATGCCGTATTTCGGCAGCATCTCGTTCAAGGCGGCGCACCACTCCTCAACCTCTTTGTTGGTCGGGATCATCACGCGCAGTTGGTCTACGGTCAGCAGGCTCATCGTCTATCTCCTTATTCGCACCACGACTGCTTGGCATCGCCCTTGTAGGGCCGAGCCAAGCCAGCGGCTATCAGCATTTCGGCAAGGCTCTGGTGGTCGAGGTAGACCTCTCCCAGCACCCGGCCACCGTATTTGTCCCACTTGAGGATTACGACATCTTTTTCGAGGGCGTTGGCCACCGCCTGTTTCGTGAACTTGCTGGCCGCCTGCGCCTTTGCAGCCTCCGCATCGCACTGGGCGCGTGGGGCTTTCTCTGGGGTATCGATGCCGATGACCCTGATCGACAGCTTGGGCGGCAGAGGCTCCGGCAGGAAGTCCACCGCGATCTCTACCGTGTCGCCATCGATCACGCGGGTGATCTCATAGGCATGAGCAGGCGCAGCCGTCAGCAGGAGCAGGGCCAGCCACTTCATTTCTTCGGTCTCTTGATCGGCACCTTCTTGGTGATCTGACCAAGCACAGCTTCCTGCGCCATGTCCTTACCCATACCGCCGAGCAGGTCACCGACGTTGCCCGTGGCTGCGACCTTGATCGCGTTCTCGACCGGGTCAGGCAGGTTCACCTTGTCCAGCACTGCGTCCACGGCCTTTTCTTTCAGCTTGCGGCCAACAAGCATTCCAACCATGCGTCCGATCATTCCACAATCCCCCAATCTTCGCCAAGCATGTCTGTCTGCGAGGCCAACCACGGAACCCGCGCGCCGGGAGTGTTGGCGGCATCAGCAGGATAGTTCAAGTAAACGTAGGGCAGTGTCATTTTGCTGTGCGCGTCGGGTCTCTGCAACTCAAGCCACAGCCCCTTGCCGTTCCAGCCGGAGCGAGCAACACGCTTTCCGTCCTTCAGCGCGGCAAGCGCGTCTCCAAAGTTCATCATTCGGTGTACTCCTGTGTCGGCGGCTCATCGTTGCCACCCTTTTGCTTTCCATTGCCAGCAGCCATTACACCGCCCAGCGCACCCACAATGAACGAGGCAATCGGGGCCAGCAGTTCAAAGAAGCGGCGGTCGTTTTCAGAACTCTCACCCATAGGCTGCGTCACGAAGACCAAGCTGTAGAGGATGGCAAAGATGATGCCGCCCAAAATAACCACCAAGGCAAGGCCGATAGTGTAGCGCAGCTTGGCTTCCATCACGTCAGGATCATTCCGAGACATTCACGCCTCCTGTTAGGTCGGACGGGCAGGTCCGAGTTGCGGTGCAGATCGGCGGCTGGCATTCAGCCGAAGACCAGTTGCGATAATCCTGACAGGGATAGCGGTATCTGCCATCGCCGGAGAGGACAAAGATTGCGACAATTGCACAGACAAAGGCCGCCCAGACAAAATGTTCTGTCCTCATTGCATCGGGTTCCTTATCAGGTCGTCCATTGCTTTCCACAGGTCTTCGATCTCAGCGTCGTACTTCTCCAGCTTGCCTGCGAGGCCGCTGCTAACGCTGTCTGACTTCTCGACCATAGACCGCAGGTCCATCAACTCTTTCTGTTGCTCAAGGATGCTCGCCATTTGGGTCGAGATTGCAGACAGCTTCGGTGCAAGGCCGCGCACGTCGTTGTCTTGTATGGCCTGCTCCAGAGTTTGCACCCGGCTGACCACATCCAGAACTTCGGCAACGCTTTCCTCCACGCCCCAGAACCGATTGACCGTGTCGTAGCCCACATAGATCGTGCCGCTGATTGCCGACAAGACAGGCACAGCGGCGGCGAACCACCAGCCCTTTACGTCAAAACCCGCGATCCGCAGGCCAGTGGTTTCAGCTTCCTCACTCACGAACCGTACCCGGCAGCGTACACGTCGGCCAGCGTCACAGTGTCAGCACCAAGCAAACCTTGCAGGCCGATGCTGTAGACTTGGCCCATGCTCACGTTGATGATGTCAGCCGTGGCAGAGTAGGCCACCGTAGCGCCGTACAGGCTGGCCCCGGTGTTGGCCGCGTAGTTGTCAACCGAGCTGGTCATGCTGGCATTGCGCGAGGCCGCCAAGAAGGCACCAGCATCGCGGGCGTAGGTCTGCACTGCGCCGAGAGCCGAGTTGTAGTTGCTCACGTCGGCTGCGCTGATGGTCATGTCGTTGTTGCTCAGGATTGTCTGGAAGACCATCTGCTCCTGCACCGTGTCGGCATTGGCTGCCATGTTGGCGACCGCCTGCACTTCCATCAAAACCGCAGTCGCGGCAACGAGGTTATCGACAGCCGAATCGAGATTGACCATTGTTGCGGCGTATTGATCCTGAAACAACATCTCGGCGTTGTAGTACGTCGCGTCGATCACCCCCTGCACATCAGCGTTGTAATCAAGCCGCATCTGCTCGGTGACGGTGGCGTCCTGCATGATGCCGGGTTCAAGGATGTCGCCGTTGCTGGCGCTGTAGGTGGCACCAGCCGTCAGGCTCTGGGCCGCTGACAGTTGGTTAAGGATTGTCTGGGCCGACCCCTGTAGGTCCGTCATCGTCGGATCGGCGTGAGCGGCGGAAACGCTCAGACAAAGTAGGGCCACTGTTCTCTTGAGGTACGACATCGGGCAGTTCCTCTCCGATCATCAGGAATGTGTCCCAGAAGGACTGATCTTGCGCGTACCCTACCACATAAATGTAGGGATTGTCACGCATGGCCAGATAGCCCTCGCGGCCCACCAGAAGCTTGCCTGTTTCGATGCTGTAGATCGGGCATGGCGTGCTTGCCAGCGCCATTGCTTTGTAGATTTGCGGGTTATCGCACATGACCGAAATACCGCTGACTTGCAGGCCCAGCCCGCCAGCTTCTTGCGGGGTGCCGAGCAGGCGAGCATCCTTGCGGCGGTTGCACTCCGGGTCTTGCTCCATGCTGCCCTCGGCCCTGCCAAAGATGCTGATCTGGAAAGCCTGCTGCTTCGGGATCAAGCAGCTATCGTTGCCACCGCCACCCATGACTGTCGGCGCTGCGGCTGTCGGCACGGGCGTCGAGAACGGAGACGAACCAGCGCCGTTGTAGTTCCGCGTCTCGCTGGTCGAGATGTTGCCGCTGTCGATGGTTGAGTTGGTGTTGCCGCTGTTGGTGTTTAGATCGCCCGTGACTTGGGCGTTAGCCGTGGCTGTCAGTAGACAGAGCAGAGCGCACCCATAACGTCCCGCGTATCGCCGGAGCAAAGCAGTTCGTTGGCAGCGTCTCCGTGCGCCATATAGTAAAGCGTTTCCGCGTTCTGTCTGATCTCGCACTGGCGGTCTCCCTTGGGGCAGGCCGTTGTGTAAGCCACCGAAGACACAGTAACAGGACCGCAGCCAGCGACCAAGAGGACAAGGATCAGTCTCATTTTACCACCTTCCCATGTAGCTGCCCCAGAAGTATAGGCCCACGCCTGACAGTGCTATAGCCACCAAGATTATACCTGACCATAGCAGGAAATCCACGATCCCCTCAATGATCTCGCGGCGACGATAGACCTGTTCGCGCTGTTGCTCTCGCACCCGGCGCTCAATCGCCTGAAACTCAAGCCAAGCATCGTTGCCGTAGCTGTAGCTGATAAGTTGGCGCAATTCTTTGCGCTGCTGTTCGCACTGCTTTTGCGCGGCGAAGATGTCGATGGCACTCTTTTTGTTGCCGCCGCCAAACAGCGTTTGGAACACACCCGGCGGCTCGTTGGCTTTCTCAGCCGCGTAGGCAATGTCGGAGACAGCCTTGCCCCATTCCGAAAGCTGCGATGCCATGTCTTGGATTTCACGACCGGCAGCAATGCCCTGCTTCAGAAGGCTGAAAGCCTTGCTTCCAATGCTAACAGCCATGCCAATGGAAACTGGGTCGAACATCACAAACTCCAGAACGGCGGGCAGGGATAAAGCGGATGAACCGCTAAGGCCACGTCGGCACTATATCTGCAAATCTTGACGAACACACTAACGCCGTCGATCCACAGGTGGTTGTAGCCAACCCAGACCAATGGCAGTGTCACTTCGCTAAACTTCGCATCAGTTCGTCGATCTTCTTGTCCAAGTTATCCAGCCGCGAGATGACCCGGTTCATGTCGGTGTGCATGTCGGCCCGCGTAACGTAGTCACGGGCTACTTCTTCCCGTGTCCTGTTCAACAAGATTTGAAGACGCTTCACTTCCTCGACATGGTTCTTCAGCACCCAGCCGATCAGGCCGAGCGCGCCGCTAAGAACGAGGCTCCAAAGCGTTTCCGGGGTCATGTTAGCAAGCCATCAACACGCACGGGACAGCGTAGGAGCCATCCGCGTAGGTGTGAGAGATATGGGTTGACGTGACCTTGGCGATGGTCTTGGAGCGCACGATGTCGTCGCCTTGGGGTTTGGCAGTGCCGTCGCCTGCGGACATCAGGAGATCACCGCGCTGGACCGTGACGCCCGCACCAATGCGGATCACCATGTCGCCCGTCATGGCAAGCAGGATGTCGTTGTAGTCGTCCTCGGTGCTGTCCCAAGCCACGAACACCCCGGCCACGTTGGCATCACCTTCGACAGTGCTGACCTGAACGCAGTTAAGCTGTTCGTTGTCCTCTTCACCCCACTGAGACATCTGGTCAAGGTTCGACATGACCGTGCCTTTGAGGAGTTCAGGACGCGAGTTGTCGGGGAATTGCGCCCAGCGAGAGAGGTGACCACCGTTGTAGCTGACGGTTGTGCCGGAGACGGAGATGGTGCCTTCTGACGCGCCGCCCTGACGGAGATCAACAAGAGTTCCGTCGTTGGTTTGACGCATGACGATCAGCGGTGTGTTGCTGGCCCGAAAGAAGTTTCCCGCACCTGATGAACCCATCTGAGCGCCAGTGTCGGTTGTGCTTGTGCTGCTGAGGTCCGTGCAACCTACGCTAAAAACTCCGCTGGAGTCGATGCGGGCGCGTTCTGTGAAGGTGATCGTATTACCTGCCGTGCCGGAGGCGGCGGTGAACCATTGATGCACACCGTTGGCTTGAAGGAAATACGAGGCGTGGTTTGTTTCCTTGTATTTCCAGTCGGTGCCGTCAAAGTGGGCGTTCGTGCCGATGTAGATGCTGTCGCTGTTTGCGCTTCCAGAGCCTTGTGCGGCAATAAACGAACCGCCTCCACCGATTTGAATTGCAGGAACCAAAGTCGCCCAAGCACTCGGCGTAACCCCCAAACCCACGTTGCCTGATGCGTCGATCCGCATACGCTCAGAGCCGTTGGTTTGGATCAACAAAGGATAGGTAGATAGGCTGGAGATATAACTGGCGTCATCCGCATGGTAGACATACATGCCCGGATTGCCGTCGTATCTCATAAAGTTAATGCCGCCAGCACGATCTGTTTGAGATGCGCTGTTGCCCTTCAACTCAAGCGTTGTAATGCCCGTTCCAAGGGATGTAGGTGAACTCGTCCCAATACCTACGTTGCCAGCCATAAACGATGGAGAACCAGTGGTTTGATCAATCACCATCAGATCAAGCCAAGCGCTGTTCGCTTCGTTCCGAATGTGCAGGATATTGGTGTCCGTCTCATACCAAAGCTGGTTGGCATAAGTCGTGGCTGGTTCTGCGGTTCCAGACGAAACCGATCCAAGCGCCTTGAGAGCATTGTTCAGATCGGCTCGGAAGGCGGCGAAACCTTGGTTGGCGATGTCGAAATCATGCTGGCTCATGTCAGTCCCTTACCATAGCCTTTCGCAACATAGTCAAATGTCGCTGGGTTGGTGCTTACCGATCCGCCCGTATAGGTCGTGATCGTAAAGCCTGTTCTGCTCTTTCCAGAAATAACATAGCGATCACCGTTTGCCAACGACACAGAAACCCCGATGGCGGGAGTTACCTTGAATGCCGCCGGAAATGTGACCGCATAAGACCCAGTATAGGTAATGTCGCTGGCGCTCTCGACGCGATCCGGCATATCAACGATGGCTTTAAGCCCGCGAACAGCAGGCGCAGCAATCGCACCGACGAAGTCATCGTCTCCGGCCTTACTTGTCAGGATGGCGCGGAACTTGATGGCACGGGCAGCAATGTCGCCAACGACAAAGTTTCTCCAAGCCGACCATGTAGGTGATGCGCTTGGGTCATCGTCGGTATACGCCATCTGCGTGCGGACTGAG
>Ga0129336_10002144_pt1 | contig 12144 bp, 8 predicted proteins | sample CPB6_02_DNA_FD_96878 | JGI IMG/M metagenome (GOLD analysis project Ga0129336, IMG submission 96878) | Freshwater to marine salinity gradient microbial communities from Chesapeake Bay, USA - CPBay_Sum_0.6_0.2_DNA | ecosystem: Environmental > Aquatic > Marine > Coastal | place: USA: Chesapeake Bay...
TAATACATCGATTGACCGACGCCAGTTCCTACATTTCAGCGGAGCGCCTGGTACGGTTTTCGCTCTCGCTTTTGCGGCGGACGGCTTGATTGGCAGTGCGGACGCAGCCGACGCGTCTCGCGACTTCGTACCAAATGGCTATCTGCATATCTCCGCGAGCGGGATCGTTCTTTTCGCGCCCAATCCCGAGATCGGTCAAGGCGTTAAAACAGCCTTGCCGATGATCGTTGCCGAAGAACTCGATGCCGATTGGGAAGACATCGAAGTTCGTCAGGCCGTCATCGATGCCGCGCGCTATGGCTCGCAGGCTGCCGGTGGCTCCACTTCCGTTCCCCGCGCCTGGGAGCCGCTGCGTCGCGCCGGAGCGACCGCGCGCAGTATGTTGGTCTCGGCCGCTGCGGCTCGCTGGCAGGTGCCCGTATCGGAATGTATTACCCGCGGCGATAGCGCCGTCCATCACCCTGCGACCCAGCGACGTTTGACGTATCGCGAGTTGGCTGCCGACGCCGCAATCTTGCCCGTACCTACAGCCGAACAGATCGTTCTCAAATCTGCCAACGAGCGACGACTATTGAAACGACGCATCGGCGGTGTCGACAACCGTAAGGTCGTCACAGGGCAGAAGTTGTTCGCCAGCGACGTTTATTTGCCAGGCATGGCTTATGCGCTCTACGTGAAATGCCCCGCCGTCGGTGGTTCAGCGGCAAGCGCGAATCTCGAGGAGTTGAAGCGCGAGCCCGGCGTGATCGATGCGTTCACCCTCGAGGGCAATGGCGATGTCGTCGAGTTGCAGCCTGGCATTGCGATCGTGGCGACGTCGACTTGGGCGGCGCTTAAGGCGCGCCGAAAGTTGCGAGTCGAGTGGGATGAGACCAACGCGGCTAAAGACGATTGGGCGACAGCCAGTGCTCAGTCTTTGAGTCTTGCCGAGAGCGACGGTTCGACTATCGTCGCGGAGCGAGGCGAGGTATCCAAGGTCTTTGCCGACGCGGCTCATAAGCTCGAGGCAACTTATCAATATGCCTTCGTTTCGCATGCGCAGCTCGAGCCGCAGGTTTGTGTCGCGCGTCCAACGGCGGACGGCGGTTGTGAGCTCTGGCCGCCGAGTCAAACACCACAACGGGCCCAGAAAAACGTCGCGAACGTGTTGAAGATCGACGAATCGAAGGTCACGATCCATGCGGTGCGAGTGGGCGGCGGCTTCGGTCGTCGTCTGATGAACGACTATGCTTGCGAGGCGGCCGCCATCGCACAGCGACTCGGTCGCCCGGTGAAGCTGCAATGGACCCGTGAAGACGATATGACCCACGACTTCGTTCGTGCCGGCGGTACGATCGGTTTGCGTGCGGCAATCGACGCGGAAGGACGCGCGAGCGGATGGCAGCAGCATCTCATCACCTTCACGCGCGATGGTCAGAAGCCGGTACTGGGTGGCGATCTGCGAGCGCAGGAAGATTTCTCGCAACTGATACCGAACTTCCGTTACACACGTACCCAATTACCCTGGGGCTCACCCACGGGTTTCTGGCGCGCGCCTGGTGCTAGTGTCTTTGCGTTTCCGCTGCAGAGTTTCCTGCATGAGATGTCGGTTGCGGCAGGGCGCGACCATCTCGAATTTCTACTCGAGATTTTGGGTGAGCCACGCTGGCTGACGCCCGGTAACCGCAATACTCTGCACACGGGACGAGCAGCCGGAGTGTTGAAACTCGCCGCCGAGAAGAGTGGCTGGAATACACCGCTTCCAAAAGGCCGTGCGCGCGGCTTAGCCTTCTATTTCAGTCACACCGCTCATGTGGCTGAGGTCGCCGAAGTCAGTGTCAGCGATGACAAAGCGATCACCGTCCATTCGGTCACGGTCGTGTGTGATGTCGGCCCAATCGTGAATTTAAGTGGCGCCGAGTCGCAATGTCAGGGCTCGGTGATCGATGGTTTGAGCGCCATGTTCGAGCAAAAACTCGATTATCGAAATGGGCGCGTTGCGCAGACCAACTTCGATCGGTATCGATTGCTACGCATGGGTCTCGATCCGCGTATCGACGTGCACTTCATCGAGAGCGACTTTGCACCGAGCGGGCTCGGCGAGCCCGCGCTGCCGCCCGTAGCACCCGCGGTCTGTAATGCGGTTTTTAGCGCAAGCGGTCAACGCATCCGTCGTTTGCCGATCAGCGATGAAGGCTATCGATTTACCAAGGGATGACTTTGCCGTCGTAGTTGATTGCGGCGCTGTTGTTCTCGAGCGTCATGCCATCGATGACCTTGATCATGCCGGCAACACTCTCGGTCGGCGTGATGCCGCGGCCCTGAAATCCCGAGGCGCGCAGTAGATCGGTTTCAACCATACCCGGCGCAATGATGCCGACGATGATGCCTTGATCACGCCAGTCTGCTGCCAGTGAGCGAAAGACGATATTGAGGGCTGCCTTGCTCGCTCGATAGGCGTAGAAGCCGCCGCGCCGAGTCACCATGGCGGAGGAGCCAAGTCCGCTCGACATGCCAAACACTTTTTTCTGCGTACTCGCAGCGAGATGGGGCTTGAACGCCTCGGCCATCTTCAGCGCGCCGTAGGTATTGGCGTTGACGACATATAAAAACTCGTTCTGGTCGAGACTGCCGATCGTTTGTTTGGATACATCGCCGAGCGTGCCGGCGTTGTTGATCAGAATATCGATTGGCGTACCCTGATATTTTTTGGCTAGCGCCTCGATTGCGGTGACATCGGTCACATCGAGCGTCTCGATCGCAACCTTCGGATACCGCGCTGCCAACGCAGTCAGTTCTTTTGCATCGGTCGGTCTACGTGCAGTGGCGATCACCGTAGCGCCACGCTCGGCGTATTGCTTCACGAACTCGAGGCCGATACCTCGATTGGTTCCCGTGATCAGGACGGTTTCCGCAAGCGCCGACGTGATCGACAATACCGAGAGCAACGCACCGAGCATCATTTTCATGAGGGTCAACTCTTGAGAGGCGATGCCTTCAGATCGTAGGCATCCGCGCCCGTGATCCGAACTTTGGCGAAATCGCCGACCACGAGATGGCCACCCTTGGCCACACGGACGACACCGTCGATTTCCGGCGCATCGCCACGCGAGCGCGCAATGGCGGTATTACCCTCTATGGCGTCGACCAACACCGTTTCCTCACGACCGACGCGAGCGGCCAATCGTTGGGCGCTGATCTCTTGAGCCACTCGCATAAAGCGTTCGAGTCGCTCTTCTTGGACTTCGACCGGCACATGCGGCGCCACTTCGTTCGCCCGCGCACCTTCGACGGGCGAATATTTGAATGCACCCACGCGATCGAGCTGCGCCTCTTCGAGCCATTGCAGCAATTCTTCGAACTCCGCTTCCGTCTCACCCGGGAAGCCGACGATGAAGGTGCTGCGCAAAGTCAGATCTGGGCATTCGCGACGCCAAGCATGAATGCGGTCAAGCGTATTTACGGCATGGGCTGGGCGACGCATACGTTTGAGCACGCTCGGACTGCCATGCTGGAAGGGAATATCAAGATAGGGGAGCACACGACCTTCTGCCATCAGCGAGATGACGTCGTCGACATGCGGGTAAGGGTAGACGTAATGCATGCGTACCCAAACGCCGAGCGAGCCGAGCCCCTGAGCGAGATCGAGGAAGCGCGTTTCCCAGGCTCGATCATGCCAGTCGGCCTTAGCGTAGCGAATATCCGAGCCGTAGGCGCTCGTATCCTGCGAAATCACCAGCAATTCTTTGACGCCGGAGCGAACGAGCTTTTCGGCTTCTCTGAAGACTTCGTCGATGCGACGACTCGCGAGCTTGCCGCGTAAATCCGGGATGATGCAAAAGCTGCATTTGTTATTGCAGCCTTCGGAAATCTTCAGATACGCATAATGCTTCGGCGTCAGCCGAATTCCCTGCGCCGGAACAAGATCGACGAACGGATCGTGTAGCGGCGGTAGATGTTCATGCACTGCCGAGAGCACATCATCGTAGGCATGCGGCCCTGTGACCTTCAACACGTTCGGATGTTTCTCGAGAATGCGTTGTGGATTCGCGCCAAGACAGCCGGTGACGACTACTTTGCCGTTCTGCTCGAGTGCTTCACCGATGGCATCAAGCGACTCGTCGATTGCGGAGTCGATGAATCCGCAGGTGTTGACGACCACGAGATCCGCCGATTCGTAATCAGGCGCGACGACGTAACCTTCGGCACGCAGTTGAGTGAGGATGCGTTCGGAGTCAACGAGTGCTTTGGGGCAACCGAGACTGACGAAACCGACTTTCGGGGTATTCCCGTGAATGTTTTTGGCAGGCACACGACATTTTACCGCCTCGTGGCCAGGCTTGTCCGCAGTCTGGACGAGGGCGCCATGGTTCTTTGGCATGGGCGAGTGCTCAGGCTGAATACCCATCGTGAAAGCAGCAAGCATCGGCATCGTGGGTGGCGGAATCGGCGGTTTGTCCGTCGCGTTGGCATTGCAACGCGCGGGCTTCAAGCCAATCGTGCTCGAGCAAGCGCCTCATTTGGCCGAAGTGGGTGCGGGTCTTTCATTGAGTCCGACGGCGGCTCACGCGCTCAATCATCTCGGTTTGCATCAGACTTTGGCCGAGAAGGCCTATCACCCGGAAGATCAGTGCGTTCGCCACTATCAAGACGCTCGTCCGCTCGTCTGGATCAATCGCGGCGCGCGCTTACAAGAGCTCTACGGCGAGCGTTATTACCTCATTCATCGTGCCGATCTGCACGATGCCTTGGCTGCCGAAGTGCGACGTCATGATTCTGCCGCTATTGAACTCGGTCGGCGCTGTGTCGCGATCGAATCGACGAGCGCGGGTGTGCGAGTCGATTTCGCCGATGGCACTCGGCGCAGTTTCGATGCGCTGATTGGCGCCGATGGCTCACGCTCAATCGTGCGCCATCAAATTTTCGGTGCACTCGAGCCGCAATACACAGGCTATATCGCTTGGCGCGGCCTCGTACCGATGGAGCGCGTGCCGCAGGAAATTCTCCAACCTGCTTCAGGCGTCTTCGTGGGACCTGGGCATCTCGTGAACCGCTATCCGGTTCGTAATCGGGAATTGCTGAACTTTGTTGCGTTCGCCGAGCGCAAGGAGTGGGCCGAGGAAGGCTGGTCGATTCGGTCGAGTGTCGAAGAGCTTTTGGAAGAGTTCCGCGGCTGGACGCCTTGGGTGACTCGCTTCATGGAGCAGGTACCGCCTGAGCAGTTGTTCAAATGGGGCTTGTTCGATCGTGAACCCTTGAGTCAATGGTCGAAAGGTCGCGTGACGCTACTTGGGGATGCGGCGCATCCCGTACTGCCCTTTCTCGGGCATGGTGCGGTACTTGCGATCGAAGATGCCGTGGTGCTCGCTCGCGCTTTCGTGGAGTCCGACTCCATCGAAGAAGCCTATGTTCGTTACGAGACGGGTCGCCGTGAACGAGCCGCCTTCGTCGTGCAGGAGTCGCGTCGGGCGGGAAAAATGTTCCATGCGCCTGATACCGATACCTATAAAGAGCGCACCAAAGGCAAGGCGGCTGACGAGGGCTTGGGACTCTTTGCTTATAATCCGGTCACACAACCGATATGAGCACCACCCCTGAGACTTTGCCGCCGCTCGCGCGGCGATCTGATGCTGCCTATCTCGATTTCGTCGAGGGGCTGCGCGAATTCATTTTGGGTAAGGGCGCCGATTTCGAGGAGCGACTCAATAGCGCACTCGAGCAAAATGAGTCGAGTCGCGGTCGTCCGTGGGGCGATGTCGACGAGATTCGCGAGTACGTACACTCTTTGCCGCTCGGTCGCCTGCGAGATCGGTTGGCCCGCAGCCAGCAGGAAATGAAGTGGCACGCGATCGAGCGCAGCTTCGATGAGCAGCGCGCGCAACTGACTGCAGAACTTGTGAAGTGGGATGAGCGTGGCCCCGGTCGTTTACTACTCGACCCGGCGTTCGAGCATCCCGCCTACACCAACGTGCATTTCCATCTGCAGCCAGGTGGTTACTACAAAGACGAACTGTCGGGCTTTCTGTATCACTACGGCACGAAAGTGTTCTTTCGGGGTGATAACGACAAAGACGAGCTGCACGCCAAGTTGGTCGGCACCGTGCCAGCACCGACTGACGGCGAAGTCCACCGCATTCTCGATCTCGCCTGTTCCATCGGGCAGAGCAGTACGGCGTTTCATCGCCGCTACCCCGAGGCTGAGGTATGGGGTATCGACCATTCGGCGCCGATGTTGCGCGTCGCTCATCGGCGCGCGGCGATGCAGAGCGATGCCGTCCATTTCGCGCAGCGCTTGGTTGAGAAAACGGGTTTTCCCGACGCGCATTTCGATATCACCTTCGCGTTTATCGTGTTCCACGAGTTGCCGCTGCGCATCATTCACGAGACCGTGCGTGAGGCCGCGAGAGTCACCCGTCGTGGCGGCATTTTTGCGATCTACGATTTCACCGGCACGGAAGGCAAGTCGCCTTACCAGCGCTATCACCGTTGGTTCGATGCCCGCCACAACGGTGAACCGTATTCGCAGGATTTCTGCGACTGCCGGCTTGGCGATATCTTGGCTGCGAATGGCTTCGAAGTAGCTGCCGCACCGCTCGCCAAACGAGCAGGTGGCACGGGCTACATGCAGCATTGGTTCGCGACTCGTGTCTGATCGGGCGCAGACCCCTGAGGGCGGTACGCCCATCGTCGGCGATGATCCGGTTTATTTAAACGATCCGATCCAAGATGCCACGGTGCGCATGTTGCTCGAATTGGCCGCGCAAGTCTGGATCGAGCGTGAGCGCCGTCTGACGCTCGAGTCATTGCTTGAGAGCAAAGACATCGTCGCCCACGACGAGATCGAACGCCATGCTCCCGACGCCGCATTGGCAGCTCGCCTGAAAGACGAACGAGCGCGATTCCTCGAAGACGTGTTCAAAGAATTAAGACGCATACCGCTCGATCGATAGCGTTACTTCTTGTTATCCCAGCTGGCTTTGTTGCTCGATGATGGCGGCAAGCGGCCGCAGTGCAAGCCGGCATCGACCATCAGAACTTCACCGGTAACGACACTGGCGCCTTCGAGAAACCAGACGAGCGCCTCGGCGATTTGTTCTGCTGTCGGGACGGTCTTGAGCGGAACCATCGCCGCGGCATTCACCAAGAAATCCTGATATTGCTCAGGCGTCATGCCGCCTTGCAGCCAACGCGTCTGGATTGCGCCCGGCGCAATGGCATTGATACGAATTTCAGGGCCGAGCACGAGCGAGAGCGATTGCGTCATCATGTTGAGCGCAGCTTTGCTTGCTGCATAAGCCATCGATGAGGCAATGCCCGTGACACCGCCGATGGAGGAGTTGTTGACGATAGAGCCGCGCCCTTGTTTCTTCATCTGCGGTGTAACGGCTCTCACCATCTGATAGGCACCGACGACGTTCACTTTGTAGATCGCGAGAAAGTCGTCGGCCGATAGCCCGTCCAGATTTTCGTAAGGGTTGAACTTCGTCTTGGCTGCGTTGTTGATGAGATAGTCGATACGTCCCCACTTCTCAATGGCCGCAGCCGCCATGCCTTGGCAGGCGGCATCATCGGCCACGTCACCCTGGAAGACGATCGTCTCGGCACCTTTGGCTTCGCACTGTTTAGCGGTTTCGTTCGCTTCGGCTTCACTGCGGGTGTAGTTGATGACGACGTGGCAACCGCGTTCGGCCAACATGATCGCCGCCGCCGCGCCGACTCCGGTAGCCGATCCGGTGACGATGGCGACTTTACGAGTGGATTCGGACATGCGACGTACTCCTGCGGCTGATTCGAGTGCGTGATCATGCGGTGTGAGCCGCTATCGTGGCGGCGGCATGGCCTTGTCTGTCCGACCTAGGGACATGGCGAGTCGGTAGCACCGCTTGGACTGGTGCAGGATGGTGGCCGGGCGGTAGGCTCACCGTTCGGGGATCAACTCAAGAGGGGTCATCATGGCGTTCAAGGACATGCGCGAATATCTCGCGATGCTAGAGCAAGAGGGGCAGCTGAAGCACGTTGACGTGCCATTCGATGGGCGCCGCGGTACCAACGAGCTGCAGTCGCTGATGAACTACATCTGCGCCAAAGACGGCCCAGCCTTGATGCTCAACAACGTCGATGCCGTGAACACCCAAGGTGTGCCGATTCTTTTCAATCCCTTTGGCACCCGCGAGCGCACGGCGATGACCATCGGCTTTCGTGACTGGCGTGAAGCCAAGTTGTATCACTCCGAGGTGCTAGCCGACCCCGCGCGCTGGCACGCACCGGTGGTGATCGACAAATCGAAAGCCCCTTGCAAGGATGTGATCATCAAGGGCGATGACGTCTCGCTCGACAAGCAGTTGCCGCACGTCTGGTTCGGCAAAGAAGGTCCCGCCTATATCACCAATGCGATGACGTTCTCCAAAGATCCCGAGACCGGTGGCCGCAATTGCGGTTGGTATCGCTTCACGCAGTTTCTAGATGCGACGCATCCCCAAGGTGGCACTTATCCGCCCGAGCGAGCCAAGCGCGATCTGGCGGCGTTCTATTGGTGGAATCCGCCGTTCTCCGATATCGGTCGACACACTTTCAAAGCCTCGCAGATGGGCAAGCGCTTGGAAGTGGCGATCGCGGGCGTTTGTGACCCCGCTTTGCATTTGGCTTCGGCGACCGGTGTGCCGTTCAACGTCGACGAAACGGCTTTCGCAGGCGGATTACGTGGTTCACCAGTTGAGATGGTGCGTTGCGAGACGGTCGATCTCGAAGTGCCCGCGCACGCCGAATGGGTGCTCGAAGGCGAGGTCATCACCGACGAGCTCGAGGCCATTGGTTGGCACTCGAACCCCGTCGGTTATTACGATCGGGTCCAAGTGTTTCCGATGGTGCGTATCAAGTGCCTCTCCTATCGAAAAAATCCGATATGGCACGCCACCATGGAAATGGTGCCGCCGTTCGATCACAACTACATCGCCTTGCTCCCGGTCGAAGGTGAGGTGCTCTCGGATCTGCGCAAAAAGATTCCTGAGGTCCACGACGTCGCGGTCACGCCGAACATGTGCTACGTGGTGCAGTTGTCGGTGGACGGCTGGCAAAAGCCCCATCCGAACTTCGGCAAGTATGTGATCCACGCTGTGTGGGGTTCTGCGGGCCGTTGGGGACGAACGGCCAAACTCGTCATCGTCGTTGGCCCTGATGTCGATCCGTATGATCTCAAGCAGGTAGAGTGGGCCATGATGACCCGGTGGCAGCCGGTCAAAGATTCCATCATTCAGCCTGACGGCATCCCCATGATTCTCGATCCGTCTTGTGAGAAATCGGCTCAGTTTGGCGCGTTCCGATCGGATCAGATGGGTATCGACGCTACGATCAAGATTCCCGAGCGATTCACCGAATATCCGGAAGTATCCAAGGCCGATCCTGAGCAGGTTGCGGCAATCGCGCGCAAATTGGCGGGTATCGTTTGACGAAGGAACGCTTCGGGCGCGCGTACTACCAACGCTTTTATCGGAATGCGCACAGCTCCGTCACCTCGCAGGCCGAGATGACGGCGCGTGCCAATTTGATTGCGGCTTACGTCAAACACATCGACTGCCCGGTTGGCAGTATTCTCGACGCAGGCTGCGGCCTTGGTCTGATGCGCACCGCTTTGCTGCGAGCCTTGCCCGGTGCGACGTACGTTGGACTCGAATACAGTGAGTATCTCTGCGAGAAATACGGTTGGCTTAACGGCAGCATCGCAGATTATCGACCGCGGCAGCCGTTTGACCTCGTCGTTTGCTACGACGTACTGCAATACTTAGACGATGCATCTGCGACTAAAGCGATGCGGAATTTTGCGAATCTTTGCCGTGGTGTGTTGTTCTTCAGCGCCTTGACGCGCCGCGATTGGCGCGAGAACGCTGATCAGCGACGTACCGACCCAGCTGTCACCATGCGCACCGCCGAGTGGTATCGCAGCCGTTTACGCCGCCACTTCCGACAAATCGGCGCCGGATTTTGGATCCGCCGCGGAGCGCCGCTCGTGACTTGGGAACTCGAGAGCGCTTAGAGCAGCGCACCCGATGCGTCGGGTTGATTACCTCGGGCGATATTCTTCGGCTCATGTCCCGCTGGCGGGATCAACTTATACATCACCGGCGTGACGAGTCGTGCCAGCAGTGTCGAGGTGATCAAGCCACCGATGATCACCCAGGCCATTGGTGAATAGAGCCCGATGTTTTGCACCGCAAGTGGTAGCAGCCCACCGATTGCGGTCGCTGAAGTCAGCAGAATCGGCAGGAAGCGAATCTCACCGGCTTGTTCGATGGCCTCATCGAGTGGCACGCCTTCTTCTCGCAATTGATTAGTGAAGTCGACCAGTAGGATCGAGTTCTTGATCTCGATTCCGATCAAGGCGATGAAGCCAATCGCGGCCGTGAAGGAAATGTCGTTATTGGTGATCAGCAGCATCAACATGCCACCGAATACACCGAGTGGTACCACAGTCAACACGATCAACGTTGATCGGAAGCTGCCGAATTCGAGTACCAGAATCGCGAAGATGCCGAAGATCGCGACGATGATAGCCGTGCCGATTCCACCGAAGGCATCGGCACCGGCTTCGGCGTCACCACCGAGTACATATCGGTACCCGCGCGGCCACTCGAGTTGGTCGAGTTGGCGTACGACATCATCGGTCATTTTGGCGATGTTCTCACCGCGCGACACTTCGGCATTCACCGTGACGGCTCGCTCGCGTAGATATCGGGAGATCAACACGGGAGCAGGTTCGAGGGCGACCGAAGCGACTTGCTGGAGTGGAACGAGCTCCCCGGTGACCGACATCGCGCGTGCCGATTCCAGTGCCTCATAGTCGGCCCGTCGATCGAGAGGCGTTCTGACCACGATGGGATACTGCTCGCCATCGTCGTCTTTGAAGGTGCCGGCAGGTAAACCTGAGATAGCCAGTCGCGCCGCGCGATCGATCTCGACCGCCGGAATACCGAGCTGCGCCGCCTTCTGCGTATCGGCATGCAGCGCGATGTTAGTACGCGGAAATTTCAGCGGATTGCGGACATCGCGGGTCCCTGGCGTTTTCTCGATCAATGATTCAACTTCGCGCGCGAGCTGATCGAGCACTTGTAAATCCGGTCCCACGATACGGATCGCGATCGGCGCCGAAACCGGCGGGCCGTTGATGAACTCTTTGACTGAAATCCGCGCGCCCGGGTACTGGTCGAGTCGCGAGCGTAAGCCGTCGAGTAGCTCGGGTGTTTTTCTGGTGTTGTAGGAGTCGAGTGTGACGAAGATCTCGCCGTAGCCTGCCGACTCGTTGCGCTGGATGTGGTTGTAGTAGATCTGCGGATTACCACGACCGAGATTGGTGAACACCGACTGCACACCCGGCAGTTTGTCGAGCTCTGCTTCGACGAAACGCAGCGCGCGATCGGTCTCGGCTAGGCTCGTACCCGTTGGCGTATCGACCTGCACCAAAAATTGCGGAGTATCCGCTTTCGGAAACAGACTCGATCCGAGTACGGGCACGAGCAAGAACGAGAGCAACAAAGAGCCGCCGATGGCGGTCGCTACCGTCGCCTTGGGTCTGGCGAGGCAATAATGCAGTGCCGGACGATAATAGCGATGGATCGCATCCATGATGCGCTGCAACAACCTATTCGAGTGGCCGACATCCTCGTCACGCAGCATGCGAGAGGCAAGAAACGGAATGATGAAGAGCGCAATGAGCAGCGAGCCGACGACGGTGGCGACCACGGCCGTGGGCAATACGCGAATGAATTTACCGGCAGTACCCGGCAGCGCCATCAGCGGCAAGAAAGCGAAGATCAGCGTAGCGGTGCAGCCGAGAATGGCGAGAAAAATCTGCCGCGTTCCGAGAATCGCGGCACGCGTGCGGTCATAGCCAAGACGCAAGTGTCGAGCGATGTTCTCGACCGCCACGATCGAGTCGTCGACCAACAGTCCGAGCGCCACCACGAAGCCCGCGATCGAGAGTTGGTTGAGTGAATAGCCAAGAAAGTGCAGTACCGCGATGCCAAAGGCGAGTGACAGCGGAATCGAGATCATCACGATACCGGCTGCATGCAGCCCGAGCGGTAGCAAGGTGATGAGAACGAGTGCGATAGCGATGCTGAAGTCGATATAAAGACGGTTGAGTCGAGATTCGACGTTGCGCGCCTGGTCGAA
>Ga0129336_10002145_pt1 | contig 12142 bp, 10 predicted proteins | sample CPB6_02_DNA_FD_96878 | JGI IMG/M metagenome (GOLD analysis project Ga0129336, IMG submission 96878) | Freshwater to marine salinity gradient microbial communities from Chesapeake Bay, USA - CPBay_Sum_0.6_0.2_DNA | ecosystem: Environmental > Aquatic > Marine > Coastal | place: USA: Chesapeake...
ACTTATGCAAAACTTGCCACTAACTTCTTTAAAACTTTTCCACAATTAGCTGGAATTAAATTCACTCATGGTTGGGGGGGTGCGATTGATACCTGCTCAAGATTTTCACCATTTTGGGGGACAGATTTTGATAACAAAGTAGCTTATGTGCTTGGGTACACTGGTTTAGGAGTTGCCTCAACAAGATTTGGTGCGTCAACCATGCTGGATTTATTAGATGGAATTCAAAGTGAAGCAACTGCTTTACAGATGGTAAAACACAAACCAATTCCATTTCCACCGGAGCCATTTAGATTTTTGTTTATTCGCCTAACTCAATGGTCAATAAATCGGGCAGATCAAAATCAAGGCAAGCGAAATCTTTGGCTTAAACTTCTAAATCGCCTTGGCTTAGGGTTTGACTCTTAGTTCAAGATTTTTTAATGTTTTATTATTTTCTATAAATTTATGTTTCAACAACAATTAAAAGAAAATGAGTCATAAGGCAAAATTAGAAAATATTGGATTTACTCACAACTATTCAATTCTTAATATATTATTTATCTCTCCTTTAGCCTCTCGTTTTAAATAGCTTTCACCTAAATGCGAGATTATAGTGCCGGCTATTTCTTGTCTTGGTGCATATATAATCGCATTTTTATTAGTTGAAATGATTTTACAGTCAACAATTGTTGCTATTACTGGTTGATTTTCTGGTTTGTAAATTACAAATTTACTAAACTTCCTTAAAAAAACTTCTTTATTCAATTTCACTGCCTCTACCATTTGACTGTGCACAGGAATTATATTAACAAGCGATTGAATTGCGTGATAAGGACCAGTTACAAGTCGTTTGATGTGAGTATCTATACTCAAATAAAAGCTATTCTCCTGATAAATTTCTAAAGAATTTTCGTACGCGATAAAGGCTGCACCTGTAAGACCAAATAAACCCTTACATGAGCTAAAGCAAATTACGTCAGCAAGATTATGCTCACCCTCTAAACCAATCGATGCTGTTGCATCAATAAATAGTTTTGCTTTAAATTTAGTAGCAAGTTTTTTTAAGTCATGAATGTTTAACTTAAAGGCGTGACTCGTTTCTACGTAGCAAGAGACAACCCAGTCAAAATTTAGATCCTCTTGAGTAAAGCTACTATAATCCCCATAAACAACACTATTGGGCTTAAATTTTTCGAGTAAAATTTTATAAAGCCTCTCAGAATAAAAACCGGACTTAATCACTGCAATTCTTCCCGTTACAAATGCCCTAATTGCCACTTCACATGCAAGAGTTCCTGACCCCTGAAATGAGATTAGTTGAGGTTTCCCAGTAATTTCTTTTAGCCAAGACTCTACAAATTCTTGCTCCGAATGAAAACTTGAATCCCCTCGACCAAACGCTGGTCCAAGTCCAACAATATTCTCTTCTGATAAAGATGGGGGGCCAGGAGTAAAAACTGGCTTACGCATATTCTTATGAGTTACAAACTCTTTAAAGCCTGGCATTGTCATCTTGATATATACTATAAGATCAGAATGTAATTATCCAGTAAAACAAACGATAGAGGTAATTTTGGACAAAGCACTATTGCTTAAAAATTTGATTAAATCTAGTAGTCTTGAATTCATTTGCGAGGCTCATAACGGGCTAAGTGCAAAAATTGTTCAAGAGGCTGGATTTGAGGGTATTTGGGCCAGCGGCTTAACATTGTCTGCGCAATACGGCGTGCGTGACAATAACGAAGCAAGTTGGACACAAATTCTCGACATGGTTGAATTTATGTCCGAGTCAACATCTATTCCAATACTACTTGATGGTGACACTGGGTATGGAAACTTTAACAGTTTTAGGAGATTGGTAAAAAAGCTTGAAAAAATTGAAATTGGCGGTGTATGTATTGAAGACAAGTTATTTCCTAAAACTAATAGTTTTATTTCTGGCGAAAGGCAGCAACTTGCCGATCCAGATGAATTCGCTGGAAAAATAAAAGCTGGAAAAGATACCCAGCAAAATGAAAACTTTTGTATTATCGCGCGAACTGAAGCGCTAATAGCTGGCTGGGGACTTAAAGAGGCTCTAAGAAGATCTAAGATTTACATGGAAGCAGGTGCAGACGCAATTCTAATCCATAGTAGTAAATCCAGTGCAGTAGAGATCATAGAATTCTGCAAGGAATGGGATAACAGACTACCAGTAGTTATAGTTCCTACAAAGTATTATTCAACACCGACCACGATATTTAAAGATGCTAAAATTAGTTTGGTAATTTGGGCAAATCACATTCTTCGTGCATCAATACAATCAATGCAAGACATAGCAAATAAACTTAACCAGGTGCAAACTTTAGTTGAAATTGAAAAACAGGTGGCTCCCTTAAATGAGATTTTTAGAATACAGAATACAAGTGAATTAGAATTAGCCGAAACTTCTTATTTGCCTAGTAAAGATAAAATTCAAGCCTTAGTTTTGTCTGCAGGCAGTAATGAAGATGAGCGCTTAAAAACTCAATCACTTATAAGGATTGGTGAGGTTTATAAATCAGTTGGAATAAATAATCCTATTTGTGTTGTAAATACTTATGATAATTTCCAATCAGAATATTTTAATGTTATCAGACCAAGTTTAAATTATATTCAATCAGAGTTGAATAGTTTAATCACTGGGTTAGAAAATCTAGAAGAACAATTAGAATCCGGGCTAGTAATTCAGTACGGAGATGTAATTGTAAACCAAAATCTCTTGAATAATTTTTTAAGTACTAATGATAGCGCAATAAAAATTATTGGGGTGGATTTTAATCATAGTCAAATACCGAATAAATCAAAATACGACATAATATATTTATCAGATCACTTAGATAGTCAACTTGATTCAATAGAATATTATTTAGACGCTATAGAAAATAAATCTAGAAATGAATCCATAAATGACTTAGTGTGGTCTGGAATAATATATATTCCACCCCATATTAAAAATAAGGTTATTGAGAGTTGCAGGAAGTTACTTGCTGATTCCAAGACTACTGATCCGACTATGGTGCACCTAATTAATTTTTTACTTAAGAACGATTATAGAATTCTAGTAGAGTTGCAATTCGGAAGTTGGATTTCGAATGAAAACTTACACTTAATGCGCGTATTATGATTGACGGTATTGAATTGTCAGATTTACTTTTAAGAAACAAAGACTTTAGGTTCACTGGCGTGCCATGTTCGCTACTTAAACCAATCACCGACCCATTGTTCGAAAATCCGGCGGCAGATTACTTAATTGCGGCTAATGAAGGAGATGCAATAGCTATTGCATCAGGATACTATCTAGGAGGGAAATTTGGAGTTGTCACTCTTCAAAATTCCGGACTTGGAAATGCAGTTAATCCGCTCACTTCTCTTAATTCTATATTTGATATTCCAATTGGTATGTTAATTTCATTACGAGGTGACTCTTCATCATATTCAGATGAACCACAACATAAACATATGGGTGAAATAACTGAGCAACTTCTTCGCCTATTGAAAATTCCTGTATTTTCTAATTCAACCTTGAGTTACAATGATTTCTATGAGTGGTGTAAAGTAATGCCTTTACTCCAGAAACCCTCCGCTTTTCTAGTTGGCCGAAACCAAGTCCAAATTCGGGAAATTTCAAATAAGAGATTACTCCATAGTTCATCTATAGAAAAAGAAAAACACCAAGTGATAGGTCGTATAGACCATTCTTATTCAAATTATGGTAAACATAATAGAGTCGAATTGTTAGAATACTTACTTGGTATAATTGAAAATCAAGATATCTTGGTATCAACTACAGGGTACACTTCGAGAGAGTTAAATACGATTGGCGATAGGAATTTGAATTTTTATACAGTTGGATCAATGGGTTGTGCATCCTCTATAGCTCTTGGAATATCCCTTGTGTGTAAAAACAGAGTTATTGTTTTAGATGGTGACGGAGCGGGCCTAATGAGAATGAGCGCTCTGTCCACAATTGGCTTTGTTAATCCATCAAATCTAATACACATAATGTTAGATAATGGAATACATGAATCAACAGGGAGTCAGCCAACAGCGTCTACACATACCGTTTTTGGACAGGTAGCAAAAAGTTGCGGATACGAAAATGTGATAATTACCAATGAACTTAAAGATATTGAGAAAACTTTGAACCAAAGTAAGGAGGGTACTACCTTTATACATTTTAAAATCAAGCCTGGCGTACTTAAGAATCTAGGCCGGCCAACAATTACGCCTAAGGAAAACACTATACGCCTAAGAGAAAGTTTGAAAAAAAATTAAAAATGCACTAGTCCTAGCTGCAGGGCGCGGAAGTAGGCTATTAGGAATTAACCAAAATATTCCAAAAAGTTTATTTAAATTCGAGGGAAAGCCAATTTTAGATTACACTATAACTAGATTGAAGACAGCAAATTATGATAGAATCTGTGTAGTAACTGGATTTAAATCCGAACTAATTGATAATTTTATTGCACAACGATTTAGTGATGTATCAACTATTTTCAACGAAAATTATGAAACTACAGGAAATTTAGAGAGCTTAAAAAAAGGATTAGAGCAATTGGATGGTTTAAAGCAAGTAACTGTACTAGATGCTGACTTGATTTTTGAGCAAAGAATCTTGTCAGCTATTAATATTGAGGAAAACCAGATTATCACTGCAAATGTTGGCAATAATCATGACCCTGTTTATATTTCCGTACAAGAAAATAAAATTAGATTTTTATCAAAAAAACCTGAATACTCTCTCCAAACCACAAGTGAATATGTAGGTATTTTTAATATTGTGAAAAACAATATAGATTTAATTTTAAATACAAGAAGCACAAGCAATATGGACTATGAAGATTTTTTTCATAAAAACAAGACATCTTTTTGCCAAAATGACATTTTAAATTATATTTGGTATGAACTCGATGACGAACTTCATTTAAATACAATTCTGAGTCTACCAATTGACGTCAAACTCAAGTTATTTAGAGATCAATATTAATGAACAATAGATCTGAAAATATATTGACACGAATTGCTCAAATTCAGAATTTATTGAACAAATTTCAAATTTCTAGCTTTTTAATTGATGGTGGCTTACTTGGAGTTGTAAGAAGCGGTGAGATAATTGCATGGGACTGGGATTGTGAAATAGCTTTTGTCGATCAAGATATAACAATAGATAGATTCAAGGAGGTCATCGAGGGATTAATTGATATAGGGTTACAAATTTCTAGTGTAAGTATTAAGAAATATCTTAAAATTAATTGTGAAGATGAATCTATTTCAAATTTCAAATTTTCAATCATTGGTCTTAAAAAAAATAAAAATTATTTTTTACGCCCTAGATTCAAATACCCTGAAATTTTTTTCAAAAACTCCAGTAATTTTATTTTGTCTAATGGTTTGAGTGTAATTGTCCCCCAAAAATACTTCTCGTTTTTAGATTTTGTATATAAAGAATGGGAAAAACCTACAGAATCTGGGCACAATAGAGATTATCTAAAAAGAGGTGTTTTTAGGTACAATTATTTTTTCGATATATCATTGAGATTTTTTCAACGAATCTTGAGAATATTTGATTCAGCCGCACATGTACTTCTGAGTGATAATTTTTTTGGTCGAGAGGCTTTATTCAGACTGCAACTAAGAAATTTAGTTAAATACAACACTCAGTTTTTACAGATCGGATCCAGTGATGGAGCTGAAGTTAGAGAGATTTTTAAGTTTGCTAAAATTATAGATAAATTTATTGTTGTTGAGCCGCACACAGATAATGTTAATAGAATATTTTCATTGGCTCAAAATTTTATTCAAAGTCAAGATTCAGAAAAATTTCAATGCATTCAAGCGGCTGTTGTAGAGTCAACCTATCCTAGTAGTAATATTAGAATATTTTACTCCAAAAGGAATTTGAATTTAACTTCAACTTTAAAAGCTAAAACTGATACTAATTCACAGCTAATACCTGCAATAAGCATGAGTTCCTTGTTAAATAACTTTAATCCTGAACGCCCTATTTTAATCATCATGGACATTGAAGGTCAAGAAATGAAATTATTATCGGATTCAAGTCTCCTAAATTTTAGTAAAGTGTCTATACTTTTCGAATTACATCAACATATTTATTCTAAAGAGCAGTCAGCAAATGTAACAAATAATTTACTTAATGAAAATTATAAATTAAAATTTGTGGAGTCAGCAGGATACTACAACCACTCTTTATTTAATTCATCAGGCTTCAGAAGAGTTACTAGGCTCGGCAAGAGGGCTTTGTATGATGTTGAAGGGCAAGATCTTTCCCTACGTAAATTATTTGCAAGGGATGTTAATTTTATTCCATTTTCACCATTTATTAATTTGAGACTGGCGAGATCTGTAAGCTTAGTAAAAGGTTCATACGTACCAAAGGTTCAGATTCCTAGATTAAAAAACTATTTACTTAATATTTATTACTTTTTTATTAGTAAGTTTTTGTCTTTGAGTAACTTTAAAAGTAGACAGGACTTTAATTTTTGAGATTTGCGTTTGTGTTCCCAAGATTCCATACTAATTTACGCGGATTAACAAGTGGACTTCTAGATATTGGGCATGAAGTTGAGATGTATTCTGCGTATAAAGCATTAAATGAGGATTATTCGCGAACTATGCCAGTTGTTATTGCGTCAAAATATAACATTCGTTTTAAAGGAATTCCATTGATTAATGTAAGTTACCTTAGACGACAATTGCGGTCTAAAAATTATGATTTTTTAGTTGTAAGAGCTGAAAGAAATTTATTCACAGTTCAAGTCTTCTTGGCCACACTATTCTTGGGTAAGAAAATTATTATCTATGACCAGTATCCATTAGTTGTCAAAAATTTAAAATTGAAAATTTTCGTTTACGTTAGAGACTTCTTATTCAAGCCCATATTAGTGATTACACCCGTATTTGAGAATGCTCTAGAAAATGAATACAACAGGGTTTCTAGTCAAGAGATTTTTACAGATTATGAATCTAGAATAAAAGAACAATTGTGCCAATTAGAAATCAATAGAATTTGGATTCCATTTTCGGTGAATGTTTCCGCAAGTACTAACCTTAAATCACCATCGCAGAGATCTATTGATGTGTTTATAAGCTCTAAAGCTGAAAATAGGAAAAATGTTTTAGAAACTTTGCATGCGCTTGCAATAGCATCTAGTCAACTAAATAAGCGAATAGTTGTCGAAGCCGCTATAATAACAAAAAAGGGTAAAAGAAGTGCAAAATATATTGCAGCATTGGAAAAGTGTGTGATCGATTTTAGCTACAGTTTGGATCTAAGACTAAATTATAATCTAAATTCAGAGCAAATGAGATCCAAGTATTTGGATTCAAAGTTTATGTCACTTGTATCAGATAATGAGCCGGCATCATTTTCAAATATTGAATCCACTGCACATGGATGTATTAATATTTTGAGTTTTAAAAATGGCTCTATTTCTCAAAGTATCAGAAATCATGATTTTAGTTTATTTACTTCCATCACAGAGCTACCGAACCTCTTTATTCAATTGTTTTCAAGCGATAAATTTTTAAATAGTGATACTGATGTATTTGCAAAATTATTTTCAGAAATTTTTAATGACAAGAAAATTGCGAATCATTTTTTTTTAAATCTCATGGTCAAGAAAGGTAAAAATTTTTAGTTTTATTCTGTGAATCTGCCATAATGTAAAAAAATGCATAATTAAAATTAAGAGTCTAATGCCGTACTTTACAAGAAAATTATTTCGAATTTCCTTTCTTATGTAATCAGACTCATACATTGATTTAATTTCAACCCTCCAGTCCTTATAAATATATCCACATAAATTTTCAGGATTAAAGGGAAGTTTCAGGTTAATACCCAAATATTTTGAAGTCTTAATTGGATATATCAAGTTTCTTGGATACTTATTATTGTAGTCGTACATATAGTTAAAAAAGTAAATTTGACCCCCAAGCGAAAATTTTAAGTTTTTGTAAAAAATATTCATTCCCATAAATGGACCATTTAACTTAATCTTCACTGGCAAGCCCATATTGATAAATATTGAAGCAAGTCGTGCGACGTTGTCTTTAAGCACTTTACTGTTAAGGTCTATATCGAAATCATCATCCCAAGGAATGAGCATTCCGTCTCGGGTCAACCCGAGTAAAGTTCCATTTGTAACCCAATATTCTAGCTTAAAATTCTCTAGAATATTTGTAATCTCATAAATTTTACTTAATATTTCCGAATCATTTAAGTTTGTGCTCCTATGCTGACTCCTATAGTTAGCAACAAATAATTCAATATCATATTTTCTTTTTATTTCATAATTTCTACTTTTTATCAGTATTTGTGGCATCAGTGGAATTTCGTTTCCAAAACTTTCACTGTCCTTTGGCGATCATCTAATGCATATAAAAATGAATTCGAAAATACGTAAGAGGGGTAATATGAATATTTTACAAAGCTAATGAAATCTCTTAAAATTTTCTGTTGATTAATTGATTCCTTAATTTCACTATATACTTGTTTTTCAGACTTGTTATGGTCAATAACGCTTTGTAACAAGAGTCTCAATTGCTTTACTCCCAAATCTCGTGAAAATTTTTCTTTCGCACGTACCATCTGTCTCTCTAAAATTTCTTCACGTCTCACATTAAGAAAGATAATATCACTACATTCTTTTATACCTTTGGTGACCCATTTACGTGGTGCGTAGCGATAACCCCTGATTGAATTATTGTATTTTCTCATCTTATAAAGAGGATTAACATAAAAATATGTGCCTCTATTTTCTTCCTTTAATTCAAGAAATCTAGACTTATCGTTACTTGATCTGAGTAAATCTGCATATTTAGACTTAAGAAATGAGTCTAGTTTAAAATGGCCTGCACTTATGCACGAAAGTTTGTTCAATTTGTTAGTGTAGAATGTTTTACCTGCGCAAGCTGGTCCTATCAACACTGCACATAAAAGTTTTTTAACTTCATTAAAGTTTATTTTTTTGATTTCGCGATGACACTTTGATTTAGTTAAAATAATTAGTTGACGCTTTCCGCCAATAAATGCAAAATTATTTGTACTTGTAGAATATATCTCGTATCCGTGTGAAGTTATAAATTTGACGCATTTAGAGATTGTCCAGGGGAATAAAAAATACTTTTTATGACTTTTGAAAATATTGTACGATGCAAAAATCGGCATTTTTGGCATTTCTAAAACGATTGTGTTAGGCCTTAATTCAATAACTAATTCAAGCAGAAGTTGTGGATCATGAATATGATGAATTATATTTAGTAGAAAAACAAGGTCAAATTTCTTATCATTTGTTAACAAAAAGTCTATCATATTGGAATTGTAAAAATCTGCTGCTAAAACTTTAAAATCCTTCTTCAACTTTATGGATGTGGTGATTTTGCTTTTGTCATATTCAATCCCTGTTGCAGTCTTAGCTCCCCTTTGAAGTGATTCGAAACAAATGGCCCCTGCTGCGCTCCCAAGGTCTAGGACATTACTATTTTTTATGGCCCTTGAACCCAAGTTTTCAAAAATGTAATTGGTTGGTCGATTTTTTATTGAATCTTTACCCTTTATTTCTATACCGTTAATTGAAAAAGTCCGATAAGTTTTAGACTTAAATTTCATCACGCTACCTGCTTATCATGAGATTAAATCGATAACTGGAATTTTTATACCTCTTATTAATGTGATCAAATTCTTGTATATTTGCAAAATTCATACCTTTCAAGTCTCTCAAAATAGATACTTTATCATAGTACAAATGCCTTGGGCCTTTCAAAGATTTAGAAGATGATTTTAAATAATTTATAGATCCTTTAAATTGCCTATCGGGTAGATCCATTAATAAGATTTTACCGTTTTTATAAAGTAGCTTCTCTGCAAATTTAATCACTTTGAGAAAATATTTATAATCTGGGAAATACTGAGCTACGCTATGCATTAATACCAAGTCGTACTTTCCTCTTACAGAATGTAACTTACTCGCTTGCATCAAAAAAATAGTAGCCGTGGGAAGATTTTTTTTTGCAATCGAGTAAAGAGTTTTGCTTCTTTCGATTCCAAAGACTTCGCAATCTACCCTATTTTTTAAACCGTAAATTAAGGCTCCAGAACCACAACCTATCTCTAGAACTTTACTTCTTGAAGTTAAATCGGAAATGCTAACGATCTGATCCACTAAATCCCACCATTCGCTATCAGAATACATATTTGGTGGAGTATCAAACCCATTCAACATGATAAGAGTTTGGAGTAAAGTCTGATCTTTAGTCTCTTGAGTTTTTCTACGCTCCCAAACTATTTTCCACATCAAGTAGTCTAGCCAGTTTGTCATACAACAAGTCTACACATAAAATTTTTATTTGCTAGGCAGCAACTTATTCCAGAATTAAAGTCCGAATTTAATGTTGAAAATCTTTATAGGTATAAAATAATGGTTTAAAATCATATTTTCTAATTATCTCAATTTTATAATTTAATAATATTAAAATATAAGATTTAGTATGAATTACAAGTGGTGGATACAAATTAACGTTTTCGGTTTGGGCCAAAATTCAAAGCAAATGAGAGCCAAATCCTTTCAGGAATAAATGGTTTAACAATTCTCCTTAAATTTCTAGATACAGGAATATTGAGCCTGAAAATTTCTTGAATTCGATCATACAGATTAACACTCTGATTCAATTCAATAAAGCTATCAAGCCATTCTTCAACTTCATACCCTTCCCGCCTTTCAGCAAAGGGTATTTTAAGATCTTCTTTTAAAATACGTTCAAGTATAGATTTTTGACCCAATAAGCTTGGAATTTTTTCTACATCAAATGAAATTAAAACCGAGACTATACTATTTATATTCCTAATGTTTGCAAACTCTTTAATTATCTCAAGTTCATACCCTTCTACATTCAATTTTATCCATACACTGCAATCATGACTTATATTTTCATTGAACCATTCACTAAATTTTCTCACTTCAATTGTCTCTTTTGTTGACCAATAAGGAGTTTTTTCCTGATATATACTAGCGCCTACACTGCCTGCGCCAAATAGTGTAACTTGCGTATTGTCAGATCCGAAGCCAAATTTACATACATGAATTCTATCATCCTTGTAACTCTTAAGATATTTTTGGCAATAAGAACTTGGTTCAATTGCATATATAGCGCTGAAGTTGTACTTTTTTTTCATAGCAACTTCAATTGACTCACCAATGTGCGCACCAATATCGATTATTAAATTTTTCATTGGATTAGTTTATACTAATGTCAATAAATGTTTTAAAGAGTACAGAAGGCTTAAATCAAATTTGACTATAGCCATCCAACTGGTGCTAATTAAAGACCTGATTTCATTTTTAATCAAATCTCAAATTTGACCAAAATAGAGCTCCTTTAAAGAATAACTATTTATTAAGTGTACCAGATAATTCCCCAGTAAATTTAGATGGATGCCCTATTACTTAAATCAACAAAAGTTGAGCGACAGTAGGTAGTGTTTCAAAGTAATATCTTACCACCCGCAAATTTACTATAGAGTATTTTAGGCTAATTTTACTCGACAAAAGTTAAATGTAATTTCTATTTCATTTAAATTAATAAAGACTTATATTTCTAAAATAGTTATGATAATTTAAATCAGTTTTACTCGATATTGATATATTTACCTAACTAAATTTCAAAAGTATTTAATAAAAGATAATTTGAATTGAATATGCTCTCTTATCCAGATTTTATTAAACAAGTAATAAAAAGTTATTCAAGTGCATTAGTCAGATCAAAAAATGTGTATTGAATTACTTATAGCACTGATCAGTGAATTTTACCCAAGTTCACTTAGGACTTAGCAGAGTATTTATTATTACAAATCTAAAAATCTAATTGTGAAGTAAGTAATTTGAAAATTCCGAGCAAATTAAGCGAGCCATGACTAAGGGTTAATATTAATTGTATTACAAAATTCAAGAACACTGTATGAACCAGTACTTGATACAGGATTCAATAGTGATTAATTTTCTTTAGTGCGCCCGCAGGGATTCGAACCCCGAACCTTCTGATCCGTAGTCAGATGCTCTATCCGTTGAGCTACGGGCGCAAAGTAAAGCGTTGGAAAGTCTAGCGATTTATCAGGATGTGCCCA
>Ga0129336_10002146_pt1 | contig 12142 bp, 15 predicted proteins | sample CPB6_02_DNA_FD_96878 | JGI IMG/M metagenome (GOLD analysis project Ga0129336, IMG submission 96878) | Freshwater to marine salinity gradient microbial communities from Chesapeake Bay, USA - CPBay_Sum_0.6_0.2_DNA | ecosystem: Environmental > Aquatic > Marine > Coastal | place: USA: Chesapeake...
AAATAATCTGTCTGTGTTCCCCATAAATACCAAAAATAGTTTTTTTTCTTTGTTTTTTGGGTAAAATTTCGTTTTCATGGTTGCGTAGGAATTCTATGTATTCATAGTATAATGGGGGGTATTCTGACTGGTTTGTGGTGGGCCCCACAACAAGCTCTACTGCATGCCGTAAATCTCTTTTTAAAAATTTGTTTGCTTGGTTCTGTAATTTTTCACCCACTAAAACGGAAATACTTGGTTTGTTTTCCATATTTCTAAATTGTGTAATACTCCTAATATAGGGTTTTCCCCCCTCATCTTCCTGTACTAAACCACAATCGATACAACAAATCTTTATATCATCTAAATTATGTGTCAAATGGATACAAGTTTGACAATTCTGCCACTTCATTTATGTTTTGTCGTGAAAACATTATTTTTTAGATTTAGATTTAGGAGTTGATGGAACTACAATGGGTTTTAACTTGGAACCCGAAGGGGGTATTAATTTTACAACATTCGTCGTAAATGTCTTTAATTGTTTTCCCTGACCTGTTTTTTTCGCTATTTTTTCACTCTCCTTAATTACATCTGGATCTGTTGTATCCAAACCATTATCTATAAATATTTTTAACACTATCAATTGACGGATTTTTTCACTTTCAGCAGATTTCGAAGTGGGTACATCGTCTTTACTATCGGTCAAATATCCCGTCACGAAAGTATCTAATTCTTTGGGGTCTCCAAGATACTTTTTGTAATCTTTGGGATCTAATGCCACAATTGGTTCAGTTCCACCCGGCGCACTTCTTTTACCAGTTAGACCCAGTTTTTTCAAGTCTTCTAATTCTTTCTTGATTTCTTCTGCTTGTTCTTGTGCTTTCTTTGCGTGTTCTTCTGCACTTAAAGCTACATTTTTATATGGACCTTTACCATACTTGGTTTCAGCCAACATCTCATCTAATCTTTTCAGTTCTGCTTCTACATCGTCGTTGGGATGGGGTCTTCCAAGATCTTTAGGTGCAGCATCTTCTCGTCCTACACGGAGTCTTCGTTGGTATTGTTCTTCAAGTTCTTTTTGTTTCTTTTGGTTGTTTTGGTATTCTATATATTGACTATCTGCCGATTGAGCTGGAATGTTATTTTTGGGTAGACCATCAGGATATACATTTCCACGCATTTCCCTAATTGTATTCGGCTCCCACAATAAACCCTCAGGTTTGCGACTTTTTCTTTCCGGTACAATATAATCTATGTAATATGGTGCCCTACCCCCTAATCCTGCTGCTTGAACTGGTGCTTTGGGAACGAATGGGGTTTGTGCTAGGGGTTTCTTGGTTTGAGTTAGTGGTTGTAATAACCTATTTACTTGGAAATTTAAATTTGGTGCCGTATTACCTACTACAGCATATTTGGGCACGGAAACTTTGGTTGGTCGTTCCAATACCCTTTTTCCACTTGCAAGTACTTCGTAATCTAAACGACGATTATAAATATTTGACATCTTTTTATCTTTAGATCATAAAAAATAAAAAACAAAGATGCCAAAATGGAATGATATTTTTGATGGCACTAATTTTAGTATGTTAATTGCTGGTTCGTCTGGCTCAGGTAAAACCCAATTATTAAGACAAATACTAAAAACCTGTGAAAAAAACTATGATTATTTTGTGGTCTTATGCCCAAGTTTGGAGTTTAGTGGGGATTATAAGGATTTTGAAACCGAAGAAATGAAAAAAAAATTTACCATGTTTGCTGAATATGACCCTGAAGTGATTAAAGAAGTTATGGAAACCCAATCCGACATCATTAGAAGATATGGTAAAGAGCGTTGTCCCAAAGTAATGGTCATTTTAGATGATTGTTTGGAATTTCTACGACAACATTCCTTAATCGAAAAATTATTTTTTAAGGGAAGACATATTAATATCTCACCCATAGTTTTAGTCCAAAAACTTCGTGGTGTTTCTACTATTCTTCGTGTAAATACAAGATATGCAATATTTTTCCGTGCTGGGAATACCAGTGAGATTGAAGCCTTTTTGGAGACCTATACTGGTAAAAGGGAACGAAAACGAATAGAAGACGAATTACGAGAATGGTTTAAGGAGTTATATTCTTTCCTATTCTGTGATTTTAAAACACAAAAATTTGAAGATAGATATATGTTGGGTAGGAATGGGAAATTAATTACTGCTATTGATTGGGAACCTTGAACACCGATTTCAAACTACCTCCTATTTGTTCCTTATATTTACTTTCAGCATTCTTTTTCATTAGTCGTAGTTTAATCAAGTTTATACTATCCTTCGAATTTCTTGGGGGTTGGGAATCAGCAATAATTTTAATTTTTTCGTCCAATTCCCTAATTAATTTTTGGTACGCAAATGTTTCCATCTTTGTTTGTTTTAAAAAAATTTTTAATTTTAACAAAGATAAAGATGTCAAAACAACAATTTGTCGAATATAAAGGCTGGTCCATCCCTGAACCCTGTGAGGATGGGGGTGAAGAAAAAAAAACACCACCCAAACCCTTACCCCATGATGTCAAACTTTTATTTGATAGACTGAATAATGTTGGATTGAGTCATCCAAGAGACCCCCTTTGTGTTGATATGAACTATACGAAAAATAGAAATAGATGGTCTGTTGCACCATACACGGAAACTCGTTTGGTTGCCACTCCCCAAGAAATTCAAACTGCACATACTCTTTGGTTTTTGGAGGATTGGAAAAATCGTTCTATTATATCCAAGTTGTTTAGTATTCTTTGGCACCTTCCAGCACATCTATATAGAAAATACCTAGCAACTGTGGAATACAGATTTTATTATAATGGTTTTGTCAGTTTTGTTCAACGATTGACGCAAAAACAAACTGAAAATCCGCAAAATTAAACTTTTATATTATTTTTCAAAAAAAGATTATAATATAAAATGGAAGAAAAATCCGAAAAATTGGTAGCAATTGAACCTCTACCTGAAAAAGAAAGAAAAACTAAACCAGCTGGAAGAAGACCAAAAACAGCGGAAGAAAAGGCACAGAAAAGAATAGCCAAAGGTCAGAATCCAATAAAGGACATTGTGAATCCCACACCTGCTCGTAAAAAAGCTATGGAGAAAGCGAGAATTGTTAAAGACTTAAAAAGGGAATATCGTAAAACTGACGACGAAAAAAGAAAGGAGGAGTTGGCTATTCAAATAAACACTCTGACACCCCATAAGGTTGAAGTCCCTTCTGTTGCTAATAAAGACCTTAAACAAAAAATCAAATACCAAAATCCAGCATACAAGGAAGAGGGATTACCTGACTATTCCCTAGACCACAATCCTACTCTACGAAATTTAGACCAACCTGAATATACCGATAAGATGCTACAATGGAGTAATGGAAGTCAGGAATTATGGAGTGGAAAAATAAGTGAATTAGAAACGAAAATGAATGCTTTGGATAATTACTTGACTAAAATTAGGGTTCTACAAGGAGAAGGAACTGCCAGTGATTATGGAAATCCTACTAATATAAAACAAAATCATTATATTCAACCACATAACCAAAAAATTACACCGGCGCACGGAGTTTTTGACCCCTCACCTTTCGTGGGTTTGAATACACCATTTAGGGGAATACTCACACAGAAAAAAAAACCGATACGACCTACGGAAGGTCGGCTATAACTTTTCCCATAATAAAAGGTTCTAAAAAATCCAACAATACACGATATAACTCTTTCTCGGTTTCGTCGTTAAGCCAAGTTATATTGTGGTTTGTAATCATATACATTATTAATTTATTTTTTAATTCTTCAACTACCTTTTCGAGTGTTTCATCTAAATCTGTTAATTGTCCATTTTTGAAAAAATACATCTTTGGTAATGTTTTATTTTTGGATTATTTTGATTTTAAATTTTTTTTGGATGTATTTTTTACTTTCCTCTATACTTGGTTCTTGCCATAACAACCAACGACTCCAAAAACCCGCACTTAGGGGATTATCCCATTGTTCTCTTCCAGTGGCTTGGTGTCGTGAAATATAAAGTTCTTTTCGTTCCCTATCACCATGTTGGGTATAATCTAAATATCCTTCTGCACCAAAATGTATAGTTTTTCCCATTAGTTCTATTTTCCATTTTTTTCCCCTCCGTTGGGATGGTGTTAGAATTGCCGTTTCCATCGTTTATTGTATGGGCATATTGTATATCATATGAAACTTGTCACAATTGGGACAGAATATATAGTATATTTCTTCATTGTTTCCCCTCATTACACATTTCAATTTTTGGTACACACATTTCCTACAAAGATAAGAACCACAATTGGTGCAGTAATAGAATGGATTGTTTAGTTGACAAACACAACAAGGTCTTTCCTTAACATCTGCAAATAAATAATCGTGGATATTTACGAAATTAGTTAAATTTGGTTTTTTGGGTAAATTATAACTATAAAACAAACATTTTGGAGAAATATAGGCAAGTTGCAACGAATTCCAAAGAAGTGTTTTTTTACGAGTCGTTTTCAAATACAAAGTTAATGTTTCAAAATACTTAACATTCGTAATAATCCTCACATAATCTACAACTACAATATCCCTACTTTTTAAGTATTGTTCAAATTCTTTTTGATTTGGTTTCTTTTCTTCCTCTACAACTCGGAAATACTTGAAATTATCAAAATCCTTAATAAAATGTTGAAGAAAAAAAATACTATCCAATTGATTGTTAAATGATAAATCGTTCATTTAACAATATTGATTAGGGTTTTAAACTGCATGCTCTAAACTGCATGTCTAAATAGAACGACTTAGGGTTACAATTTGGTTTTCCAAGTCCCTAATTCTCATATTATTCCTGTGTTTCTTGGTACGCAGATGTAGATACATACAGGTCACTGTACTATTGCACAATTCACAAGTTTCAGGTACATATGTATTCCAATTTTCCTTATGTTGTTGATAATATTGTTTGTTGTATAGACTAACCTTTTCTTTCTTTGATGACATACTGATTATGTTATACAATTCAAGTCTTTAAATCAATAACAGGTGTCCAGTGTGACACCCCTTACTGTATGATATAATAATAATAATAACTATAAGGGGTGTCACATTAAATGATAAAACACCGAATTTTTATAGTTTTGTATGCCGTTTTCCGTGAAAATGGGTTCGTTTTGGGGTTGTTCATCTCCAACTAAAACTTCTTCGAGGGATTTATCAGGGCCATATAATAGTAGTCTTTGTTTCTCTCTTCTTAAAACTGGTAAACAATCGAGGGGCATGCTGGGTTTCTTGGGTGTTGGTAATCTTGTATCTAAAATGACTGGAAATTTTAAACCCAATTCGTAGGATTCGTTAATTCTAACTTGTTTTCGTTTTTCACCTTCTTGGTGCCGTAAATCTACTCTTTTGTTGCCTTTGGGATAAAAGAAAAGACCAATATGACCGATAATTTTATTTATTTCACTCATAAAAATGGGACTTTGGGGTTCTAGGGGATATGTTTTAATTTTTTTTTGTATTTGGTCTATATCCAATTTGAAAATATGACTATAACGAGTTAATTTATCGGAACTTCCCCTTTGTAATAGATTTTCCATAATGTTCTTTTCCGTATTTATCATTTCCTCATTTGTAAATATTTTATGTTCCCAAACAGAGTTCAGTCCAAATCCAGTTTCCTTATCAGTCAATAAAAACTGAACATCTAGTACCCCTGAATAAAAACCATTTAGGGATTTTGTAAATTCTTGGGTGCCATATTTTTCTAAATCATTTAGGGTAAAATCCGTATACTTGGATTCCAAATCAAATCGAATTTCATTATTATCTAACCCATTGAAAAGACCTGTATCAGTTGTAGGGCATGCATTATTAAAAATTTTACTTAAACACTTGTATTGGGGGATTATGTTTTTCTCCAAAAGACCCTTACATTTTTGTACTTCTCGTTCATCACCCAATACACCTTCTTGGAATTTTGGGGTTTGAAATTTAACCAAGTTTTCAAATCTTCCAATATCCTCATCTGTGATACACCGACTTGGGGATAGGGATTTTACCATATTGTATTTTTTGTATTCGTCTTTGTGGGTGTGGAAATTTCTTTCATATTCAACCGATTCCTCCCAAGTCAACATTGGGGAAAATAAAATATTTATTGCATTTTGTTCTTTCCTACTAACCAAATCTTCTTGTAGGGATTTATCCTTTGTATCTGCTAGGATTGTAATTTCTTCCCAATCAGTTATGATATATGATTCATTCAATCCCACTTTTAGGATTTCCTCAAAATTATGATATTCCCAACTTAGGGTAGAATATACATAACTAAATAATTCAAATCGTTGATTCACTACTAATTGACTTTGGTATGTGTCAAAATTCCATTTTATATCACATAGATTATCAGGATGGAAATTTTTATTGAAGAGATTTCGTTGGTTATTGTAAATTAATCCCAAAATTTGTTTCTTGGTTAATTGTCGTGGATAATTGAGATTTATTTTTTTTGTCAAATGAATGTGGATTTCTGTTGAACGGATATTTCTGACTCTATCTATCATTTGACAACTATCAAACGGACTTGAAGTATTACTTGTAAAAAAACACCATGTTTCATCGAAATAGTTGGGAATATCACAACTTATACCTGAAGTAATTGTGGGAGAAATACAAACAACATCAAATTCATTCCATTTTTGGGGGTTGTTAATATACTCCTTAATATCTTCATCATCCCTATTTTCTTGGTTGATATACAAATAGGGTTTTCCATCACAACAATGGTCTAGGATTGTTTCCATTTTAAGGATTGAAATAGTAGATGGAACAAATAATTTTTGTCCCAAACGAATTCGATTCCTAAATTGTTCCAAGAAGAAATCGTAATCCTCGTACATTTTAACTTTTCTTTCTTTTCGTGGTTCGAAAAATATATTTTTGAATATCGTTTTTTCTCCACTGAAACGACCATCAGAACGAATTTGTTTTATAAAGTTCAAAGCCTCTTGGGAAATATTGGCATCCATAATAAATATTTTTTCACAATTTCTAATCAAAGACCATAGAATGAGTTGATTGACATTTAGATTTTTTCCGTGTGTTCCAACGGACAACATTTGGGGTATGACAGAAGTAAATTCGTCCAAAATTAAAACATCTACTTTTTGTAATGTATTTTGGGTAAGACGATGAAGGGACTCGGCACAAATTACCATAAATTTATCAACTCCGTGTATTTTTTCGTTGCAAGCATCCAAATATGATTCAGTCCAATCATATTTACTGGTAATGGATTTAATTAGGGAAATTCTGTTAAGAATGGAAATAATTGTTTTTTTACCAACATGGGCTTTCAACATTTTATAGAGTGCATATGTTTTACCCAAACCCATTGATGCCTTGAGTACTGTAATAGTTCCAGGTTGCATACATTCAATATCCAATTCCTTCTGACAAACATCCATTATATATTCGTTGGGTTCTAATTTAAACTCTATTTCGTTTTCCAGTGTTCTCCTCGATTTTGGTGAGTTTAAAATTTCTACCAATTCTCGGATTGGTCTATCCTCCCAAGAAAATTTTTTTTGGACAAACTCTATCTTGTAATTTAATTTTTCCCAAACAATCTTGGATAAAGTTTGTTGGAAATTTTCAATCCAAGTTTCATCCCTCGTGGGTAAATTGTCTATACAAAATCCATCATAACAATACATTCTAACCAAAATTCCCACTTCACGACAATATTCTAAAACAATATCTATAATTTCTCTTTCAATTTTGGTATTTGTGGAATAAACAAATTTCTTGATATGTCCCAAATCCGTTAAATTCCATTTCCCACTAACCCAATCTAAACTATCTTGGATTTCTCTACAAAGATGACTTAAATTGGGACCGTGCCGTAATCCCAAATCACTTTCTATCAGTGGTAGTTGATTATTTCCATTAATACTTGATATGACAATAAGTTTTACATCAATTAGGGGTTCTTGTACCGCATAATATTCTATCCATTGGGTTCTGTTATTACAATAATCGATTAGATAGTTTAACTTTTCTTGGGTGTATCCATTTTTCTGTAAAAATTGTAACCAAATTGTGGGATGACAATTCCGAATGTCCATATCCAAGATTAGGGGATTTCCCAAATCATCCAAAAGACAATAATTCCTAATTGTTCGTGAAAAAGAAATTAATCCAACACTCGAATCAGGGTATACTCGACCAAAATATTTATTTCCATAGTGGTCTTTTTCTCCAACAGAGGGTTTATAATCTACTGGTATTTCAACGACATTATCACGAATTATTTTAGACTGGGTCTTAATTTTTTTCAAATAACTTTTAATGATGGGTAAAAAACTACGAATATCCTTAATTTGACAATCCAAGTTATTATAACTTGGTAATCCATCTCGTACCAGTTGTTCCCAATTTTTCAAAATCCTATTCAAATGTTTCTTATTACAAATTTCCCTAAAAGTCATTTTTCTTTGTTTTATAATATTCATTATGTTTTTAAACCATTTTTGATTATATTGACAGATTTCAATTTATTTCTTTTTTCCCTATGTGACACCCCTTACTGTATGATATATATATAATAATAACAATAAGGGGTGTCACATTGTGATTGATTATTATAAATTTAATCAATGTTAATTTAAAGGTATATATCTTATTATAAAAATGATAAGATTGACTGAAGAACAAGAAATTATTTTGGGATTATTAAATACTTTTTGGAAAAGTAATGAATGGATTTTCCAATTAGATGCTCCAGCTGGAACTGGGAAGACGACTTTGATTGGATATTTCATTAGGGAACTGATGTTAAGGTATGATATGTCGTTAAGAATTGTATTATGTGCTTTCACCAATAAAGCAAAAAAGGTTTTACAAAAATCTCCAATTCTACAACAACTTGAAAATCTTATTACAATTTGTACTATTCATCAGTATATGGGTGCTCGTTTGGACTATGATGATGAGGGAAATGAATTTTTTATAAATAGTAATCAATATTGGAGTGAACGAGACAAAAAACATATTCCTTCCCAAACAGTAGATTTATTGATTATTGATGAAGTTTCGATGGTAAATGATGAACAATACAAAATAATAATGGAATATGTTGAACAAAGTATGAACATGAAAATTATAACCTTAGGGGATCGTTGTCAATTACAACCAGTTCAAAAACGAGAGGGTGTAAGTTTATTTTATCAACATGGTATATCTGCTCAATTGACGAAAAATATGAGGAATCAATGTCCCCAAATGAACGAAGTTTTGAACGAAATAAGGGAATATATTTTGAACGAGAAGATATACAATTTTCCTGAATTAAGACCTAAATTCTCCCAAGTTGGTGAAAATATCAAATTAATTAATTCGGAAAATTTTAGTACTATATTCAAAACAGAATTCCATGAAGCAAAAGATGATGAAGTAATCCAATTTTTATCCCATAAAACAGGTAATAAAAAAAATCATTTATTATCTGTTTCCGAATACAACGATATTATCAGGGAAAAATTATTTAATTTGCCCAAAGGTACATGCCCTATACAACCTTCGGAACAATTACAAGTTATGAAAACTTTTGGAGAGGGTGGCATGCAGTACGATGTTTGTGATATTCTGAAAGTTGTTTCAACCGAATTATCAACAAAAATATTGGATTGTGGGCAAGACATTTGGGGGCAGCATGAAATCTTTCTTTTGGGATTAAAAGAAATCCGACATACTGGGGAAACGATAGAAACCCAAGAATTAAAATTGTCTGATGGAAATAGAATTTCTGTAGTAATCGGAAAAGAAAGTATTGACAAGTTTAAAACCTATCAAAAAACCCTGAGGGAATATATTATAAGTCATCTAACAGATAAAAATATAAAAAAATTAAAAAAATTTAAATCGTATCGACATATGTTATGGTCTGCCTACTACGGATTTATCTATAAAATTAATTCTCCAGTTGAACCCTATTATGCTAATTCAATTCATAAATCTCAAGGTAGTACTTTTGATAAAACATTTTTGAATTTGGGTAATTTCAAATGGAAAATCAATTGTAAACACCAGGATTTTATGAATTTACTATATGTTGGACTTAGTAGGAGTAAAGGAAAAACATATGTTTTACTCTGAAACCTTTTTTTCTTTCTTTCCTTTCAAAGAACGAATATATGCCATTCTCTCTTTCGCTTCAACAGACCCCTTTATTAATTTCTTTGATTTTGTTGTAGGAGTTGGGGTAGGAGGTTCTATCATTTCAGGAATAGTAGTGGGGATTTTAACCTTTGGGTTTTTCTTTTTTTCTGACATTTTTTTATTCACATTTTTTCATTTAAATTGATATTGGGAAAAAAATCCTAATTATTTCCTAAAAAAATTTAAAGACTAACAATGAATAAAAAAATAGTAATGAAAACAGAAATAGTTGATGGTAATTTGAATTGTGTGATAGAATGGAAAAATTTGGGTGATATTAGAAAATTGGTTGATATTTTGGTAGAAACATTTGAACTATCTGTAAATACTTCCCATCACGAAGAAGTTACTTTGGTTCAATCCCCACCCGCAGATGAAGTAATCATCCTAGACATTGTGGAACAAGATATTGTGGAACAAGACGAGGAAAAAAAATCGAGTGTATTTCCACTTGAAAATAAAGACGATTTTCATAAAATATTACAGCGTTGGGGTATAGCAGAAAAAAGTTTTAAAAATTATAATTTTTTCTATAATGAAAAATTATACGAGTTATTTGATGACCCCCAAGAATTGATAAAATATTTCGAGGAAAAAATCAAGGACACTACTATAACCAGTTATAATGTGGGAAATCTAATGAATTCGTTTGTAATTCTTTGGAAATTCCAACAAGAAAAACCATTTATTTCGAGAAACGAGAAAAATAAATTATTTGACATACATGGAAAGTTGAAAGAAATGAAAAAAAAACTCACACAAAAAACCGAATAAAATGTAATAAAATAACTTTGAATGATTGGTTATATATCTCTAAAAATTGGTATGATTTTGTTAAGAATGATGAAAATATATGGTTTCAAATTGTAATATGTTGTTATTTCGAAATAGAAGTTTTGAGGAATGACTTTTTACAATGTAAAATATTTTTTTGTGAAACTGCGGATTTAGTAAATCAAATTATATTGGAAACCCATAAATTTAAATTTGTTGTGGGAAAGAATAAAAACAAGTACAAACAAAAACCGACTTATTATGATATTGACCCCAATAGTATTTTACTTGAATTAATAAACAAAAATTGGGACAGAATTGAGAGTGATAAGAGGAAATTAACCACAAATATGTTTTATTACAAAACCAAAAAATTATTATCGAGCATTCGTTCGGATACAAATCAGGGGTTTATTAATTATTTAAGAATTTCCAAAGCTAAATATATAGAAAGTTTGAATATATCTATCCACGAAAAACAAAAATTACATGAAAGAATGAATCATAATTATATTACTACAATTAATAATTATCTTTAATGTTAATTTTTCAGTATAACTTTGATAGCATCACTTTGGGAAATTTCTGTAATACCTGACCTTCTTAATAAATCAAATAGTTGGTTTTTATTAAGTTGATTTATTGCAGTTACTTGGTAAGTATCTGTTAAAAATTGTTTATTTCTTCTCCTAGCTGGAATCAAATGTATAACTATTCTTCTCAAAATGTTTATGTCTATATTTTGAAGTTGTTGAAGAGTAATAATTTCTTCTACACCATCATCTTCAACTTGTCCCTTACATTCATAATTTTGTTCTGATACTCGATTTGTATTTTTACCCTTAGCCACAATTTGACAAACTCGTTGTCTTCCAGTTGTTCTAGGTCTTCCAGTTTTACGACCACCGACAACTCTATCGGTTGGTTTATTTTTACTAATTCTTTCTCCGAATCTGAGTTTCACATTTGGGACTTCCAAGAGTCGGTTAATAAGTTTATTTTTATAAGAATCATAAGTTTCATTTTCTTTTTTTTCAGGTACAACACCACCGACAAGTCTGATGTAGGTTTGTCTGATCTGCCTAACGGATTGTTGTCGTGAAATTTCTTGGACTTGGGGGGGATTCATTTATTAATCCGTAAAAAAAAAAATTTTTTTGCCCCAATGTG
>Ga0129336_10002147_pt1 | contig 12142 bp, 24 predicted proteins | sample CPB6_02_DNA_FD_96878 | JGI IMG/M metagenome (GOLD analysis project Ga0129336, IMG submission 96878) | Freshwater to marine salinity gradient microbial communities from Chesapeake Bay, USA - CPBay_Sum_0.6_0.2_DNA | ecosystem: Environmental > Aquatic > Marine > Coastal | place: USA: Chesapeake...
GCACGACCGCTCTCACTGGCACGTCCACCGAGAACCTCGGCACCGGCGTCGCGTTGGACCTGACTGGTGCAGTGCAGTCCGGTGGCTCGCAGGAGGTCCAGCTCCACTTCCTCACGATCACGAGGGTCGCCGCATGATTCGCTCACTGCACACCTACCCGGGTCCGGTCGAGTTCGACACGCTGCTCGCAGAGCTGCGTGCGGTCGTCTCCGACGTGCGGGGATGCAACGACGTGGCGGGCATGGTCGCCGTCTACACCGACGGTCCTCAGGACGAGGCGGCCATCGGGGCGGTCGTGGCCGGGCACGTCGGTCCACAACCGGCAGCACCTGACCCGTTGCACCAGCTCGCCCAGGCGATCGTCGACGCCACCACGCTCGACGACGTGAAGCCCGCCGCCCAGGCGATCCTCGGGGACGGAGTGTGACGTGCTGTTCGCAGTCAGCGAAGGCGTCACCGTCGGTCTGCTCGGCCTCGCCGGGGTCTGCATCACCGCTGTCGCCAGCATCACCGCTGCGGTCATCGCCCACCGGGCGAAGCAGTCGAACTCGGCGCAGCACGGCGAGGTGAACAACCAGCTCATCAAGCTGGCCGGCTCGGTCGAGACCGCAGCCCACAAGATCGACAGCCTCCGGGGCGACGTCGCCGACGTCAAGGAGGACCTGCACACCCTTTCGAAGAGGGTGGACCATGCGCACGAACGTATCGACCACCAGTCGTGGCTCATGCCGTGACGGATCGGAGCACGCCATGTCCCTGACTCGGTTCCAGCGTGACGTCCTCGAGCGGGCCGTCCGCACCTTCCTGCAGAGCGCACTCGCCGTCGTCGCCGTCGAGCTCGCCAACCCGAACGTGACGCTCGACAGTCTGCAGGCGGCCACCATCGCCGGTGTCGCCGCAGGCGTGTCGGCGCTCATGGCGTGGCTCGGCCGGTTCATCGGCGACCCCGAGACCGGCTCGTGGCAGGAGCCCTGACGTGGCGACCGGAGCGGACGTGGTCCGCATCGCCCTGGCCGAGGTCGGCTACGTCGAGGGGCCGAACAACGCCAACAAGTACGCCCGTGAGAACGGACAGGCCGACAACCAGGCGTGGTGCGGCAGCTTCACCGACTGGGCGATGCGGCGGGCAGGCCAGACCGGTGAGCCGTCGAGCGTGTGGACGCCCGCCGGGCTGCAGGCGTACCGTCGCCTCGGCCGGGGGATCGACCGCAACGGACCGGTCGCACCGGGCGACGTCGTCTACTTCGACTGGCAGGGCGGCACCGGGACCAGCGGGGTCGACCACGTCGGCATCGTCGTCGCCAGCAGGCCCGACGGTCAGATCGAGACCGTCGAGGGGAACACCTCGGCGTCCAACAGCGGCAGCCAGTCCAACGGCGGCGGGGTGCACCGTCGGGTCAGGCCCCGGCACGTCATCGCCGGGTTCGGCCGTCCCGCCTACAGCGGACAGAGCCCACCACCACCGCCGCCGCCGCAGCCGACCCCCGAGCAGGTCGCAGCGTTCCGCCGGTACGCCGCCGCCATCAACATCCGGGACCTGCAGAAGCACGGCGGCATCCTGCGCCGTGGCATGGAGGGTCCGGGCGTCCTGGCGCTGCAACGCTCGCTCAACCTCGTGGCAGACCGTAGGCTGTCCGAGGACGGATCGTTCGGGACCCTGACCGACAGGGCCGTGCGTGACTTCCAGCGGTTCCTCGGACTGCTGCCCGACGGGATCGTCGGCCCACAGACCCGTGGAGCCCTCCTACTGGCGCTGGGGCGCATCGAGAGGGGTCTGGCATGACCAAGGCTCAGAAGCCCGCAGAGGACCTCACAGCGTCCCTGGACGCCTACGCCGACTCGGTCAGGGCCGAGCGTGCGACCGCCTACTGGTACACGCTGCCCGACGACGTCCGGGCGACCATCGAGGCGTCGGGCCACGCCACGCACACCATCGTCCGCTGGCTGCACACCATCGGCTACGAAGACGCCACCTACTCCAAGATCGAGCACTACCGAAAGGCCACCCGGAAGCCGACCGAGGGCTGACATGGACCTCGACGACTTCGCCGATGAGGCGAGCCGGGGCCTGCTGCGCCAGCAGAACGCACGCCTGCGGGCCGACCTCCGGGCCACCCAGGCCGAGCTCGAGGACACCCTCGGGCGTCTGGCCCTGCTCGAGGGCATCGACCGGCTCGACCCGCAGCCACCCAGGTGGGCGTCGCCCCGCAAGCCGGGCCCACGGCAGGCCGTGATGGTCGCCATGCTGTCCGACACCCACTTCGACGAGATCGTCCGGGCCGAGGACGTCGCCGGCGTCAACGCCTACGACCGCAAGGTCGCCACCCGCCGGCTGCAGTCGTGGGCCGGGCAGCTCGTCCACGTCGCCGAGGACGGCCCCAACGTCGATCTGCAGGGCTGCGTGGTCCTGTGGGGCGGGGACATGATGACCGGCCCGATCGACGTCATGCACCTGCAGGAAGCGGCTGACACGATGTTCGGGACGTTGCTCTACTGGTCCGAGCAGCTCGCCGCAGCGTTCACCCTGCTCGCCGACCACTTCGGCAAGGTCCACGTCCCGGTCGTCGTCGGCAACCACGGCCGGATGGAGAAGGCGAAGCGCACCCACCTGAAGGTCCGCTCGAACCTCGACTGGCATCTGGCCTGCCTGGTCGCCCGGCTCACCTCAGAGGACAAGCGGATCACGTGGCAGATCGACGAGGCGTCCGACGCCGAGTTCGAGGTGATGGGCCGCCGGCACCTCCTCACCCACGGCGACCAGTCGAGGGGCGGCTCGGGCATCGGGGGCATCTGGCCGCCGATCATGCGGATGACAGCCCGCAAGCAGCAGCGCCAGTCGAGCCTCGGCCGACCCTTCGACCATCTGTGGCTCGGCCACTGGCACCAGGCCACGTTCGGGCCGCAGTTCACGGTGAACGGCAGCCTCGTCGGCTACAGCGCCTTCTCGGCCGAGTGCAACTTCCCGGTCGAGCCACCGCAGCAGGTCGCCGCCCTCGTCGACCGTGATCGGATCGTGTGGCGCACGACGATCGTGGTCTAGTCTGTGGGGGCACGGCACCTACTCCCACTTGGGTGCGGAGACGCCCCGAGGATCGGCTTTCCTCCTTCTGTAGTCGGCCCTCGGGGCGTCGTGCTGTCCAGATGCTTGACACCGTGGTGTCCAGCAACTAGACAGTCCGTGTGGCCGGTGTGGGACCGGCCCTGACAGAAGGAGCGGCCAGTGGCCTCGCACATCTACACCGTCACGCCCGACGTCTGCGGAGCGATCGACGGAACCTCCCCCAGCGTGTTCCTGTGGTGCTACGACGAGCCCGTGATGAACGGCGACGTCTACCAGCACGGGCCGCTCAACCCGGCGCAGGCCCGTGACCTCGCCATCGAGCTGCTGCACGCCGCCAAGGAGGCCGAGGAGCTGGCCGAGAGCATGGGGCAGGCGTGAAGAACACCCGTCTGCGTCAGGCGTGCGTCCTGATCGACCAGGCCATCGACGCCCGAGACCGGCAGATCGTCGCCATGCACGAGCAGGGGATGACACTCCGGGAGATCGCAGACGCCTCAGGAGGCCACCTCAGCCACGGTGGCGTCGCAGGCATCATCAAGCGCAAGACCTCACAAGGTCCACGCACAGCGCCGCAGAAGCGGCTACACCGGACAGAAGGAGTCCAACCGTGAACATCAACACCAACGTGCATCTCATGGTGAAGGCCGACGACGTCGGCGACGTCGAACTGCGTGTCGACAACAGGGAGACCTACGGCAAGGTCATCGACCGGGTCTACCTGACCCTCCATGACGGCGACGAACACAGAATCGTCATCTCGGGCACGGCCGACAACGTCGTGGCGTACCTGATGGCCGCCGCCGGCAGGGTCATGCAGGCCCAGGATGTGACGTCATGAGGTGGCTCGCCGCAGCACTCAACCTGCTCGACCGGCTGTTCCCGGCCCCGGCCCCGGACCTGCGGATCGTGCCCCGGCACGAGTCACCCGTCGAGGTCTACCAGCGCAAGCAGCGGGAACGCCGCCTCGAGTGGCAGGAGGTCGACCGATGACCGACCCGATCGACCTCGACCCGGTGGCACGGGCGCTCGCCACCGCCATCGACCAGCTCGCCAGCGTCACGTCGATCGTCGGCACCGCCTACCGGTGGCCGGGCACCGTCGAGTCCGGGGCCCTCGCCGACGTCCTCGACCTCGCCGACCAGCTCAAGCAGGCCGCCATCGACGTCCGCCACGAGCTGGCCCACGTCGCCCTCATCCGCTGCCAGGCCGCCTGGGAGACCAAGGCGATCGTCTCGCCGACTGGGTTGGTCGGCTGGATCGCCGAGGGCAGCGGCCGGGCCGCCTACGTCCGACGGATGTACGCCTCCGAGCTGGAGGCCGCCCGATGACCTCTGACGATCGTGCCGTGGTGGTGCAACGAGTAGCACGCCTGCCATTCCCGGCAGGAGATGGCGGTGCAAGTCCGACCCCACGGCTCCAGTTCACACATGCAAGCGTCGACGAGGTCAATGGGTTGCTCGCAGCCGAGCACTACCTCGGGCCTGTGCGTTCGGCTCGTCGCTGCTTCGCTGGCTGGGTCGACGATGTCATGGTCGCTTGTCAGGTCTGGCGCTGGCCGACCGCTCGGATGCTGCCGAACGATGGCTCATGGCTCGAGCTGTCCCGGTGGTGCCTGACCCCTGACGCTGGACGCAACGCCGGCAGTCGGATGATGGCGTGGGCACGACGTGAACTGGCACGAACTGACCACACCGTCACGACTCTGGTTTCGTACTCCGACCCGGTGCACGGTCACACGGGAGCGCTCTACAAGGCCAGCGGCTGGACGTACTCGCCAACGCACCACGGCCAACGGTTCGACGCCAATGGCCGGGGCTACCCGTCGGGACATGGATCGTGGGACGGAGTGACCACGCAGAGCCCAAAGCATCGGTGGACATACCCGCTGTTGAAGCTGAAGGAGGTGCAGTCGTGAGGACCGACGTGCCAGACCCCGCCGGGACGTGGTCGTGGTGGGCCGACACCTGGGGCTACCTCAACGGTCCCTTGGGCATCATCATGCTCGTCATCATCGGCTTCCTCGCCTACATCGTCTGGCTGGACGCCTGCGACCGACAGGAGGACGACCGTGAGTCGTGACCGACACCCCGCCCAACGGCATCTCACCGTCGTGCAGGACGCCGCCTCGACCGCAGCATGGTGGGAGGCCGAGCGTGCCGCCGCCCGCCGGGACGAGGCCATCGCCAGATGCTTCCACACGCTCGCCTGGTGCCTCGTGGCGGTCACCGCCAGCGCCTGCGTCGTCATCCTCGTCGACGGCTACCGGGGGCTCTTGTGAGACGCCACCACGGCCCCGTCGCCGTCCGGGAAACCGCCGGCAACCTCCGGGTCACCGACCACGACGGCCTCCTGTGGACCCTCAGGCCGATCGACCCGAGCTGGCCACGCTACCTGCGGGCACTCATCGCCGACATCCGGTCCCACGACCGGCGCTACGCCGACTGGGTGCTCGAGTGCCTGCCACCGACGTGGCGCACCGGACACGACCTCGGCTGGGACCTGGCATGAGGGAACACGGCACCAATGCGTGCTACCGCTTTGGGCCCGAACCGGGCAATGACTGGCGCAAGGGCTGCCGGTGCAGGCCGTGCATCACCGCAGCCGTCACCTACACCAAGCAGTGGGAACGCCGGCGGGCCAAGGGCTGGCGGCCGTACGTCGACAACACCGAGGCCCGTGAACACCTCCACTGGCTCACCAGCCAAGGGATCGGTGAGCGGGCCGTCGCCCAGGCGTCCGGGGTGTCACGCAGCGTGATCCGCAACATGATCACTGGCGACCTCCTCAAGTCACGGCCCGAGACCATCGAACGCATCCTCGCCGTCGGCACTCACGTGCGCCTCCCCGGTGCCCTCGTGGACGCCACCCGGACGTGGGAGCTGCTCAATGAGCTCATCGCACAGGGCCACAGCCAGACGTCGCTCGCACGCCTCCTCGGCTCCACGGCCAAGCGGCCGACGTTGCAGATCAAGCGGGACCGCATCGAGCAGAAGACCGCCGACAAGGTCCAGGCGCTGTACGACCGGCTCATGGCCCCGGTCATCGCCCACAGGATGCGCTCCGCCGAGCAGCGGGCCCACTATCGTGCGCTCGAGCGTGAACGGAGGGAGGCGTCGTGAACGGGGCAGCAGCACGCATGAAGGGCATCCGGTGGGAGCGGGCCGTGGCGAACTACTACGGCACCAGCACCACCCGCAGCCTGCGACCGGGCGTCCACGACGACGGCGGCGACATCGCCATGCCGAACTCGATGCTCGTCGAGTGCAAGGACCACGGCCGCTGGCAGGTCGCCACGTGGTTCGATCAGATCGAGCGCAAGTGCGGCGACGAGGAACGCCCCGTGCTCGTGCTCAAGCGCAGACAGCAGCCCGTGGCGTACGGGCTGGTCGTCATGAGAGTGGGAGACCTGTGGCTGCCCGAGTTGTGACGTGGACGAGCACCTGTACGGCGTGCACGCCGGGTACGTACCGACCGAGAAGGTCGACCTGGTGGAGCTGATCGCTGCCATGCGTGCTGACTGGTACGACGACGCCGCCTGCCGTGGCCGCCACCACGAGTTCTTCCCGGACCGTCGGGAGCTCGGGGCCGGGCAACGGATCAGGGCCGCCATCGAGGTGTGCCAGACCTGCCCGGTGCGGGAGGACTGCGCCGAGGCCGGGCTCAACGAGTCATTCGGCATTTGGGGCGGGTACCTGCGGGAGCCCGTACCGGACCGCCGGCTGACCGTCGGCTACTTCCTCAAGGACGGCCAATGGTGGAGCGTCCCCGACCTCGCCCTCGCCATCGGCCGCAGCGAGGCCCACGTCCGGGCCCAGGTCAAGAAGCTCGGCCACCGCTGGGCGATCAACGTCCGCACCGTCGAGGACGTCACGTCCTACCGGAAGGTGGAGCGGTGATCCCCGACCTCGAGGACCGCATCCGCAAGGTCGGCCTCAGCTTCAAGGAGTTCGCCGAGGTGGCGCACGTGCCCGACAGCACGCTCTACCAGTGGCGGAAGCAGACCATGCGGGGCCGTCCCGCTGTCACAGCCCACGTGCAGGCTGTGCTCGAGCAGCTCGAACGGGAACGTCTCGCCGAGCTGCTCACCCGATACCCACAGAAGGAGACAGGAAGTGCCGGTTCACACTGACGAGCACGACGAGTGGCTCGCATGGAGGAAGGGTGGCATCACTGCCACCGAGATCGCCGACGCCTGGTGCGGCACGTACGGCGGTGCGTACACCGTCGTGGCCCGCAAGCTCGGCCGGATCGCCCCACCGCAGCAGACCGCTGCGATGGACCGGGGCCACCGCTGGCAGGAGACCGTCGCAGATGCCGTCCACGCCCTCACCGGGCAGTACGTCGTCGGTGAGGAGACGTGGTGCGAGCACGTCGACAACGCCCGCCACCGGGCCACCGTCGACGGCTTCCTCGCACCGATGGCCGACTGCAGCATCGACGACGTCACCGCCATCCTCGAGATCAAGACGACCGGCGTCGGGGTCCGCCACGACCTCGACCGCACCGAGGCCCAGGTCCAGTGGCAGATGCACGTGACCGGCATCGACCGGGCCGTCATCGCCATCGCCACGATCGACGACGCCGACGACACCTGCACCGGCCTGCGGATCGTCAGGATCGACGCCAACCCCGGCCAGCAGGCCCAGCTCGTCGAGGAGGCCGACCGGCTCCTCGCCCACATCGACGCCGGCACCCTCCCCGAACCCGACCAGGCCAGCGCCCTCGACGTCGTCAAGGAGGTCCACGCCCTCGCCAACGGGGCCGACAGCGTCATCCTGTCCGACCACGCCGACGTCGTCGCCCGCCTCTACGACCTCAAGGCCACCGCCAAGCAGGTCGGCGACGAGCAGAAGCTGCTCGAGGCGATCCTCAGGGACGCCGTCGGGGCCGCCACCACCGGTGTGCTCGACGGCTGGCGGGTGAGCGTGTCACAGCCCGCTGCGACACTCACCGCAGACGCCGAGGCCGCCCTGCTGGCCGAACGGCCCGACCTCGGCAAGGTCGTCCTCGACCGGGACAAGGCCAAGGCCGAGGCACCCGAGCTCTACGAATCCCACCGCCAAGCCGTGGGAGCCCGTAGGTTGACCATCAAGCGCACAGAAGGAGTGCAACCATGAGCAAGATCCTGACCACCCGTCAGGCCCAACCACCGGCCGTCCAGCAGGCCACCCACGACATGGAGATGGCCAAGGCCACCGCCATCGCCAAGGCCGGGGACCTGCTGCCACGCACCTACCGGAGCAACCCCGGAGCGGTGCTGCTGGCGATGGACTGGGCCGACCGGGTCGGACTGTCCGTCATGGACGCCATCCACGGCGTCGCATGGGTCCAGGGCAAGCCCGTCATCGACGCCACCCTCCAGCGGGCGCTCGCCACGAGGGCCGGCTACCGCATCCTCGTCACCGACGCCAGCCGGGAAAAGGTCACCGTCAAGGTCGTCCTGACCGCCACCGGTGAGACCCTCGGCAGCGTCACCTACACGATCGAGGACGCCAGGACCGCCGGGCTCGCCGGGAAGGACAACTGGAAGAAGAACCCGGAGGACATGCTCGTGGCGAGGGCCACCAGCCGGGCCGTGCGCCGCTTCTGCAGCGATGTGCTCGTCGGCGGCGGACTCACCGAGGACGAGGTCGAATCGCTCGAGGACGACCCGTACGTCCCGCAGGAGGCCCCGACGGCCGTCGTCGAGGCCACCGACGTCGTCGACGCCGAGGTGGTCGAGGAACCCGCAGAGGCCCCGCAGAAGCCCGCAGAGGCCCCGCAGGTGCCGAAGGTGCCCGAGACCGCCGCCAAGGCCGAGGAGCCCGCAACGGCCGCCCCGGAGCTGCGTGGCGAGGCCAAGGGAGCGATCGCCGTCGCCAAGGGCCAGGGCTACTACTCGGCCGTGGCCGAGGCCATGCAGGCCGCAGACATCCCGCTGGTCGCCACCCGCTGGACCGGCCCGCAGGCACAGCAGGTCATCGAGCTCGTCGCCCAGCTCCGACCCGCCGAGTTCCTGATCACCGACGACGAGGAGGCATGAGATGGCGATGACGACCGTCACCATCGTGGGGAACCTGACCAGGGACCCCGAACTGAAGTTCACCGGCAGCGGGCTGGCGATGGGCACCTTCGGGGTGGCCGTCAACAACCGCAAGCGCACCGAGGCCGGTGAGTGGGTCGACGGCGACCCCAGCTTCTACGACGTCGTGTGCTGGCGGAACCTCGCCGAGAACGTCGCCGAGACCCTGTCCAAGGGCCACAACGTCATCATCGTCGGCAAGCTGCGGCAGCGGAGCTGGGAGGCCGACGACGGCACCAAGCGGTCGAAGATCGAGGTGAACGCCGAGCACATCGGACCGGCGCTCAACTGGGCGACCGCCACCGTCGCCCGCACCGAACGCAAGGCCCTGGTCACCCACGACGAGGAGCCGTTCTGATGGCGATGGCCTTCGACAACCTCGCCGGCTGGAAGGGCCGCCTGAACCGCTGGGCGACCGACCCGGCCCGCACCGACGACGACGTCCTCACCCTGACCAGGGCCGAGGTCATCGAGTTGGCCGAGGTCTGCGGCAAGGGGAGCTCGACGATCGTCGAACTGCACAACCGCAGCCACGGCCAGCACCAGGAGCTGCGCCGCCTTGAGCGGCTGCGGCACCGCCGAGACCTGTAGACCGACCGGGTGCTTGACCCGGCCATGTTCAGCAAGTAGACAACCAACCAGGTCGGCTGTGGGGTCGACCGCAACAGAAGGAGACAGTCCGCATGACTGACGACCAACAGGTCAGTGTGCATCCTGCTGCCGATGCGTTCCCAATGCACGGGGAAGACGAACTCAACCGTCTGGCCGTTGACATCGCCCAGCACGGTTTGAAGCATCCGATCGTGATGACATCCGACGGTCAGGTGTTGGATGGCCGTAACCGATTGGCAGCCTGTCGCTTGGTCAAGGTCAAGCCAGAGTTCGTGACGTATGACGGCGAGCCATGGGCTTACAGTCGATCCGTCAACCTGAACGTGAGGACGATGTCGACCGGTCAAAAGGCCGCATCGTGCGCCCTGTCCTTGATCGCTGAAGGCAAGCGGAAGGACGGCCGTTGGGCACGGGGCAGCGTGCCGGGGGACGAGGGCGATAACCCAAGATCTTGGGTTAGCGATGCGTGGGGTGAAGCGATGCGTCAGGCCGGGTTCGTGGCCGACTGGTCCGAGGACCTGGATCTGTTGCTCGGCGTTCGAGACGGCCGGATCGCCCTCGATGCTGCCTACAAGCAGGCCAAGGCCCGCAAGGACAAGGCCGACTTCGAAGCCGAACAGGCCGCCAAGCAGCGAGAGCGTGAGATCGCTGCGAACGACGCCGAGCTCGCCGATCTGCTGAGCATGGCCCACAACCAACTCAGTCTGAACATGGAGCTGATTCGTCAGGCCGAAGATCGAGACAACTGGCGAGGAGTTGTCAACCTGGCACCCAAGGTGATTCGCATGTGGACACAACTCAAGGAGCTGGCAGATGCCCAACTGGAAGACTGAAGCAATCAAGAAGATGGAAGCCCTCATCGAGGATGGCTACTCGATCGAGGACATCGCACGTGAGATGAGTCTCGAGTACCAGACCGAGATCATGTGGGATGCGGAACTGTCTCTCGCGAAGGCACTCATCAAGAAGCTCGGCGAGACTTGGGCCGAACCGCCCAAGGACATGGAGCAGTTGCGTTTCGATCTCAACGGCACAGAGATTGCGATCCCGGACACGCCCGTGCGCTACGTCGACGAAGACGGTGACGTCAGGTACAAGCCCGCACGGCTCAGCACCGCCAATGAGCGAATCGACAGCATCGAGGCTCGCATCCAGCACCACCTCTCATGGGTTGCCCGAAGCGAGACGGAACACACTCGTGAGCTCAAGCAGACGGCTTACATGAGTGAGCACGGCATCGACGCTGACACCACCTGGGATCAGATCCGACACCGTGACACCATTTGTGGACGGTGCGGGGAAGGGTGGAGGCCGGGCGATCCGTTCGAGATGGGCCACTACGACAAGCCGCAGTCTCAGGGGGGCAAGATGGTCAGGTGGGAGCACCGTTCTTGCAACCGCAGCGAACGTGACAACCCGATGCCACCGCTGGACGGCTGACTCACACTCGCAACCCACAGAAGGAGACCAACCAGTGACCGACAGCCTCTTCGACGTCGTGTGGGACGACCCCGCACCGAAGGCACGCACCACCGACCCCGACACCTCACACGCCGCAGCGTCCAGCCTCGAGCACCTCACCGAACGCCGGCAGGCCGTGTGGGCCATCCTCAGCCAGCACGGGCCCCTCACCGACGAGGCCCTGGTCACGATCTACGACCAGTTCAGCGAGGACGGCCTCGTCCCGCCACAGTCGCCCTCGGGCATCCGTACCCGCCGCAACGAGCTCGCCAAGCTCGGGCTCGCCGTCGACCTCGGCCTGCGGGGCAGCACCATGTCCGGTCGGGCAGCCATCCTCTGGCACGCTGTCAACCCATGACGTGGCTCAAGCTGGACGACCAGGTCACCGAACACCCCAAGTGCGTCGGACTCTCGTGCGAGGCGTGGACGCTGTGGCTCCACGGGCTCACGTACTGCTCGAGGAACCTCACCGACGGGGTCATCCCCGACGCCATCCTCACCCGCCTCAGCCCCTGCCGGCGACCCCGCAAGGCGGCCCAGGAGCTGGTCGACGCAGGGCTGTGGGACCGCATCGAGAATGCACATTCTGTGCACGACTATGCACAACACCAGCGGACACGAAACGAGATCGACAACCTCAAGAAAGCCTCAATGGAGCGCCAGAAGCGCAGCCGGGAACGCCGACAGGCCAGTAACGGCAAGGATTCGTCCGAACCTGTCACACCCGTGTCACAGCGTGACAACGGCGTGAGTCACAGCCCTGTCACAGCGCCAGATACAGATACAGATACAGATACAGATACAGATACAGATAGTGACAACACCCTCCAGAGAGGTACACGTGGGGTGGACCCGGACGTCGCCAAGCAGGCAGCAGCCGTCATGGCGAGGGTCCGTGCAGAGGCCGGACGGACCAGGGGCAAGCACGACGCTGCCGACACGATCGC
>Ga0129336_10002148_pt1 | contig 12140 bp, 10 predicted proteins | sample CPB6_02_DNA_FD_96878 | JGI IMG/M metagenome (GOLD analysis project Ga0129336, IMG submission 96878) | Freshwater to marine salinity gradient microbial communities from Chesapeake Bay, USA - CPBay_Sum_0.6_0.2_DNA | ecosystem: Environmental > Aquatic > Marine > Coastal | place: USA: Chesapeake...
AGGCGATACGGTGTCGGTTGGTGCCGCCACCTTCCTGATCTCCAAAGTATTGATCACGCGACCTGACCAGGGCGGTGGATTCGGCGAACTCGCACCAAGCCTGTTGATGCACGCCGATGATCTGCCAGCCACGCGCTTGCTGCAGCCGGGTTCGAGAGCGACTTACGCAGCTTTGTTTGCTGGCGAGCGTGAGCAGGTGACTGCATTCAAGCCGTGGCTTGCTGAGCGTAAGCAACGGGGCGAGCGATTGCGTGATGTCAGCGAAGCGAGTCCGCAAATCCAGAACGCCATCGATCGCGCAGGGCGCTTCCTTAGTCTTGCAAGTCTCGTGGCAGTGCTGCTGTGTGCCATTGCCGTCGGTATGTCGGCGCGCCGCTACGTACAGCGACATCTCGATTCAGTTGCACTGCTGAAGACTTTGGGTGCGTCGCGCGCTTTCACCCTGACGGTGAGTCTCGTGCAATTGCTCACGATCGCACTCGCCGCGGCGGCGGTTGGATCCGCGATCGGTTATCTGGCGCAGGAATGGTTGTTGCGCGCCCTACAAGGCTTGCTGCGCGCTGATCTGCCGCCGCCAGATTGGTTGCCTTTCGGCTTGGGCCTAGCTACGGCGGTCGCTCTGTTGGCGGGATTCGCTCTGCCGCCGTTACTACAGTTATCGACGGTACCAGCGATACGCGTTTTGCGTCGCGACATAGCGCCGCCCAAACCCGCTATCTGGTTCGCGTTTGGCCCGGCAATCGCCGCGATCGTATTTTTGATCTACTGGGTCGTTCGCGACTGGGTATTGTTCTTTGGATTCGTCATCGGCTTGAGCGTTTTCACGACGGTGCTCGCAGTCGCCGGTTGGCTGTTGGTCAAAGGTGCTGGCAGTTTGCGCGGGACGGTGGGTGTGTCATGGCGCTACGGTATCGCCAATCTTGGCCGCCGCCGCACGGAGAGCATCGTGCAGATCGTGGCTTTCGGGCTTGGAATCATGGTGTTGTTGGTGTTGGCCGTTGTGCGCAACGATCTGTTGACCGACTGGCGTCGCAGTTTGCCAGCAGATTTACCGAACTTTTTCTTCATCAACATCCCGCCGACCGAGCGCGAAGATTTCTTTGCTTTCCTCAAGGAGCGAGGCGCAGCCACATCACGCGAACTCCCGATGATCCGAGCTCGTTTGGCCGAGCTCAACGGCAAGCCGGTAGAAACGATCGAGTTTACCGATCCGCGCGGTGAGGGTTATGCGCGTCGCGATCAGAACATCACCTGGCAAGCTGCTCTCGGTGACGACAATCAAGTCGTGGCCGGTCGTTGGTGGAGCGAGGCGGATCATGGTCGCGCCTTGGTGTCGATATCGGACGAATACCAGCAGGGCCTCGGACTCTCCGTCGGTGATCGCATGACTTTCGATATCGCTGGCGAAGTGATCGAAGCGGAGGTGGCGAGTGTCCGCAAGATCAAGTGGGATAGCTTCCAGCCCAATTTCTTTGTGGTATTCCCACCCGGACTGCTCGACGAACTCGCGGGAACTTGGATGACGAGCGCGTACTTCAAACCGGGTGACGGGCGCGTCATTTCGGAACTAGTACGACGATTCCCGAGCGTCTCGGTATTCGATCTCGATGATCTGCTCGAACAGGTGCGCGGCGTCATCGACAAAGCCGTACTCGCGGTGCAGAGCGTGTTCTTGTTCACGCTGTTTGCGGGGCTCACCGTGCTGTTGGCTGCCGTTCAGGCAACTCGCGACGAACGACGGTACGAGAGTGCGATGTTGCGCACGCTTGGCGCGAGTCGCAGCGTAGTGCTGCGCGGCCTGTTGGCTGAATTTTCCGCGTTGGGATTGCTCTCCGGCTTGTTGGCGGCGACCGGGGCCTCTATCGCCGGGTTTTTTCTCGCGCAGCAGGTTCTGCAGGTGTCCTATGAATTCAGCCCCGAAGTTTGGTTGATCGGCACCCTAGGTGGCGCGGGGCTCGTGGCTGTAGCCGGCTGGCTCGCCACGCGCAACGTCTTGCGTCAGCCGCCAGCGACGTCTTTACGATAAGCGCGCGCGAACATATTGACCTGCTCGTCGATCAAGTTCGGCACGGATAGTAGTCGACAACGTGTCCGACCAAGATCATGTTGATGGAGCTGAACCAGCGACCGGTTCTTCCGACTCGACGGGTGGTTTCCAGATGATCGAGGGTGACGTCGCGGTCGTGATCGACCACACCCGTTCGCGAAACTCGAGCGACGATCGCCGCCGAGCGTAAGCAATACCTTAGCGCTCGATCGTATTGAGGCCTCGTTCCGTGTAGCGAGGTCCGGCTGCCGTTCCGAGGGCATCCAAATCGCCAATTTCGGTCACGGATAGAGTCAGTGACGCCGCACCCACGTTTTCCTCGAGATAGCGACAGCGTTTCGTGCCCGGAATGGGTACAACGTCGTCTCCCTTAGCCAGTAGCCAGGCCAATGCGATCTGGGCAGGCGTCACACCGCGTGCCGCCGCGATACGATTCACTGCGGTCAGCAATCGCAGGTTCTGCGCGTAATTCTCACCTTGGAAACGGGGGTCATGCCTTCGGTAGTCCGATTCCGGCAAGGTAGCGGGATCGGGCAGTGTTCCGCCTAGAAAACCGCGACCGAGCGGGCTGTAAGGCACGAGGCCGATACCGAGTTCTCTACAGGTCGCGACGATGCTGGCTGAGCCATCCGCTCCCGGCTCTTCGAGATTTCGCTCCCACAGAGACCATTCGCTTTGCACGGCGCTGATCGGATGCACCGCATGAGCACGCCGGATCGTTTCGGCACTCATCTCCGATAAGCCAAGGTAGCGAACCTTACCCGCCTTGACCTGCTCGGCCATCACACCGACGGTCTCTTCGATCGGCACGCTACGATCGCGTCGGTGCTGATACCAAAGATCGATATGGTCGGCACCGAGTCGCTGCAGGCAGCCCTCGAGCGCTCGCCGCACATTGGCGGGACTGCCATCAACACCAGCTATTTTCCCTTCCGGACTGAAAGCGAAACCGAACTTCGTCGCGATCACGACCTCGTCACGGCGATTAACGAGCGCGCGGGCGAGCAGCTCCTCATTGACATAAGGTCCGTAAACTTCAGCGGTATCAAAGAAATCGACGCCGAGTTCGATGGCGCGGTGCAAAGTCGCAATATTCTCGCTTTCATCCGCCGTGCCATACATCGATGGCATGCCGGCAACACCGGTCATACCCATAGTGCCAAGGCCGAGAGCCGAGACGGTGAGACCCTGTGTGCCAAGCGCGCGCTTCTGCATGAGAATCAGACTCCGCCTAAGAAATCCTGTTTGCCGAGCGAAACCCCCGCTTGTCGCAGCAGAGCGTAGGTCGTCGTCATGTGGAAGTAGAAGTTAGGCAATACCCAGCGTTGGATGAAGGGTAAGCCGTCCATTTCCAGGGTGCGCGTGCGAAGCGGCGCCACGATGTGGCGCGTCTCGGCACCTTCGAGTTGCGCCGGCGTGATGCTTTGCAGCCAGGTCACGGTGCTACGAACACGCGTCTGCAGTTCGGCGAGGGTTTTTTCCTCATCTGGAATCTTCGGCGGCTCAATACCTGCGAGACGTGCGACGCTATTCTTGGCGAAGTCGCTGGTCAGCTGAACTTGACGACGCAAGGCGAACATATCGGGCGTGAGCCGCCAGCCCTCCAGCACGCCCTCATCGAGCTTGCGCTCGGCAGCAAAGGCCGCCGCTTTGCCGAGAATCTTCTCGAGGTTTTCGAGCATCGGCACGAAGGCCGCGACGGTCATCGAATGAACGCTTAACGACATAATCAGTGTCCTCCGGAGGTCTTGTCGGTTTTGTCCGCTTTGCTGCGGTGCTCGTCGATCCAGCGCTTGGTGATCGTCCAAGTGGTTTCGTTCGGGCGTGGATCGCCAAGAGGCGGTGGCGAAAGATACTCCGGATAACGAGTCTCGAGCACCTTCAGGAGCTTTGGCGAAATTTGGCTCCGATCGAAGGTCGAGAAACCGGTCGCGTTGAAGATCATGACCCCGGGACGATCGCGCATTTTCATCCAGGGGAGCCAACCCGAGATGCGTTGCCAGGAAATCTTGGACTCGGATATTCGGATCTTGCGCGAATCGAGGAAGTCAGCTGCCGTGTAGTAGGTGTTGAAGATTTCCATCGCGTGGTAGGTCCCACCGATGTATTCCTGATAACCGCCGGCCAACGGGTTCTCGTAGAAGAGCGGCACCTCCCGCGAGGCGACCAGCGTATCGCCGTAGTGCCGGAGCGTGACTTCCAGCGGCTCGCCATTGGCCATCTTCTCGTAGGTGGGTTGCCGCATGTTCACCGGGTCGTTAGCGACGTGGATGACCTCCACCGTCTCGCCGGTCCAGGGGTTCTTCCACGTGTCGATGATCTCGCCCGTAGCGGGGTCGAGGTAGACCATGATCTCGCGCGAAATGCTTCTGAAGCCCGCCCCGCGTACCGGGTCGACGTGACGCTCGCACTGGCGGGTGTTGATGCCGACGACTGCGAACAACTGACGGTCCTTTTCGCCGGGGGCTCGGCTGTAGAGGTAACCCTCCCACATGCCATAGCGAGTGACTCCGGATTCGGTCGTCCCACAGGTGAGCTTGGCGCTCCACTGCAGCGCTTCACTGCCCTTGCGGGTCGCAGGCGCCGACAAGAAATCATCGGCGGCCGACGCGGTGCTCATGCCGATGAGCACAGCGCCAACGAGCGTCGCCAGCAGCCGTTTATGGCGCTGACCATGAGTGTGAATCCAGTGAGTCATCTCCGTCTCTCCCGTGCATGAAGTTTTCATTTTGGTTCGAATTTGCAACAATAGACCCGATAAAAGCCACCAGAGTATCGCCCATGTCGCAAATATGGTCTCCCGCTCACATGGCCACCTTCGCGAAGGTCGTCGATCTGAACGGTTTCTCGGCGGCCGCCCGAGCCTTCAAAGTGCCCAAAGCTGCCGTCAGTCGGGCGGTGGCCGAGCTCGAGCGAGAGCTCGGTCTCAAGCTGATGACCCGTACCACGCGCCGCCTTGCCTTGACCCCGGCCGGTGAGCAATTGCTCCCCGCCTGTCGCGCCATTCTGGAGGCGGCTGAACGCGTCCGCCAACAGTCTGCAAGCCTGACCGTGCAGCGGCAGGGGCCGCTGCGGGTGTTGGCCGACACCACGTATGGTCGGGTGTTACTCGCGCCGCTTGTACCGAGATTCTTGGAGCGCTTTCCGCAGATTCCCCTCGAGGTGGATTTGGGTGAAGTGGGCGATACCCCAAGGGCCGACTACGACGTTGTGATTCGCGCCGGGGCGATCGTAGCGGACCCGACGGCGGACGACTCGCCGGTGGCCCGTGTGCTCGGTGCACCGCCCGCGATCCTGTGTGCGACTCCTGCCTACCTGCAGCGGGTCGGCGTTCCCGCGACCCCCGAGGAGTTAGACCGACACGAGTTGCTGACGCCCGATTCGACCCACGGCCCGCTGTTCGTGATTCGTCTTGCCAACGGCAATCGACGCGCCGAGATCACGGTGCGCCCAAAGCTCGCGGTCAACGACCCCGCTCTGTTGCATGCTTCGGTAGCAGCGGGTCTCGGAATCGGGGTACTGCCGGAGTTCTTGTGTCGGCAGGGACTCGCCACGCAGAAGCTCAAGCGGGTGTTGCCCGACTGGGTATTGCCCGAGCAGGCACCCTTGTGCGCGATCTACCCAGGCAGACTCGCCGAAGACGAGCGCGTGAAGTCGTTGGTCGAGTTCCTTGCGGCCAACATCGTTCCCGCGCTGGCGGGTTAGAATGAGTTCAACCCCCGTCGACGTCGAAAGGATCGCCCGATGTACCGTGCGCCACTGAAAGATCTGCGCTTCAACATGCATGAGCTGATCGGTGAATCGGCTCTGCAGGCTTGCCCTGCTTATGCCGAGTTTTCACTGGACTTGGCCGATGCGGTGCTCGAAGAGGCGGGCAAATTTGCCGAGACGGTGCTCGATCCGCTCTACAAATCAGGCGATCGCGACGGCGCCCGTTGGACGCCGGAGGGCGTCGTTGGCGCACCGGGTTTCAAGGCGGCTTACCACCAGTTCGTCGACGGTGGCTGGGCGAGTTTGCGCGCGTCCCCTGAGCATGGTGGCCAGGGCGTGCCGTATGTGATCGGTACGGCAGTCGAAGAGCTTTGGGCGGCATCTAATTTGTCGTTCAAGCTGTGCCCGATGCTGACGCAAGGCGCTGTCGAAGCCATCGAACAATACGGCACCGACGAGCAGAAGCATCTGTATCTGCCGAAGATGGTCAGCGGCGAGTGGACCGGTACGATGAACCTCACCGAGCCGCAGGCAGGCTCAGACCTCGCGGCGATTCGAACCCGCGCGCAACCCGAAGGTGATCATTACCGTCTCTTCGGTCAGAAGATCTTCATCACGTATGGAGATCACGACTTCACGCCCAACACGATCCACCTTGTGCTGGCCCGTGTTGACGGCGCACCGGCTGGCGTCAAGGGCATTTCGATGTTCATCGTGCCAAAGTTTTTGGTCAACGCCGACGGTTCTCTCGGCGAGCGCAACGATGTGCAGAGCATTTCGATCGAACACAAACTCGGTATCCATGCGAGCCCGACCTGCGTGATGGCTTATGGCCAGAAGCAGGGCGCGATCGGTTATCTCGTCGGCGAGGCCAATCGCGGTCTCGAATACATGTTCGTGATGATGAACGCAGCGCGTTTGTCGGTAGGGCTCGAAGGCTACGCTGTCGCCGATCGCGCTTATCAGCAGGCAGCCGAATGGGCGCGCACGCGCGTGCAGGGCAAGCCGCCGGTGCCGGGCGTCAATGCGCCCGCACCGATCATTCATCACCCCGATGTGAAGCGCATGTTGCTGACGATGAAATCGCAGATCGAGGCGTTGCGCGCGGTAGCGCTTTACGCTTCGTTCCAGCTCGATCTCGGTGCGCGTCATTCGGATGCGGCCATCAAAGCGGCCGCGCAGGCGCGCGGTGATTTGCTGATTCCGGTGGTCAAGGCTTGTAGCACCGAGGCGGGCATCGAACTCGCGTCGCTCGGTGTACAAGTGCATGGCGGCATGGGCTTCGTCGAGGAAACGGGAGCGGCACAGCCTTATCGTGACGTGCGTATCACCACGATTTACGAAGGTACAACAGCGATTCAATCGAACGACTTCATCGGTCGTAAATTGGCACGCGATCGTGGCGCCGCGATGAGTGCCTTGATCGCCGATATGCGCAGCGAACTCGCGACGATCGCTGTCACTGGCGCCGCTGATGTCACGGCTGCCGTGAACGAGAGCAAGACCGCAACCCTCGAAGCCATCGATGTATTGGAGTCTGCTGTCAAAGCCGTGCTGGCGGCGTATGCGCAGGGGCCTGAGCGGGCGCTGGCTGTTTCGGTGCCGGCGTTGCGTCTTGCAGGCTATGTCATCGGCGGCTGGTTGCTGACCAAGTCCGCTGCGATTGCAGCTCATAAACTCGGCGAATCAGGCGCGGACGTTGATTTTCTGCGCGGCAAGTTGGCTTCAGCGCGTTTCTATGCCGGACACATCCTGCCGCAGGCTCACGCTCTCGCACGCGTAGTCAGCGCGGGTGCCGCGAGCGTGCTCGAGGTCGATGCTGCTGTCGTCTGAGGTCAGATTTCGTAGTCGACTGAGCGGCGTTCTGTCGTGAGCGCTTTGATCTGCGGCACGACTGCCTGATGCAGAGGATGCGCCTGATAGATCTTGAGCGCTTCGAGATCGGTGAACTCGCTATAGAGAACAACATCGGCCGCATTGGCATCGGTCACCACATTCATGCCCACTTCGATGTGCATGAGGCCCGGGATCTGGCCGCGCAGTCCCTCCAGTAATTCTTTGATTCGGGCAGCATCGGCGACTTTGTCATTCTTGTCGTTGAGTCGCCACGCGACGATGTGCTTGATCATGCAGGTTTCCTCAAGGTTTGCCATGCGGCGATGGCTGCCGCGCGAGATTCTTTCAAATCGACGATGGGAGAGGCGGGATAGTGTTTGTCGCCCCCGATCCAGCGCTGGATGTATTCGCTCTGCGGATCGAACTTCTCCGCCTGACTTTCGGGGTTGAATACCCGGAAGTAAGGCGCTGCGTCGGCGCCACAACCTGCAGCCCATTGCCAGCCAAGTGTGTTGCTGGCGAGATCGGCATCGACCAAGGTATCCCAAAACCACCGTGCGCCTTCGAGCCAATGTAGTCGCAGGTTTTTCACCAAAAACGAAGCGACGACCATACGCACTCGATTGTGCATCCAGCCGGTGTGCCACAGCTCTCGCATGCCTGCATCGACTAGCGGAACGCCAGTGCGCCCACGTTGCCAGGCGCGCAATTGCTCGGCGTCATCACGCCATGGGAATTTCTGGTATTCGAGTCGCAGCGGCTCGTTGGTAGTGCGCGGAAAATGGTAGAGCAGATGATGTGCAAATTCTCGCCAGCCGATTTCGGCCATGAATTGGCTGCCGCGCCACTTAGCTGCGCTGTGCCAGATCTGTCGCGGTGAAATTTCGCCGAAATGCAGATGGGGCGATAGTCGCGACGTGCCCGTTTGTGCGGGAAGATTGCGGGTGTCACCGTAGTTCGCGACGCTGTCATCGAGAAATCGATCTAAATTCCGTGAAGCGCCTTGCTCGCCCGGCCGCCATGCGTCCTGCATGCCGCCGTACCAATGGATTTTAGGTAGCAATTTCAATGCGTCGATGGTGGTGCTCGTCGGCCACGACGCCGGTGCCGGAATTCGAGCGGGTGTGGCGAGTGGTTTGGGCAGATCGAGAGTGGCTGATACCTTGCGCCAATAAGGCGTGAATACCTGAAACGGTTTTCCCGAGTTGTTTTGTGTATCCCAAGGCTCGACCAGCAGAGCGGCATTGAAGCTGCGCGCTTCTATGCCAGCATCTCGCAAGCCCTGCTTGATAAGCTGATCGCGCGCGATGATCAACGGCTCATAACGACGGCTCCAATAGACGGCCGTCGCGCCGGTTTCCTTGATTAACTTGAGCAGCTCGGCAGCGCTGTCTTTGGTGCGGCGTATGACGAGCCGCGATCCTTTATCTATAAGCGCTCGCTCGAGAGAGCCTAAAGATTGATGTAACCACCAGCGCGATGCGGCGCCCGGCGTCCATTCGCCTTCTTCCTCGGGACACCAAAGGAATACCGGAATGACTGGTACGCCCTTATCGACGGCGGCGGTCAAGGCTGCATGGTCGGCAAGCCGTAAATCCTGGCGAAACCAAAGAATGATGGATGCCGTCATGCAAGTTGCTCCGCGATGACATCGGACACCATCTGGATCGCAGTTTGGCGCGCGCTGCTCTTGCGCCAAACCGCGCCGATACGTCGCGACGGTTGAGGTTTCACGAAAGGCCGCAACACTAGGCCGCGTGGCGCTGCGTGGCTACCTCGTGTGGCGAGCTCCGGCAGCAAAGTGACGCCCGCGCCGGCGGCGACCATTTGCCGCAAAGTCTCGATGCTCGTGGCGCGAAAGTCCTGCTTTTCTTCCGCGTCGATTCGGTTACATACATCAAGTGCTTGATCTCGTAGACAGTGCCCGTCTTCCAGTAGCAGTAACGTGGCGCCGGAGAGATCTTCCACGCGGATCTGTTTCTTGTCGGCGAGCGGGTGGTGCGCCGGTGCCGCAACGACGAAGGGTTCGTCGTACAGAGGTCGCGTTGCGAGCCCATCGATCTCGATCGGAAGCGCGAGAATGCCAAGATCGAGTTCGCCTGCTCGTAGTTTTTCGAGCATGGGTGCCGTCTGATACTCGTAGAGCATCAATTCGAGTCTTGGGAGTGCCTTGCGCAGTTTGGGCACCACGATCGGCAGCAAGTAGGGGCCTATGGTTGGCAAGAACGCCACGCGCAAGCGTCCGGCCAAAGGATCTTTATGAGTTCGTGCGATGTCGACCACCTCATCGCTAGCCTCGATGATTCGTCGTGCTCGCTCGACGATCTCGCTACCAGCGGGGGTCAGTAGCGCACCACGCGGTTGGCGTTCGATCAGCGGTACGCCGAGATACTCCTCGAGTTTCTTCAGTTGCGCCGAGAGTGTCGGCTGGCTTACGAAGCAGCGTTCGGCTGCCTTGCCGAAGTGTCCGGTGTCTGCAACGGCGACGAGGTAACGCAGATCTTTGAGTTTGATGTCAGCCATCCTGGCAGTCCGTCCGTCCGATTTACGGCGTCTATCGAAATCATCACATCAATCGATTGGTGTGTCGAGAGTAGTACGAGCAAACTTCTCCGTAGTGGTTTTCGACGGTTGAGGAAGACTGGTGGGCTGCTATCCTGAACGTATCCCCCTCCCCGCCACGTCAGGAGTGGCCCGCCATGTCTTCCCGATACGAGAAAACCGCCTATATCGTGCTTTGTCGTGATGGCGCCTCTGGTGCTGCCGTGCGTGCGGCACAGACCGCCTCGCACATGGCCTACATCGAGACCGTCATGGACGAGCTCAACGTGGCAGGGCCTCTATACGACGAAAGTCGCGAACAGCCGGTAGGCAGTTTGTATTGCCTGCACACCCGTAGTCTTGCGCGCGCCAAAGAAATCATCGAGAACGATCCTTATTTCATCCACGGCGCGTTCGAATCGGTGGAGTATTTTCCACATCTGCCGGCGGCGGGACGTTATATCGGCGGCAAGATATGGTGAAGGACTCCGCTTTCGACGAGATGCACACCGCGAGCGGCGCTGTGCGACCTCATTATCAACCCTACGCCGAGTGGCTTGCCGATACGCCGGCCGATAGCATCATCGAAAAGCGCAATGAGGCTGATACCTTGTTCCGTCGTGCGGGTATCACGTTCGCCGTCTATGGCGATGAGATCGGTACAGAGCGATTGATCCCGTTCGATATCGTTCCGCGAATCATTCCGGCACTCGAGTGGGATCAATTACAGCAGGGATTGCGCCAACGCGTCACGGCACTCAACGCTTTTCTGCACGACGTCTATCACGATCAAGAAATTCTGCGTGCCGGGCGTATTCCCGCCGAGCAAGTACTGTGCAATGTGCAATATCGGCCCGAGATGCAAGGTATCGATCTGCCGATGGATGTCTATGCGCACATCGCCGGTATCGATCTCGTGCGCGCGGGTCAAGGCGAGTACTACGTCCTCGAAGACAACTTGCGCGTACCTTCGGGCGTGTCATACATGCTCGAAGATCGTAAAGCGATGATGCGTTTGTTCCCGGAGTTGTTCGCACGCTATTCGGTGTCACCAGTCGAGCATTATCCTGACTTGTTGCTCGAGACGTTGCGTAGCGTGGCACCCGCTGGCGTGCGTGATCCCGTGGTGGTGCTACTGACCCCGGGCGCTCATAACAGTGCTTACTTCGAACATGCATTTCTCGCTCAGCAGATGGGTATCGAGCTTGTCGAAGGCCAAGACTTGTTCGTCGACGATGAGATCGTCTACATGCGAACGACTCAAGGTCCGCGCCGCGTCGATGTGATCTATCGGCGCGTTGACGACGATTTTCTGGATCCGCTGGCCTTTCGCCCCGATTCCATGCTCGGCGTCCCGGGTTTACTCACGGCGTATCGTGCGGGACGTGTCGTCATTTCGAATGCGATCGGCACGGGTATCGCCGATGACAAATCGACCTATCCTTACGTACCGGAGATGGTGCGCTTTTACCTCGGCGAAGAGCCGATCCTGCAAAACGTGCCGACCTGGATTTTGCGTCGCGAGGAAGATCTCGCGCATGTCCTCGCCAATCTTTCGGAGCTCGTGGTCAAAGAGGTACACGGCGCTGGTGGCTACGGTATGTTGATCGGGCCATTGGCGACGCAAGCGGAGATTGAGGCATTCCGTTTACGAATTCTGGCTGATCCATCCCGCTATATTGCGCAGCCGACATTGGCGTTGTCGGCTTGTCCGACTTTCGTCGAGGCAGGTTTGGCGCCGCGTCACGTGGATTTACGACCCTTCGTCTTGTCAGGCCGTGATGTGACGATGGTCCCGGGCGGATTGACGCGAGTGGCGTTACGCGAAGGATCACTGGTTGTGAATTCGTCGCAGGGTGGTGGCACCAAAGATACCTGGGTGTTGGAGCGGACGGCATGCTGAGTCGCACCGCAGACCATTTGTATTGGATGGCGAGATACACAGAGCGCGCTGAGAATCTTGCGCGCATGCTCGATGTAAATTGTCGAATGACGTTGCTGCGAC
>Ga0129336_10002149_pt1 | contig 12139 bp, 10 predicted proteins | sample CPB6_02_DNA_FD_96878 | JGI IMG/M metagenome (GOLD analysis project Ga0129336, IMG submission 96878) | Freshwater to marine salinity gradient microbial communities from Chesapeake Bay, USA - CPBay_Sum_0.6_0.2_DNA | ecosystem: Environmental > Aquatic > Marine > Coastal | place: USA: Chesapeake...
CGCTATAACAACGGCGCTCGCGGCGCTGGCGTTATCCCCTCTGGCAGGGACAGTGCTTCCCCGATGGAACCAGGCGGAATGATAACTGCAGGCCCAATCGACGTGCGCTACACCGTAGAGCGCATCAACAGCGTAGATTACGTTACAGCCGATCAGTTCCAGGCCGGCATGTCAAGAGCGGCCCAGCAAGGCGCTCTTCAAGGCGAGCAACGCACGCTTCGTAAGCTCCGCAATTCACAAACTGTTCGCTCTCGCATGGGCATTTAATCATGACAGCTCGCGACTATCCATTTTTTAGCGACCGCCTTGCATTAGCTCAATATGTCATCTTCTATGAAGTGGCAAAAAACGGCTCATTAAATGCGGTGTATCGAGGGCAAAATTTCTTTATCAATGACCAGCCATCGTATGACGATGGCAATGGTCCGGCTCAATATTTGTTTGTGCCATTTGCTTTTACTGGCATTACTGTGACGCGCAATGGAGACAATGAAAGCACATCGTTAATCTTGCCGAACAATACCATCGTTAGAGTTTGGACCACTGCGTTAATGACAGTAGGAAGACGATGGGTGGCAAAAGTAGACACGCTTATTGTTGATCCAGATGACAGCACTAAATACAATCCTCTTTCCACTTACACGGGGCAAGTGGTTAATGCTGGATGGGCCGGCCCTCGCCTTGAAATACAACTTGGTTCAGTGCTTGATGCAGTGGGAGCTGACGTACCTAGGAGGCGCATTACAGAGGGAGCTTTCGGTCCGCTCCCGACAACGGCATCAGTAAGAATGGCTTGATGCGAGATTTGTTTTCTCTTATCGGCACTCCTTACGAACTAGGTGCAGATGGTTCGCAAGGAAAGATCGATTGTATTCATCTTGTATATGCTGCATGGGATGAGCTTGGTATTATGTCTCCTGAATTTGACTATCAATGGTACGAGGCGTCCTTTCGTTATATTGCAAGGGCTATATTGCGTTGGGGCGCTAGGATACAAGCACCCTATCAAGACGGGGATTTGCTGCTTCTACCAAATAAGGACCATGCTTTTGCAGTGGTTTGGCAGTCAGGCATCCTTTACATTAATAGAGACTTAGGAGCTGTTTCTTGGTGTCCATTAACCGCAATTCCTCGTTGTCAAGCTTTTCGATGCCGATCCTTCCCTATGAGCGGCAGTTAATCGAACTGCTTGGTTGTAGCGCTGAGGAATATTGCGAATTCAGGAAAGAAGTGATGTTGCGCTCAAAAGAGCGCCCTGCTGTTTATGACCACATTCCTGATATTTACAACGGCGAAACTGCTTGGGCAATTGCTGCAATTGTTATCAGCATTGGTAGCACTGCCGCAAGTTATTTTCTTGCTCCTAGGCCTGATGTGGGCGGGACAAAACAGCGTAATAGGCAGTTAGATAGTATTGTTGGTCGAGATAGGTTTGCTCCCACTTTTGGATTCCAAAGCGGACAAGAGATTTCTCGTTATGGAGAGTCCGTTCCAATTGTTTTTACAAAGCATTTTTATCAAGGATTTTTAAAAGAATACATTGGTGGGGTGATGATTGGCCCCAAGCTTGTTTGGTCTCGTTCTTTTAGTTGGGGGCGCTATCAAAGCATTGACATGGTGTTTCTGGCGGGACAAGGGCAAATGGGAAGGGGGCCCTATTCCACTACAGCAGATATTGCGGAAGACAAGGCTGGCATTTATCTGGGCCAGTCTCCAATTGACACTCTTCTTCCATCGGACTACCGCTGGTTTTATTATCAAGGGCCAAGTGCTAATAGCAACGGAATTGGCTATGCGAATGATAGTCGTTTAGTCGCTGCTCACCATCGTCATGGCACTTGGGGGGACAACGGTCCGGTGGGTTCGGCTTTCTATGCTCCCACTTTCAATGGTGGCGATGCGGCTGGTTTTAGCCATAGCTTCTCACCTTCTACGCAGCTTCAGTTTGGCGTGTATGGAGCCATTCCCAATGGCACGCCACTTCGCTTAAACTGGCAAGTTGTTAGCAATTTAGACGATTACGCAGAAGAGACAAGAAATAGTAACAATGCGAAACGATTAGCAATTTGTGGCAATATCAACATGGGAGGCACCGGGAGGAACTATCCCAGGCAGATTGGCATCGTACAGCACAATAATTTCACCACATCATTTACTGGCGATAATGGCGAATTAAGAACTGTTCAGGAGGGAGATATCATCTCGGTGGTGTTTAATGCCCAGCGTTTACAAAGATCATTTTACATTGAGCCTTACATTCAAAAACCAGAAAACATAGATGCAAGAGGCATCGATAACACTGAAGTGATTACCACTTCTCAATCAGAACTGGAAAAGTTTGACGAAGTGTTGCAGCGTGGTACATATTTCTTTGTGGGCAATTGTAAGTTTATTGTTGAATCAAGAGATCCTGCCGACGAAATTTACAACAAAAGGGTGAGGCGGCCCATTACGGTGAAGCTCAAATGCGTGGAGGTATATCCAGACCGACTTGGTTTCGGGCGCATTGGCATTGTCAATCCCTCCTATGCAAACAGCGCCCTTCCATTGCCCCGCACGGGCTCTGTAGCGGCGACGGACATTGGCTCACCATGGTTCCCATTGTGCCAAGCGGAATTGGCCACTTTCCAGAACACGCGCAAATGTCAATATACAGAGATTGGCATTCGATCTAATGTTTGGTTGCGTTTTAATAATTTATGCAATTTTACAAATCTTCCTGAGCCAGAAGCTCTTGAGAGGTTTGATACGGACAATATCAGCATCTCATCTGGAACGCTTCAAACTTACACAAAAAGGGCGTCATTCTTTTTCGTCTATGTGAAGCCGGCCAATGCTTCATCTTCTGAAACTTGGCAACTCATCACTGACATTCCATTTTGCGTCACTGGCTCTTCGCCGCAGGATAAGTTTAATTTTATTCGCATTGCTCATAATTTTGACCAGTTTGAATTTCAACTTAGGCCGGTATCATCTGCTGAAATTATCCACATTATTGGCCGAGATCAGCTTTGTTTTAGGCTCAGCGCGGAAGCTTCGTTCCTCCCTCAGGAGACAATGCAAACCACTTACGGACCTTTCACCGTCTATGTAAAAGGAACGAAGGAGGAGATCAGCGACCTGGCCGTCAATGATGAGCTTGTTAATACAAATATTGACAAGGATGCTCAATACTATACGGCTACACAACTTGGCGTTAAGTTTGCGGGGGCGACATTATTAAGCACTGGGGCGCAAGCATCGTCCAATCAAATTAGCAATGCCATTAGCAAAGCTATTAATAAAGACGCCGACCCCAATGCTCTGGAAACGGGTTTTACTGACATTCCATGGGGAGGAATTGGTGAGAACAGCACTTATACAATGACGAATACTGAAGCCAGTATTTTCAATATTACGCTTAACAACGGCAATCGTAGTAAGAGTATGTCCTTGAAGATGGACTTGCAAGTGTATAAAGGGGGTGCAATTGGAGATCGAGATTTATTTTGGCGCATTCTGGATATTCGGCCAATTAATGTCACTTCAGACAATAGTTTCAAATGGGAGAAAGGCGATACGTTCACCATTACGAAGACTCTGATTAATCCCGTGGATTCAGTGGTCTTTCGTTTTGAAGTGCTGCAGGGCGTCACAGGCAAGCTTCCTAATCAAAACGCGCAGCCAGGGCAGTACGAACGCTTGTTTGAAGGCAACTCTGCGATAGCGGAGGTTTCGCACTACGGCGATCTTATTACCAGAAGCTGTGACAACGGCCCTGAGCACGAAGTGGTCTATGTGAACGAGAGTCTCACGCCTACCAACATCCCCACTTATGAAGGCTGTGCAATGGCTGGTTTGCGCATTCGGAGCGGTCGCAATATGACCCAGCTAGAGCAGCTCCATTTGTATCAAAAGAATGGTGTGCAAGTGGAATTGGTGAGGTCTGGCAATCGTCCATACGCAACTGGATCTTCCAATATTTTCACTGACCTTGTTTATTATTTGCTGTCAAATAAACAGGCGGGCATGGGAACACTTGTTGGCGATTCTGTTGTTGATATAGATAGCTTTGAGCAAACTGCTAAGTTTCTTGAGTCGAACTATTTGTATTATGACGACGTTATTGTTGAGCCTAAAAACCTACGAGATTTCATCGCCTCCATAGTTCCTTCGCTCCTTTGTAATCTTTCCACTCGCAACGGAAAGATTGCAATCACGCCAGCTATTCCTCATCAAGCCACTGGATCCATTGAGCCTTTAGTGGATGTGCCCATTCGTGCAATGTTCACTGACGGTAATATCATTGAAGATTCTTTTGAACTTCAATACATTTCAGGGGATGACAGGAAACCCTTCAAAGCGTCCATTCGCTACAGGAAAGAAAAAACAAATCAATTTCCGGAAGAAAAAAATCTTCTCGTTTACTATCCCGACGAAGCAGATGCTCCTATCGAACAATTCGACTTCACACATATCACTTCCCGCATTCATGCGGAACAAGCTGCAAAGTACTTATTGAGTGCTCGTCGTAATGTCACCCATACAATTAGTTTTAAGGCTGTGCCATATGGTATTGCACTTGCCCCTGGTGATTACATTCGCGTGGTGACGCAAAGCAATATCTTTGATCCTGATGCCAATAATGGGGTGATCTTGGATGACCAAGACGACAACGCAAACGACCCAAGAAAGGGAAACTTTGCCGGTGGCACCATTGTTTCTTTTGCGCCATTAGCGGACGGTAATCACGATGTATTCTTGTGGGACAGGACAGATAGCGAGGTGCAAGAAACGAGCATTTTTGTGCAAAATGGTATGGCATTTAGTCAGCGCAATGCCATGTTCTCGCTGAGAAAAAATATCACTCGCACTGAAGTGTATGCAGTGGAATCGCTGCAATTAGACGAAGACGGAATGGTTATGATTACAGCAAGCTATTTCCCTCTTTATCAAGCAACAAATTATAGTAAAATTGCATATGAGGTGGTACGCGGCAGTTTTGTCGTCGAGTCAAACTAATTATGAGTCTTCCCGACATTACGCCCACTTCTCGCTCGCTAAACTTTGGCGTTTGGCCTGTTAAGATTTTTCGCTCTAACAATGGAGCAGAATTGAGAAGGCTCTATGGAAATAGAAGAACCAATTTAGAGCTAGAGCTAGTGTATGAAAATGTTCCGGACGGCATTGCGAATCAGTTCAGGGAAAAATATGACGATGTAAAAGGCGAGTTCGACACTTTCCGCCTTCCTGGTAATACTTACGCTGGCTGGACAAGCGACGGCCAAACATTTACTGGCCCTACTGCTAATGTTTGGCGGTATAAAGAGCCTCCTTCTATTGATAGCGTGAAGCGAGGTGTTAGCACCGTCCGAGTAGTTTTAGTTAGCGTATTTGTTCAATAACTGCCTTGATAACACTTAGACTAGATTTGTGATTGTTGGGCCATGACTTATTTCACCGGACGAAATGGAAAGCTTGTGGTGGATGGCGCAGCTATCGCCAAAGTAACGTCGTGGTCTATGAATGCAGATCTAGACTTGCTTGAAACTACTGCGTTGAATGATGCTAATAAAAGTTTTGTAGCAAACCTTCCCACTTATACTGGTAGCGCAACTATTTTGTACTACAAAGATGCCGCTGGTGCTTTTGAAACCAGTGGTATTTTTGGAAGACTATTAAGACGAAGTGCTTCTCTTGCTACGGCAACTTTGCGCCTTCAAATCATGGATGGCAACACTCCTCGCGAAGTGGTTCTTGATGCTTTCATTACTTCCATTTCCATGGGAAGCTCTGTTGGTGAAATTGTATCTGCTGATATTAACTTTCAGGCGACTGGCGACCTGGCTGACCCTGCTGCTCAAAACCCAATTGGCGTGGCGTTGTAATCATGAGTGTTTACTTAGGTCATCGTGGACGCATTGAACTAGAACGCACGGGGCAATCTAAGGTTGTCACTAACGTGCTAGCGATCAATGTCAACGCAGATCTAGATCGTTTGCAGCTTAGTTTTGGTAGTGAAAATGGAGTGGATCTTCCTTGTCCATTTAGCAATGGAGATGAAGTAGAATTTCGCGGCCCTGTTAATGCTGCTGGCAATAGAGAACTGCTAACTTTTGTTTCCACTAGTGGATGGGCTGATAATAATCAGCATGGCACGGGAAAATGGTTTATTAATATTGACGAGCTTGGTGGATTGCGTTTGTTCTCTACGTTTGAAGACAGTCTTGCAGGAGACGTAGTTAATGCCATTCCATTGGAGGCTATTGCTGCAAATATTAATAACGTAGAACTAGAACTGATTAATAACATCCCAAGAATTCTTGGCAGAGCAGTATCTTGGGAATTAAATACAACCAGAGAGAATGTAGATACCACTGTCTTGATGGATCAATTCCGCAGTCAGTGGTCAAGCCTGATGTCAGGCAGTGGTCGTATTTCTGCGCAATGGAACTATAGGGATGAAGTGGGGCAATCAGATGTTGACATTGCAAACTATTTCTTGCAACTTGCTGTGCGCACTGAAATAGGAGCGCAGTTTAAGGCACAATTATTTTTAAAAACCCCTGGTTTCGGAGGGGACAATCCAGATGGCACTGATGATGCATTGTGGTATAGCATTACCGGCGTCATCACTCAAGCCGGAGTGCAAGTTGGATCTGATTCAATCATTGAAGTGGGAGTGGATTTTATTACAACCGGGCCGATCAAGCTTTTAGCTAAGACCATTCCATTGGATGTTATTTTGCAAGAAAATGGTGATGATATATTGCTAGATGGCATAAATGGTCGCCTCTTGCTAGAGTGATGCATAGCGTAAAAAAGCAGCGCTGAATTATGGCAGACCTTAAAATTTCCGCACTTACTGAGCTTGCGGCGCAAGACTTGGACAGCGATGATGTGCTGGCTGTGGTTAATTTGGGGACTAGCGCCACAAGGAAGATACGTGCATCATCGTTAATTAATAGATCAGTTGCATTTCTTTCTGGAAGCACAATTTCTGGAAGCGCTATTGATTTCAGCAGTGTAACCATTAGTGGCTCTTCTATTGCAAGTGGCACTATCGCTACAAGCAATATTGCTAACGATGCGATTACTGCAGTTTTGTTGGCTAATAATAGTAGCGCCGTTGTTAGTGGAGCTTTGCCGGCGTCTGGAAGCTTCACTGGTCAGTTTGCAATCACATCAGGAGACAGCTCTCTTTATGCATGGGATGGTGGTTCATGGACCTCCGTTAAAGCTGCTGGTTCTATTTCTTCAATTAGCGGAATTGCTTCAGGCATTGTCAATATTGGCACTGTAACCACTAGTGGTAATACTACGATTAGTGGCTATCTCTCCGCTACAACGTCTGGCTCTCAGTTTCTCGCTGGCCCTCTTGGAACGGGTGGAGCCGTCTATTACAGGGGAATCACAGCAGCCGATCTTCCTGCTGCGACTACTACTGAGATTGGTGGCGTAATTGTCAATGGAAATGGCCTAGTTCTTAGTGGAAGTACCATTGCAATCAACAATACCATCTCCACTGCATCGGGCTTCTTAGCTTTTTCAGTAAATCAATTTGGCGTTGTCACTCACACTCGTGCAGTTACCGGCAGCGATCTTCCCATTGCTCAGGCCGGGATTGTTGGCGCTGTGCAGCCAGGAACTGGTTTAAATGTAAACGGCGCTGGGTCTCTTGGCCACTCCAATACAATAGCTTCTGGCACCACAAATGGCTTTACTTTTGACTCTGAAGGTCACATTACAAATGCCATTCCATTAGTTGCTGACAATATCCCTAGTCTTCCTGCGTCCAAAATTACAACTGGCACTCTCAATCCTGATTTACTAGGCACCAATTCCATCACTGGCGTCAAGCTTGGCGATGGCTCTACTGTGCAATTTGGTGGTGCAAATAACACGACTGGCATTGTCTCCTTCCCCATTCCGCAATTTGATGGTCAATATTTTTGGGACGCAACCAATAAAGATTTGTATATTTATGATGGCAATACATGGCAGCCAGTTACTATTACAAGTGGAGAATTAATCCTTGCTGGCACATACAATGCCACTACCAATAGGGTTGCTTCTGTAACCACTGCCGGCAGTGCTCTTGGTCTGACCATTGGCGGAGTGTTACCCGCTGCAGCGTCTGCGAACGAGCGTTACTATCTTGTTGTTGCCGTTAGTGGCACTGGAGTATCACCAGCCCCTGCAGTTGCGCTGGCGCCACCAGACATGCTGCTGTCAAATGGCACCACATGGGAACTCATCGATGTTTCCAATGCCATTGCAGGCCAAACGGCGGTCAATATTTCCTTTACACCGTATGGGAATCTTGCCGCAAGCGACGTGCAAGCAGCGTTGCAAGAGCTTGACGACGAAAAATTTGCAAAAGCTGGTGACACTATTACCGGCGAATTACTGATCGGCACGGCTGGCTCTCTTAAGTTTGAAGGAAGCTCCGCAGATGCCTATGAAACTGAAATTGCCGTAGTAAATCCTACACTTGACCGCACTGTTACTTTGCCCGATCAAAGTGGCACGGTTTTACTTGCTGGCAATGCCAGTATTGTCAATGCTGACATTAGTGCGTCAGCCAGTATTGCGTTTAGCAAGCTTGAGTCTCTTGCTAGCGCCAATATTTTAGTTGGCAACTCTAGCAACGTCCCAACATCACGCACAATGACTGGTGATGTTGAAATTAGCAACACAGGCGTCACTTCCATCGCGTCAAATGTCATTGTTGACGCTGATGTTAATGCGTCTGCAGCAATTACTGGTACAAAGATTCAACAAGGTAGCACGTCAGTTCGTGGCACCCTTCAATTAACTGATAGCGCTACTAGCACTAGCACCACTACAGCAGCAACGCCTAATGCAGTCAAGACTGCGTATGACTTAGCTGACGCGGCGTTAGCGAAGTCTGGTGGCACGATGACTGGAGTCATCGCCTTTGCTTCTGGTCAAACCATCGCTGGATATTTACCAGCAAGCGGCGGAACAATGTCTGGCGCTATTACTTTTGCATCTGGACAAACCATTGCCGGGTATTTACCGGCCAGTGGCGGAACAATGACTGGCGCCATCACTTTTGCGTCCAGTCAAACTTTCCCTCGTATTCCACAAAATAGTAAAACATCTGCTTATACGCTTATTGCCAGTGACATTGGAAAACATATTTCAATTACGACGGGAGGTGTCGCTGTTCCATCTGGCGTGTTTACTATTGGCGATGCAGTAAGTATTTATAACAATAGTGCTAGCACTCAAACCATCACTCAAAATAGTGGTGTAACGTTAAGACTCGCTGGTAGTGCTAGCACTGGCAATAGGTCACTAGCTCAGTATGGTGTGTGTACAATTTTATGCGTAGATACAAATGTTTTTGTTGTCACCGGAGCAGGTATTAACTAATGTCAATGCTCGTCATGCTTCTAGGCGGAGCTTCTACTGGTGCCATTTTGCAGCCATCAATTTTATCTCCCAGTGATGGTAATATTACAAGCACTAGAACTCCCCCTTTGGTTGGAAGCGCTTTTTCCAGCACTCCCGGCATTGCTCATGCGTCTACGGACTGGCAAGTAGCTTCAGACTCAGCTTTTTCAAATATTGTTTGGCAGTCGCTTAACGATGCAACAAATAAAACTAGCATTACTACTGGTGACCTGGGAGGAGGTGTTCGTTATGTAAGAGTGCGCTACAAGGGGGATAATGATATATATTCTTTGTATTCTTCAACTGTCGAGTTTATTTCACCTTGGGCATCAGGTGCTAACGCAGCTATAACAAGTGCCACAAATATGGATGTTAATGCATCCACAACTATCACTCTACAACCAGGCACTTATAGAATTTCCCTATGGGGAGGAGGAGGTGGTGGAGCAGAAAAAGCAGGTGGTGGTGGATCTGCTGGTTCTGTATCAAAAGATGTAACATATGCATCTGCTACATCCGTTGCATTCACTATTGGTACTGGTGGCGGTGGAACATCTGGTGACGGTGATAACGGAAATAGTGTCGCTGGATCTGGAGGATCCCCAGGCGGCGGCGGAGGCGCAAGTGGTGGCGGAAGCTCTTGGAATGGTGCCGGAGGTGGTGGATATTCCACTGCTTTAGGGATGACAGCCGCTGGCGGTGGTGGCGGATCTGGAGATTACTGGCTTATTAATGCAGGTGATCGGGCGGGTACGTCTGGAGGGTCTGGCTCTGGGGCAGGCGGAACTGGTGGTAATGGTAGTGGCAGCGCCGGATCTGGTGGAGGTGGTGGAGGTGGTTCAAGAACTACCGCCCCATCTTCATATGGCAACGCATTTCCTCGGACTGGTGGACAAGGCGGTTCTAATAGTGGATCATTTTCATCATCATCCAGTGGATCCACTTATGCTTCTTCTTTTTATGGAAGAACTTTTGGCGCTGGAGCTAGTGGAGGAAATCAATCAGGACAAGATGGTGGAGCAAGAATTCAAAAACTTGCATAATAAGGTGCGCCCATGGTTTCTATTGCAATCGCCTATGAGTTTATTGCAAATGGCACGGCGTTGATCGAAAGACTGCAAGTCATACCTTTCGTGAATTTCAAAGATAAGAAGATAGCAAGACCAGTTCAGCTCCTTTTTTGTTGTTATAGGCAAGGCTATAATAAATCTAATCAGCCAGCAAGCAATGATTTATCCGGCCACTTATGACATAGTGGTATTGCAAAATGCCACTTGGAAAAATCAATTCAGAGCTACTGAGAATCAGAAGCAGACGACCATTGATATTTCTGGAAGTACATTTACTACTGTTTGCCATGGACTGAGTGCCGGGCAAAAGGTGGTGTTTGCGGGCGGCGCATTTCCCTGTGGAATGACTGATAATACTGTCTACTATGTCATTGCAAGCGGCTTAACGAATGACTCTTTCAAGGTGTCTACTACATCCGGAGGGACAAGCTTGGCATTGTCTTGCACTGCTAGTGGCACTCATTATGTAAGCACGCCAATTAATTTAAGCGGCTATACCATTGATGCAGATATTAAGAGTATTCTCAATAATTCATATGTCAGCACATTTTCCACATCGTTGGTTGACGAAGAAAATGGGCTATTTCAGCTTCAACTTTCTCCTGCAACCACTTCTGGTTTCCAATCTGGACAATTTGGTTACGATGTAAGCCTCACTTCTTCTGGAGGAGAGCGTTACTATTGGCTTACAGGAACAATAACTGTTCAATCAACGTATTCGCGCAATTAATATGGATAGTGTTTCTTTGATCACAGCTAGCGGGCAATCCGCTATTGCAATCAATGCAAGTGCAGATGAAACATCATATCCCTCTTTAATAGTTGCAGCAGATGGAGAGTCTGCTGTTTTGATGAGTGGAGGAGATGATGCTGCGAGTGTCCTCGTTGGCATTAATGAAAATCCCTCCCCTTCTTTACTGGCTTCGTCTGTAGGAGCACAGGGGCCTGCTGGGGCGCCAGGTGCCACTGGTCCCGCTGGTACGCAGGGTGCAACTGGAGCGCAAGGAGCAACAGGCGCTGCGGGAGCTACTGGCCCTGCAGGAATCACGGGAGCTACTGGCGTTCAAGGCCCCACGGGAGTGCAAGGCGCCACTGGCGCCAATGGTGCCACTGGGGCTCAAGGAATCACTGGTGCCACGGGAGTTGAAGGTGCAACTGGCGTTCAAGGCGCTACTGGTGCTCAAGGAAGCACTGGCGCTACGGGGCCGCAAGGGGCTACAGGCGTAGAGGGGCCTACTGGGGCCATTGGTATTACTGGCGCAACTGGTCCACAGGGAGCTACTGGTGTTGCTGGACCCACTGGCGCAAGCGGTGTTCAGGGAGCAACTGGCCCACAAGGCGCCACGGGAATTGAAGGTCCAACAGGAGCTGCGGGGGCACCAGGAGCAACAGGGGCTACTGGAGTGCAAGGCGCCACGGGAGCACAAGGCCCCACGGGATCGCAAGGTGCTACTGGTGCGCAAGGTTATTCTTCAAGCCTGTTTAAATACAACGCAAACACTACAAGCACAACAGGGGATCCTGGTGCTGGATTTATATTATGGAACTCAGCAACGCAAACTAGCGCTACAAGTATTAGCGTCAGCCATTTGACGAGCGACAATGTTGATGCAGATATATTCTTAGCACTTTTGCTGCAAACAGAAAATATTACAATTCAGGACCAA
>Ga0129336_10002152_pt1 | contig 12134 bp, 13 predicted proteins | sample CPB6_02_DNA_FD_96878 | JGI IMG/M metagenome (GOLD analysis project Ga0129336, IMG submission 96878) | Freshwater to marine salinity gradient microbial communities from Chesapeake Bay, USA - CPBay_Sum_0.6_0.2_DNA | ecosystem: Environmental > Aquatic > Marine > Coastal | place: USA: Chesapeake...
GATGACGCTTTCTGAAGACGGCGAGACGGTTGATCAGTCAATCAAACTTGGCGATATCGAAGCGTTGCAAGGCGTCGTCAAGTTTCCGGTGCGCATCAAGTGCGCCACCCTGGGCTGGAACACACTTCTCGAAGGCCTCGACGAAGCCACCAAGTAGTCGCCTGTGCTTTACGAATCAAAGCGCCGACTAATCAAAACTTATGCCTCTGAGACGGAGTTTTTTGAAAGTGACTTAAAGCCCGACACTCTACATTTGGCTCCGAGAAGTCATTTGTTGGTCGAAGTGGGCTCAGGAGTTGGACTTCTTGCAATGAAACATGTGGTAGAGGTTTTGAAGTATCTGCGTTTGCGACTCAACAAAGTGGGTTCAGCTACATGAAAAGAGATGGGCACATAACAGCGAATTCGTTAATTCGGAAGCCGCAAGTCAATTTCAGAGAAATTTCGATTAACAACTCGACGCGTCTTGATAGGCCAGCGAATTACATTTTTGCGATAAATGTGATCGAGCATGTGCCAGGATCCAAATTTTTAATTTTTGATGCCCTTAAACTTAAAACTTTGAAAGGTGCGAGAAAAATTATCTGTCCAACTATGAAATTCCGTTTGAGCCCCATTTTGACCGACCAGTCATTCTCAACAGGCTTCTAACTTAGCGAATCTTTAAACAGCAACATTGAAATCTCCGATTGACAATCCGCGCGAGTTTTGAATAGGTTTGAAGTGGAAAAAGTAGGATCGTCTAAACAATTATCTTGAAGACCTTATCCTTAATGCAAAGTTATCCAGAGATGTGACTTACTCTTACATCACAAAAGCCTTCAGTGACAAAACTTTTCCAATCGGTACGAGAATAGTTGTCGGCACCATAATCAAAGCATTTGCATTAACGGCAAAAAATCTCGTTACATTCATCCGCATATGCCTTAATTCCGCTAGTTGGCTGTCTGGTCCCAGTAAGTCGCACAATAGAATTAAAACCAATGCACACTTCTTGAAGCCTTGCCTTAGCCCACCTTTAAAAGTATACGATTGCGTCAATAGGCGCGAATAGTTCACTAAAGAAATTTCATAGCAAAGGTGCTTAGCACGAATGAGCAAAATTAAAGAGCAACTATTTCAAGTTTTCTGTGGCAAAAATGCTGACAACATACTCTTCAACCAAGATTCGATTTTCATGGATTATCGTGCTTCCTTTACTTGGGCAGAGGAACATGCGCTGAAATTAGAAAGGTATGGAGTTAAAAAGAACGAAAAAATTGCAGTCATCGGGCAAAACTCTCCCGAAACACTTCTCTGGACGATTGCTAACGGAATCAATGGTTGTTCATCGCTACTAATCAACCCAGAAACAAATAAAACCACAATCAAACTGATATTAGAGCGGCTTCAAATCAAGCACGTAATTTTCAACAATCATTTTGAGAAAAATTTTTTGACGAAACACGAAAATGAATTTGAAGTCAGAATTGATGAGTTAGATCAACCATTCATTAGTATTCTTTCGTCAGGTACCACTGGGGTCGGAAAAATCATCAATCACTCTTTCCGAACAATATTTGGCAGCGCCGAATCTTTCTCCACTCAATGGGGCCTAAATGCCCAATGCCGAGTCTTTCATAATTGGCCAATGTCATATATGGCTGGATACTTCAATTTATTTCTATGTCCATTATTGAGCGGGGCACAAATATTTATCGGACGGGCGTATTCAAATCAAACTGTATTTTCACTTTGCGACGAATTGATAAACAGTCAATGTACCGACGTGATTTTATCACCAACGATGGCACAAGGTCTGATTCGACGCCAAAGAGGTGAAGCGCGAAGCGACTTAAACAAAAAAAAGGTCATTTCAACCTCCAGTATCCTATATCCAACAATTGCGAAGGAATTTTTTCGAATTTTCGGAATTGATATGAAACCATGCTACGGGATTACCGAATATGGAGGATCGTTTACTTTAGGAGCGTCCTCGATTAATCGTGAGTTAAGCGTAGGTTTATCTCTGCCCGAAGTAGAATTGTCTGAAAGAGATGGGGAGCTGTATATAAGAAGCCCATTTGTGGCTCCATCGATTATTGTCAATCTGGGTGAAGAGACGTATCAAAACAGTAACAACTTTTATAAAACAGATGACCTCGGCTATATCGGTACCGACGGTGAAGTTTACCTAACAGGCAGAAATAGCGAAAATATTAAAAAGGGAGGTGAGTTTATTTCGCTGGTTGAAATCGAAAATATTGCACTTCGGACACTCGATATAGATGAAGTTATTGCGATTCCCGAGAAAAGTGACTTTTGGGGGGAGGACTACTCCCTGAAAGTTGTAAAGTTAGCAGATACAGAGAATGATTCCGGCGACAACACTTCAGCAATGTTCGCAGAATTATTGAAATATCTGCCGAGAAAACACTTACCCTCAAAAATTCAGTTTGTCGAAAAAATCCAAAGAACATCTTCGGGTAAACCCCTTAAACGTTTTTACTTGGATTCGTGAGCAACCTTAATGGCCCCAAATTTACATACACGCGACGCGAGAACTGGAAGGTTGTTTCGACGCTATTCGGTAACTACTGATTCGGAGATCAACCAAATTGTACTAGACGCGTACAAAACGCAAAAAAAATGGGCTGAATCTTCAATTTCGTCAAGGCAAGCGATCCTGCTCAGAGTTTCAGAGGGGCTTTTATTTCATGCTGAACAAATTATTGAAGCCGAAGTTTGTGAATCCGGAAAGTTTCCAGATGATGCCTTAAGTGACTTACATGCGGCAGCCCGGATGTGGAAAATGGCTGCCGATATTCTCGGTAGTCATGAAACCGAATTCGAGAAAAGTCAAGCCAGATTTACCGATGGGTTCGAAATAGGCGTTCCAGTTGGAGTTGTTGCAATGATAACTCCCTCGAATTATCCAATAATTGTGCTCTCCGAGCGACTTCCCTTTGCGTTAGCTGCAGGATGCGCAGTTATTGCCAAACCAAGTGAACTCACCCCAACTAGTACGTTAATAGTTCAGCAGATTTGTCATCAGTGTGGAATTCCTCCTGAAATTTTTGCGGTCGTGATCGGAGATGGGCTAGACGGTGGGTCTAAATTAATCGCTAATAAATTGGTAAATATGGTCTCATTCACAGGGTCTACTGCTACCGCAAGACATATCGTCTCTAAAATTGACCCGATCACCGTTAAAACTTCATTTGAGCTTGGTGGTAAAAATTCAGCAGTAATTTTCAAAGATGCGGATATTGAAAAAGCGTGTGAATCTATAGCCTATGCAGCCATGATCAACGGCGGGAGAGCATGTATCGCAGTTTCTCGAATTGTGGCTCATGCAAGCGTGGTTAGGGATGTCGAAGTCTTGCTCAAGCATAATCTCATTCAAAAATTAGAAGCAAACCAAGCTTCGAATCAGATCGGGCTTCCTCAACCTATTTCCAAAAGTCACATTAAAAGATTAAATGATTGGGCCAAAGCAGCAATAAATTTAGGGGCAACAGAAATTTTGATTTGTCCAGACGTAAGCAATCAAGTATCTCCACGAATTTTCTCAAACCTGAGTTCATTAGAACCTCTATTTTCGGAGGAGCTATTCGCACCGTATTTAACCTTGAGTGTTTTTGATGAATATGAAGATGCTCTTGAAATCGCAAATGCGGGCAGTTACGGTCTGGCTGGCTATTGCTGGACCGGTTCTAGGGATATTTCTGCACAATTCTCGCGCGATATTTTTGCGGGTCGAATTTGGATAAATTCTGATATGCGTAAAATGGACATCCGTTTACCAATTGGCGGTTTCCGCGAGAGTGGCAGTGGACGAGAACTTGGAGTCGACGCTGTGAAGCGGTATACAACGTCAAAAACCGTGATACCTTAGGCAGTATACAACGTCAAAAACTGTGATACCTTAGATGGTATGAGTTTAGCTAAAAAATATGTGGAGAACGCCGGTCGTGCGAGACCACTTTCACTACGCGACAAACTCAATCAACAGTTCGTGATTGAACGTTTGAAAATTAGCAATAGAGGTTTTGAAACCGGGCCACTCGTGGTTGAGCTCGACCCAACAACTATCTGTAATCTTGCATGCCACGATTGCATCAGCGCCAATTTATTGAATCAAGGTGGATTTTCCAACGATCGCTTAATGAGACTTGCAGAAGAGTTTCAACAAGTAGGAGTCAAGGCAGTAGTGCTAATCGGCGGAGGTGAGCCAATGGCACATCCGAAATTCGGTGATATTGTGCGCTCCTTAACTGACATGGATATTCAAGTTGGTGTGACGACGAATGGTACCCTCATATCGAAGTTCATGGAAGAAAGTGCCATGACGAAGTGGCTTCGAGTGTCCGTAGATGCTGGAACGGCTGAGGTGTTCTCAGAATTTAGACCACACAGAAGTGGTAGAAGTCAATTTGATTTGGTGATACGCAATATGGCTAATCTCGCTAAAGTCAAGACAGGCCTTCTCGGTTACTCATTTCTACTCCTGTCTAAATTTTCAACCTCCGGAGAGCTTGTATCTACAAACTCTACGGACATTGCCAAGGCAGCGGTGCTAGCACGTGATATCGGCTGTGACTATTTTGAGGTAAAACCGGCCTTTGATCTTATGCACTACTTACAGAAACAAGATAATGAAGTTGTGCGAATCGTGAATGGACAATTGGATGAAATCCGAGGTTTGGTAACAGATAAATTTAAAATTATTGCGCCGACTACGCTTGAGGAAGCTCTTTCGGGCTCAGAAGGCCAGCCGAAAAAATACAAGTCCTGCCCTACAACTAATCTTCGGACTGTAGTTACGCCAAGTGGCGTCTACGCCTGTCCATACCATCGAGGTAACTTGCAAATGAAAATAGGAGATGCTGTTACGACATCATTCGTAGAAATTTGGAAAGGAAAACGAAGATCAGACGTTATGACAAATCTAAACCCGTCAAAGCATTGCGGGTTTCATTGTATTCGTCACGAATCAAATCTCTTCTTGTTCGAATTGGAGAACGGTACTTTGCCAAGTCCAGTCGATGATTATGATCGATTTATCTGAACTACTGGTCAGGTAGTGAAACGGTATTTCACTCGCAAGCAGCTTCTTAAAATTGGATTTGCAACCGTTGGTGATGATTCTCAGGTCTCACTGGACGCCAAATTTTATTCAATTTCCGGCGAAATTGGAAGCGGGGTTCGCATTGACGCATCGGCTGTCATAACCGGAAATATTTTTTTGGGCGATCAATGTCATATATCTCCATTCGTTTTTATGAGTGGAGTTGGTGGAGGAATTAAGTTGGACTACAAGGTAGGTATCGGTAGTCACTCTGCACTATTCACTAAAAGTGACCAATACCGCAATGAACACACACCGAGCAAGGTCCTGAAATTTTCTGGACAAATCCACATTATGAATAACACTATCTGCGGACACAACGTCACCGTAATGCCGGGAACAACTATTGGCTCGAATTGTCGCATCGGTGCGAAATGTATCGTGTCAGGTTTTATTGATGAGAATCAATATTTAGTAAGTTACGCTGCCAGATATTTCCCGAGTATGGTTAGGCCTTTTAGAAATGAATAGTGACGAATTAGTAAAGAGTGCAAATCTATACCTGGAGCAATATTCCACGAATAGTAACTCAATAGTAGTTGAATTACTTGATTCGCTTCACGTTATTGAGTTTGTCGAACTCATAGAAAACAATCTTGGACGAGTTTTGACAGACATTGAAATAACGACATGCCTAAATCTCCCAATCGGCAAGGTTGGGCGGTATCTCCATGAATTAGAAACGACGTAATAACTATGTTGTTTGTCCCGTTTAATGTTACACCGATTGAAAGATCTGACCTTCAGTATGCAGAAAAATCTATCGAGCGCGGGCACACGGCCGGGACGGGTTGCTATACACAGTGGTCCGAAAACTTGATTTCAAACCGACTCGGAGCAAAACGCACACTTTTAACTTCGTCTTGCACTCACGCACTTGAGCTTGCCGCTCTTCTTTTACAAATTGACAAAGGTGATGAAGTGATTGTACCGTCCTTCACTTTTGTGTCTACCGCAAACGCATTTGCGCTCAGAGGTGCAAAGATAATTTTTGCCGACGTAGATGAATCAACACTAAACATTAGCGTAAATGAAATCCGAAAACTTATTACACGACGCACTAAAGCAATTTGTGTAGTTCATTATGCCGGTGTCGCCAGTGAGTTAGATGAAATTATGGCAGTAGGGAAAGAATTTGATATTACAATTATTGAGGATAATGCACATGGCCTATTTGGAAAATACAAAAATAGATTTTTAGGAACTTTTGGAACATTTTCGACGCTTAGTTTCCACGAAACAAAAAACATTTCATGCGGGGAAGGAGGTGCATTAGTAGTAAACGACACCAAATATGAAGAACTTGCAGAAATTTGCCGAGAAAAAGGTACTGATAGATCTCGCTTTTTAAGGGGACAGGTCGATAAATACACTTGGGTCAATATCGGTAGTAGCTGGATAATGTCTGAAATTTCAGCCGGCATTTTATTTTCTCAGCTTGAGCGAAGTGATGAGATCTGCCGAAAACGCCTTAATATCTACTCAAGTTACGAACAAAGCCTTAGGAGTTGGGCCGAACATAACAATGTTCGCCTTCCAGTCGTGCCTGCCTATTGTGAGCATCCAGCCCATCTCTTTCATTTGCGATTTTCTCGGGCAGAACTTCGTAGTAGGTTCATAGAATATTTATCAGACCGTGGCGTCAACGCCGTTTTTCACTACCAGCCTCTTAATTTATCGGTGATGGGTAAGTCATTCGGTGGCTATGTTGGACAGTGCCCAGTCGCAGAAGATGCTGGCGATACATTGGTTCGTCTGCCTCTATTTTCATCAATGTCAAGCGAGCAATTAGATCAGATTCTCACCTCTGTGCTTAGTTTTACTTGTTAGTAATTTGGTTTTTGCCCTAACGACGTAAGAAGGGCGGTTAATAGTTCGAAAATGAATTGCGCCAATATAGCGACCAAGAATTCCAATCAATCCAAGTTGTATACCAGTGAAAAAAGTTATCATCGATGCAAGTAGAGGAAATCCTGGGACTTCGCTTCCAGAAATTAAAGTATTGGCTACGAAATAAAGCGACGCTGACAATCCAACTATAGAAGAAAAAATTCCTATCCGAAAAGCTATCCGCAATGGCGCTTGGTTGTACATCAAAACTTTGGTGGTGAAAAATTTCAGCAAGATACGGAAAGTATAATTTGATGAACCAGACTTTCTTACATGGTGCTCGACTCTGACGAACAGGACTCGATCTGTTGTCCAACCTAAGATAGGGTCTATTGAAAGTTGTTCGCCTAAATATTTGTCGAATCCAACCTTCAGACTTGAACGAAATGCTCGAAAAGACGAATACAAACTCGCGTTACGGATGCCAAACAATTTTCTAAAGACAGATCTAACAATAATTGAAAATATCTTCCGAATATTTGTTTGGTTAACAATATTTGGATAACCGTAAACAAGATCTACTTCAGGATCTAAAGCTGAAAGTAGCTTTGGTATTTCTGAAGGAGGATGCTGAAGGTCATCATCAAGAGTGACAATAACATCGCCCGAAGTTGCACGGATTCCAGCAACTAGAGCCGCGTGCTGCCCCGAATTTCGCATGAGCTGAATTCCGTGAACAAAATCGTTCATTGCAGCAATCGAAATAATTGTATTCCATGAATCATCCTGGCTTCCATCGTCAACAAGAACAAGCTCGTAACATTGTTCGCCTAACGCTAAAAAAACTTGGTTAACTAATTCTTGCAGTGTATTTTTTGAGTTGAAAACAGGTACTACAACTGAAATGAGAGGCTTGACTTGAGGGACTAATTCGGAAGCCATGTTAATTCCTAAGCCTACAATCTTGATGTGCAGCAAAGCGTTAGTTATTTATATGGATTACTCTTCGATAGGTCGGAAAGTTAATTGTGCACTCATTCTTAAGCGCTTAGCTCATTGTCTGGGGGCATAAATGTCCTTGATCCCAGATAATTGTCCCTCGTATAAGCCGCAAAGGAGAATGACGCAGGTTTTACGCTTGGCGGACTGGTAGTGTTCAACACACGGTGAATACAGTCGTTGAGATGGCAAATGAGAAATTGGCGACAAAAACTGAGACAGCAACTAGCAAGCACCGCGAGACTGCAGAAAAAATAATAAGCAATCAGATTGGCGCTGCATCACCTTGATCACGATTATTGCGCGGTCAAGTGGATAAGTACACCTGGGTAGATATCGGATCCAGTTGGGTGATGAGTGACCTACTTGCGGCGATTCTGTTTGGCCAACTTCAGCGGGCTGATGAAATCAACGACCGTAGGCTGAAAATTTGGAATCGTTATCACTCTGGATTGGCATCATGGGCAGAAAAGTACGGCGTCAAGACTCCATTCGTTCCCGAAGGTTGCGAGCATGTTGGGCATGTCTATCACCTAAGATTTGAAAAATCCGAGCATCGGACAAAATTTGTTTCAACTTTAAAAAACCAGCAGATTAATTGCGTTTTTCATTTTCAAGCTCTTAACACCTCGCCAGATGGACAGAGCTTTGGAGGATACGTGGGTAAATGTCCCGTTGCCGAACATGCAAGCGACTGTTTAGTGCGACTTCCTCTTTACAACACTCTCACCGAATCAGATCAGACTCGCGTGATTGAAGCAACTACAAACTTTACGCCTTAATTTTGAGGACTAATATTCAGCCCTCAAAATTGGCTAGAGGAGATTTGTTTTCAGGAGGGTGCAGTCTTGGTTGAAACACAGAGACAAATAGAGAGTTATTATCCACTCATTTTTTTAAGTATTGCGACACTTCTGCTACTCGAAATACCACTATGGTCAGCAATCATTCTGGTTTATGTCGTTGCAGTCATTGCAGAAGTAGGTCAAAAGATTGCCATGTGGGTTGGACATAGCGTTCTCAGTTTTAGTATTGAGATAGTAGTTGGAGTCGGTGTTTTTACTTTCGGTATTCAATTGTTACTGCTTTTGGGCACACCGTCAGCTGTGGCTCATTGGTCGGTAATTATGGCCATGACCACCTCAGTGATTTTTGGAAGGCTTGGGCGCCGCGATTTATTGATCATGAGCGACTCTCACTATCGAACAGACATTTATAAGGCGGCATCTGTCGCGCTGGTTGTCGCAACGTTACGACAACCTTGGATGTTGCCGTTTACCTTCGCCGTGGTTGCGATTGGAATTTGGAGCCAGCGCTCTAAGCCAACGACTAAGTCGTTCTTAATAGGTTTATCATTAGTGACAGTCGGGTGGATTTCCTCGTCACTGTTGCGACCAAATCTTTGGTGGTATTTTTATTCTTATGGCGATTCACAGTTTTTTGAGGCGTTAAGTTGGTCAATTGCAAAATGGGGAATTTTTGAGCATCCTGGCTTTGTTGGTGGCTCAGTCGCAAAATATCATTGGTTAACTTACTCCGTCTTTGGCGGACTAAGCGAACTCGCCCAACTACCGCCCTGGTTTGCGTTAACAAAAATCGGCCCGATTTTCATTTATTTTCTACTTGCGCACTTGATAATAACTTCGGCAAAGGAATCAGTTTCGCCGCGTCTCGCCTGGCACTGGATCATTGTTGTCATGGGTCTTTTGGCCGCACGAAGTCAATTTGTAGATTCGTGGGCGTTCAGCATTCCGATTGCATTTGCATTCCTGCACTTAGAACAATTGAAATTCAGCGGCTCCAGGCTACGCTTATTGTTTTTCTGGGTCTTTTTAAGTGTAACACTTCTATTTGCAAAAACTTCTACTGCTGTAGTCACAGCGGCAATTCTTGGGATCAAAGTATTTTTGGATCGAAAAAAGCTCACTTTGCCGAAACTGATACCTTTGGCGTCACTTATTCTTAGTGGCACAGCTCTTGCAATACCAATAATTACACGACAATCTAACTCATCATTTGGAATGCCTGATTACTCCATAAACGCCATCAACTCTTTTTTAATGTCTCTGATATCTGTTGATCGGTTATTTCCAAATCTGTTGATTTGTGTGAGTTCTGCACTCTTGCTTCGGTCGTTGCTCAAGACGCACCCTGGAACTACGGGCTTGGCTGTCGCCATTCTGGCATTGCCTTCTCTTTTAATAAGCACCCTCTTTTATGCAGGAGATGCGCCAACGCTTCTAACTATTGTCCAGCAGGGAACTGCGGAGTATTTTTTGTTTACTCAAGTATTTTTGTTGACCATATTTTGCTCGATTGCAATGCTGAGTTTAGATACTCGTGCCGTGTTACAAAAAACAAAAAGTCAAAATGGGCTGATACTTGGCGTATTGTCAATTGGTTTAGTTGCTGGATTTAACTGGCGACATTTCGGTATTGGCCTTCTAATTGGGCGCGCAGTACCGCTAGAGATCTTGTCGGTGTTTGTCATAGTTTTAATTTTGTCTGTCGTAACTGCGCTCTGGCTTACCAACAGATTTTTTTTTAACAGTCTCAAAATTGTGCTTGTTTTTTTTGTTTTTATGTCAGGCATTTTGTTTAGTTTTAAAATTAATACCTTCTTTTTTAATTTAAACCGCACCGATCACTACTACTCACTTGAAGAAACTACGATTCCAGTTTTTGGAACAAGCGACTTAATTGCGGTAGGTGAATTTATCCGTGACAATACAAATGAGGAAATAGTCCTAGCTTCAAATAATTTTTATCTCGAACAAGAACAAGGTGGATTTAATTATTTGCTTCCAGCGGAAACCCGAAGGCGTTTTCTCATGCAAGGATTAGCGTTTCAAACAGGACTTGCTGACCCGTCAAAAGAGCAGATTCAACGTATGAACTTAAGCCTCGAGTTCGCTGATCAACCAAGTGAGTTCGCTTTGAAACGTCTTAAAGAATACGGAGTGAGAGGATATGTGGTCAATCTTGCACTAACAGATCGTCGAGACTGGTCTGAATTTGCCACTGAATTATTCAGAAGTGGCAATTTTGTTTTCATGATGTTGAAATAGAAATTATCCATGAGTGGCAAATCTACGCTCTTTGATACATACGCCTTGGAGGCTGAATTTTTCGAGGACGTTCTTGCGAGCGATGTCTCGAAGTTGCCAAGTGAAAGTCACCTGGTAGAGATCGGTGCCGGAATTGGATTGCTGGCGCTTAAGCTTGTTGCACGGGGATACAAAGTAACTGCTTTCGAACCTGAAGCAGCTGGGTTTACAGAAATGCACGCAATGCGTGAAATTGTTCTGTCCAATTGGATTGGCGAGATTCCGACTGTGAACTTCATTGATCACTACATCGACGACACAACAGAAATTGGCGAACCAGCTGACTACATGATTGCGATAAACGTGATTGAGCATGTACCCGAATACGAACAACTAATTGTTAATGCGCTTAGATTGAAGTCGGAATCGGCAACATTGCGCTTGATTTGCCCAAACTATGCAATACCATACGAGCCCCACTTTGAGATTCCCATTATTTTGACAAAGAATTTCACTTGGCGCATTTTCAAAAAAAGAATTACGAAGTCAACTACTCCTAATCCAGTTGATTTTTGGCGTGATCTAAGTTGGCCGACTCAAAGAAAGTTGAAGAAAAAACTTGATAACCTGGGAATTGTTGCAGAATTCTCTCGTGATGCGACAAACCACTACATAAAACGGGCGTTAACTGACCCGAAATTCATTGAGCGCAAAGGGCCAATAATAGGGAACTGTCTAAAAGTGTTTGCAACAGTCGCGCAACATCTGACACGTTTCATTCCCCTGTCTTTTTCACCGATAATTGATTGTCGTATTAACGGCAAGGCAAAGTGATGCAGGTAATACGCTTGGCGGACTAGTCAATATCAGCAATAAGTGATTACAGTCGTTGAGATGGCAAATGAGAAATTGGCGACAAAAACTGAGACAGCAACTAGCAAGCACCGCGAGATTGCAGAAAAAATAGTCAGTAATCAGATTGGTGCCGCATCACCAGCAGTGTCACCCGACGGCACACAAATTGCATATGTTGTGACGCGAGTCGATTTCAAAGCGAACAAGTATCGATCACAAATTTGGTTGGCAAGCACTGACGCCAAGCAACCACCTCGCCCACTAACCGCTGGCGAAAAGCGAGACGGCAACCC
>Ga0129336_10002154_pt1 | contig 12131 bp, 14 predicted proteins | sample CPB6_02_DNA_FD_96878 | JGI IMG/M metagenome (GOLD analysis project Ga0129336, IMG submission 96878) | Freshwater to marine salinity gradient microbial communities from Chesapeake Bay, USA - CPBay_Sum_0.6_0.2_DNA | ecosystem: Environmental > Aquatic > Marine > Coastal | place: USA: Chesapeake...
GAAGGCTCACATACTGAAGTTTCAAAGGTAATCCTTACACTTGATGCTTCTGATAATGTTGCGCTTACAGAATATGCGATGGTAGGAACAAATGGCTCACTTGGATCTGTTTCAGCAGATGTAAGCGGTTCAGATGTACGCCTTCGTGTAACAACTGACAGCAATAACTCAACAGTTTCTGTTGTCGGAACACTTTTGGTATAAAAAATAAATAAAAGAGGGAGTGGTAATCTTGGCAACAGTCAACAAAGACTTCAAGGTTAAAAATGGACTTATCGTCGCTGGTGGCGGTTCGTTCGGAGGAACGGTAGTTGTAGGAACTCCTACAGATTCTAGCCACGCTGCTACTAAGGCATACGTTGACTCAGTAATTGGCGGTATGGAAGTTGGGGCTACCGCTCCCTCTACACCAGATAATGGAGATTTATGGTTTGATACATTAACCTCAAGAGTTAATGTTCATTATAATGGCTCATGGCTAACCATGGCCACTATTGACGATACCCTTAATCTTCCACAACATATTCATGATACTGCTATCGATGGAACTGGGTTTATTGTTTCTCAGTTTGTAAATGGTGGCAGTTTTAATGATCCACAGGGTTCTCCAACAGATGGGGGATCTTATAATACCAACACATGGACCTTGGTTTATGATGGCGGTAGCGCAACAGATAACTTCAATTAAAACTGATGTTATAATAAGCACAGAAATAAAACGGTAGAAATACCACAAGGAGAGATAAATGGCAACAAGAATGCAACAGCGCAGAGGAACTGCAGCCCAATGGACGGGAGCAAACCCAACTCTAGCAGCAGGTGAAATCGGTTATGAAACCGACACAGGTAAATTTAAAATTGGTAATGGATCATCCGCATGGAGTGCTCTAAATTATTATGTAGACGCAAATGCCATACTAGATGGCGCACCAGGTGTACTTGACACACTTAATGAACTCGCTGCTGCCCTTGGCGATGACCCTGCCTTTATAACAACTGTTGGCACAAATCTCTCTAATCACACTAATGCCACAACAAGCGTACACGGTATTGCAGACACAGATGATCTTGCTACAAAAGATTATGTAGCAAATGCAGTATCTAATGCAACAGTTGATCAACAAGCACTCGCTGGTGTAGGAATTGACTACAATACATCAACTGATCAATTTGATATTGATTCAACAGTTGTAACACTTACAGGTATACAAACATTATCAAACAAAACATTATCTTCTCCACAAATTAATGGCGCAACAATCGATACTAACTCTGTTGCAGTAACACAAATTGGAGCAGATAATTCTACTAAAATTGCAACAACAGCGTTTGTTCAAAACAGAATTAGCACATTGATAGATAGTTCACCAAGTGCTCTTGATACTTTAAATGAACTTGCAGCAGCATTAGGCAATGATGAAAATTTTGCTACGACAGTAACAAATAGTCTTGGCACAAAGTTATCTAAGGCTGGAGATACCATGACAGGTAACTTGACACTTTCGGGTGCACCAAGCGCAGACCTACATGCAGCAACTAAAAAATATGTTGATGATGAAATAGTCTCAACAGAAACTACTTTAGGAAATAATTTAATAACACATGAAAATGCTACAACCAATGTACATGGTATTGATGATACATCAGCACTTGCTACAAAATCTTATGCAGACAATGCTTTAAGCACACACGCATCAGACTCAACAGATGTACATGGTATTGCCAACACAGCAGATCTTGCTACAAAATCTTATGCAGACAATGCTTTAAGCACACACGCATCAGATTCAACTAATGTACATGGTATTGATAACACAGCAGATCTTGCTACAAAGTCTTATGCAGACAATGCCCTAAGTACTCACTCATCAGATACAACAGATGTACATGGTATTGTGGACACAGCAGAACTTGCTACAAAGGCTTATGCAGATGCTGCAGCCACACATAATGCTGTTACAACAGATGTACATGGAATTAGCAATACGGCAAACCTTGTTGTTACAAGTGATGCTCGTTTGTCTGATACAAGAACACCAACAGATAACACAGTTACAACTGCAAAGATTGTTGATAGTAATGTAACTGCAGATAAGTTGGCTGGAGATTCTGTAACAGAAAGTAAGATTGCAGACGGAGCGGTAACTTCTGGTAAGATTGCAGACGGTACAATTGTAAATGCTGACATCAATGCATCAGCAGCAATTGATTGGACTAAATTAGCAGTATCTTCAACAGTATCAAGTACAGAACTTGGATACCTTGATGGAGTTACATCAGCAATCCAGACACAATTAAATGCTTTGGCTTCATCTTCTACAGTATCAGGACATACAGGAGCAACAACATCTGTACACGGAATTTCTGATACATCACAGTTAGCATATTTAAATGCTGCTAACCAGACATTTACTGGTAATATGGAAGTTGACGGAAATATGACCGTTGACGGTAACCTAACTGTAAATGGTACAACATTTAACGCAAGTGCAACATCTATTACAATTGAAGACAACATGGTTCAACTTGCTCATCAAAATGCAGCAAATACAGTTGACCTTGGTCTTGTAGTTTCTTATAACGATGGTTCAGCAAAGCACTCAGGTATCGTAAGAGATGTTTCTGCAAATACTTGGAAGTTGTTCAAGGGTGTAACAACAGAACCTTCAACAACAGTAGACTTTACTCAAGGATCACTTGATGATATTGCTGTAAATAATATAACAGCAGCAGGAATAGTCTTTACAGATGGTACACAAACAAAAGAAGGTGTTCCATCAAGAACTGCGATTACTTCAGTAACAGACACTTACAACCTTTCTACGGGCGGACTATCACTAAGAGATGGCTTAGTTGAATGCAATAAAGCAACAGGCTTTACTGTTACAATTCCAGCAAACTCTACAACAGCGTTTCCAGTAGGAACATCAATCGATATTCTTCAGGTAGGCGCTGGACAGGTAACGATTGCTGGAGCAGCAGGAGTAACTGTAAACGCTACTCCAGGTTTGAAGTTACGTGCTCAATGGTCTTCTGCAACTCTATTTAAGAGAGCAACAGATACATGGGTTGTAATGGGCGACCTATCAGCATAATAAGAAAGCAAATTAAAGGAGAGCAAAATGGCATCAAGCAAGAAAAGAGGTATCAAGTCCTCAGCACAAGATAACTTTCTACAACCAGATCCCGTAACAGGTTTATCTGGTACAAATGTAGGAACAGGCAGAGCATATAATAATGGCGCTGTTAATTTATCTTGGACTTTGCCTGCCACTTCTCCAGCAGCAACTGCTTATATTATTACAACTACTCCCGCTACTACAACAGTAAATACGGGAAGTTCTTCAACATCATACACATTTACTGGTTTGGCTGGCGGAACATCATATACATTTACTGTAAGGGGAACAAACAATGCTGGAACAGCAAACTCAAATCCAGCAACAGATACTACAGGCTCAATAGCAGTAACAACAGTCCCAGCAGCACCAGCATCACCATCTGCATCTGCTACTTCTGCAAATAACAACACCATAACTTGGTCAGCATTTAATTCAACAACTAACGGAGGTAGCACTGTAACATCTATTAGAATTACTGGTTCTGATGGATCAAGTTATACTGGTATATCTGGTTCTGCAACATCCTATGTTGCTAATGACCCTGGATCATCTCCAGGATCTCAGTCATATTCAATTTATGCTACAAATGCATTAGGAGAGTCTTCTGCTGCTACAACAAGCACAATCTCTACTACCCCGCCGTTCTTCCCATTCTTCCCACCATTCTTCCCGTTCTTCCCACCGTTCTTCCCGTTCTTCCCACCATTCTTCCCATTCTTCCCGTTCTTCCCACCATTCTTCCCATTCTTCCCACCGTTCTTCCCATTCTTCCCGTTCTTCCCACCGTTCTTCCCGTTCTTCCCACCATTCTTCCCATTCTTCCCGTTCTTCCCACCGTTCTTCCCGTTCTTCCCACCCTTCTTCCCGTTCTTCCCGTTCTTCCCACCGTTCTTCCCATCATTTTCAGGCGGAGGAGGCTTTAATTGCGGAGGATGCAGTTACAGTTATTGTTGGCAAAGCCCAGCACCATGCACCAACAACTGCGGATGCTGATAAAAATGAAATGCCAAATTAAAAGGAGATTAATAAAATGTATGTAATTCTTGTTAGAAATTCAGACAATTCTTACGACGTAATAGATAAACTTTTTCTAAGTGAAGAGGCAAAGTCTCGTCTCGATGCAACATGGGATACAAATCTACCTGTAATTGGTATTAATGCAAACGACCACAAAACAACAGCAACTCTAGGATCAACTTGGAATGGCACTTCTTTTGATGGTGCGGTAAAACCAGGGTATTTTGAGGCAGGAGAAGAAAAAAACAACGAGTATAGTTCATATGTATTTATACGTGAAAACATCGTAATACATAGACTTGGTGTAGAGGCCAACAGTCCAAAAGCAGAAAAATATGATGCAGCATTTTCTGTAGAGCCAATTCTTGTCAAGGTTCCAGATAATCAAATTGTCTATCCTGGAGAAACTTATGGATGGAACGGAACTGAGTTTGTAAATCCTTAATCTTTTATTATTTTTATATATGCTATAATAAGAGTAATAAAGGAGATAAAAAATGTATGCTGTAGTAGTAAAAAATAATGATAACTATGATGTTATTGCAATTTGGAAACATAATGATAATGAAATAATTACTGCTATAGACGCAGCGTGGAATTCTGGTCTTCCCATTACATCTCTAGATGCTTGTAGTCATAAATTAACAGCAAGATATGGAGCAACTTGGAATGGATCGTCGTTTTCTGGAGGAAAGACAAGACTTGTTGAGCCAACTCAAGAACAACTAGATTCTTTTGATCTTTATGCATTTATATGTAATAATACTCTTATTGCTAGAGTTGCAGCACTAACTAATAGCCCAACAAGAGAAATGTATGCAGCAGCACACGCATCTGGAATGACTTTAATAAAAATTCCTTCAGATCAAAGCGTTACAGTTGGCAAAACATACACTTGGGATGGAAATTCTTTTAACGAAATATAAAAATTTTTGAAAGGTTAAATATATGGAAACTTATGATGAAAACCAGAATCCTTGGTTTACAAAAGATCGTTCAGAAACTGTATCAAATAGATATCCAACTAGAACTTTGTCAAACGGCATAGTGGTTGAAAATCCCGCACTTGGATTAAATATATATAGAAATGTATTTTCAAAAGATGATGCAGATAGATATATTAAAATTCTTGAGTCAAATTTAGACGGTACAAAAAAATATAAATGGTCTGAAGCACAGGTAACAAATTCAGCAACACCAATTAAAAAAGCAAGAGATTGTGTAGACTTTAAATATAAGCAAGAAAATCTTGGGCCAAGAGACGAATCTAATTCCGAACTTATTGATTTGCATGAAGAGATATATCAAAAATTAAAATTATGTATAGATAACTATGCACAGTACTGGGGTATAAATGTTATATATTATGAAGCATTTAATTTTGTAAAGTATGAAGGAGAAGGAAAGCACTTTAATATTCATGCAGACCATGGCCCAGCATATAATGCTACAGTATCCGCAGTTATCTATATTAATGATGACTACGAAGGTGGAGAAATTCAATTCCCAAGACTAGACGGTTACACCCTTACTCCAAAAGTAGGAGATATTGCCGTCTTCCCATCTAACTACATTTATGAACATGCATCTCTTCCAATGAAGAGCGGTACAAAGTACTGTGTTGTAATCATGACTGACATTAATGAGTTAGGACATAAGGGTGGATACTGAGTATAATTCTGTAGTATTTAAATCATACAGGCCATGGGTTACAAAAGAAAGTAAGTCTGTTCCTTCTACAACACAAAAAGAAATACCTCAGTGGTATAAAGATGCAGATCGGTTTGCAAAAAATCCTATTAACGGAGAATATTATAAGGCTCCAAAAGAAGTTTGCCCTTTCCCTAAAGCAGGAACGACAGACGATTATGGAATGATTCCAACCTGGAAAGCATGTCCTGCAATAATGGATGCCTTTATGACAGGATATGTTTTTAAAACTCCCTGTGACTTAACTTTTACTAAAAATAGTTTTGGGAATTTAGATGTTAAGCCCGAAAGCCCAATGTATCAAGATTTTTGTACAGTTAGGCCTCCTATGGCTCAATTCGAACATCCTAAAGGATACTATACAAATCATTTTGCCTGGATGCCAGACTGGGGAATGAAACTACCAGATGGCTACAGTGCTTTATTTATGACACCAATGAATAGATTTGATTTGCCATTTATGAACACAACTGGAATTGTTGATTCAGATAAAGTTGAATTGTTAGGAAGTTTTCCATTTTTTATTATTGAGGGATGGGAAGGAACCATTCCAGCAGGAACCCCATATCTACAGGTTCTTCCATTTAAAAGAGAAAACTGGCAACATGATATTGAGATTTCAGACTCATCTACTATATATGCTAAAATGGTAGATAACGCAAACTTTTATCGCCAGCCAGATGGCGGGGTATACAAAGATAAAGTTTGGACAAGAAGAGAATATAAATAGGAGCAATAGTGAGTACTTGGACAGATAAAGAAACTTTGGGTTTTGGAATAACCTGTTATCGTGGTGTAATCAAGCCAGAATTAGATATTATTAATAGACTAGAAAGCACACTAGGCAAACCAGCACCATGGGGAGAGTTGTCAGAAGACGGAAAAAGATATCACTGGCTTCCAGCGTATGTTGGGTATCAGCAACTAATGCCAGACTATCGTGACTGCTATGATTTTAAGTTTAAGAAAACAGATATTGAGTCAGATCCAAGCGCAGAGTCATTGTTCTTGCAAAAAATATGGCAAGATGTTTATGATGTACAAGCACCAGCAGTTGAAGATTATAGAAAAGACTATAATATTATGCCGCTTAAATATTGGGAAGCATTTAACTTTATAAAGTATGGTCCAGGTCAACACTTTAAAGAACACCACGATCATGGATTTTCTTATAACTGCACAGTATCTTTGGTAGCGTATATAAATGATGATTACGATGGAGGAGAATTATATTTTAGACTTCAAAGTTTAAACATTAAGCCAAAGGCTGGAGATCTTTATATATTTCCATCAAACTTTATGTACCCACATCAAGCAATGCCAGTTCACTCTGGAACTAAATATTCAATTGTAACGATGTTAGACTATAGTAGAAAATATCATACGCCAGATATGTATGATCCAAAGTGGGCAGATGAATAATGTTTAACATAACAGTAGAAAAAATGGCTGGTTGCCAATTTGATATTACTCCAATGTCTATTAAAAGAGATTGGATGGATGCAACATCTGAAAATCATGCATATAGATGTTTTCCAGTAACACAAGCAAACGTCATCGGCTGGTATCTGTCATGCAAAGAAGATATAGTTTTTACTTGGGATGGAATTAATGACCAAACAGATCAGCATGTAAAAATTAAAAGTCCAGATAATTCTTACTCTGGCAGAGGCCAATCTTCAATTAGTTTAAATACATCTTTGGTTTTTAGAACAGATCCAGATGTTAGTATTTTAACAATTAATCCTGTAAATTATTTTAATGATAATTTTGAAACAATGTCAAATCTTATTAGTACATCTTTTTATGACAACCCTCTTCCTCTTGCATTAAAAGCAAAAAAGGCAAACCAAGAAACAATAATTAAAGCAGGCACTCCAGTTGCAACTATTATTCCAATTTCTTTAACCGCATTAAACAATACAGCAATTAACATAGTTGCCTATAAAGATCCAGATAGACTAAGAGAAAAAGCAAACATAAGTTACGGAGAAGCAGCACAGGCCCTCAACTCTTCAGGACAATGGACCGACTGGTATAGAGAAGCAGTAGATGAAAATGAAAAGTCTGTTGGACAGCATGAAGTTAAAGCCTTAAAACTTTTAGTTGTAGATAATTCAGGAATATAATGAGCAACGAATTTAAGCCAAGCCATCAAGATATGATAGAAGAGTACTTACAAAACTCTAAGTTAGGAAAAGTCTCTCATTACATCATTACTGTATCAAGAGATGGAGAGTCTCCAGTCAGATCAATAATATCTTTTGATAATATTGTAGATGCAGTTGCTGGATACGAAATGTATAAGGATGCTGGTTTTGCAAAAAACTATCTAACAGTATCTCTTTACGAGCCTTCTGGAAAAATTAATACAAAGGTGCTTAAAAGAAATCAGGCAGGCGATCCATCTTTTGTAAGACAAAACTATATAGATGTAACTAACGCTTTGTTGCAAATTAAAGATAAATTGCCAGAAGAAGATTTTGAAATTCTATGTATTAGAATAGGGACATCATTTGGTAGAGATAACTGGAGATTTAACATTGAAAGATTTTTTGATAATTTAGGCATAAAGGTAAAGGCTCAGGATTATTATCCTGTGATATAATTATTGTTATGAAGCCAGAAAATGCCATAACAGTATTTAGAAAGCCATCAAGCACACCCTCTGGATTCTTTGGCCATGGCCCAGAAAACATTATTGAACTAGAAAATTTTATGACTCAAGAAGAGGTTGATTTTTTAGATAAAGCAGCAAGAGGAATCACAATTTGGGATATAACAGAAAGTCATAAAAATGAAAATGGAACTGTTATATATGATGCAGAATACTGGAAAGATAGAGTGGCAAGTGCACCATCTCTTAATCAAAATGATCCAAATATTGTTCCAGTTATAATTGGTCTATTCAATAAGTTACAGCCAGTGATAGAAAAATTTTTTAATGTAAAGGTTCAACCTACAGGTCAAACAATTGTAAAGTGGAATCCAGGACAATTCCAAATGCCACATGCAGATAAAGAGTTGCATCAGGGCGAAGATGCTGGAACACCAAATGACTTTCCTAATTATGATATAGCAAGTTTGTTTTATATTAATGACGATTATGAAGGTGGAGAATTGTATTTCCCAAATCAAGGAATACAGTTTAAACCTAAAAGAGGGTCGGCATACTTTTTCCCAGGAGATATGAATTATGTGCATGGAGTAACAAAAATTAAAAGTGGAATAAGATACACCTGTCCATTTTTTTGGGAAATATTAGAACATACAGGAGAGATAAAGCCAGATTCTACAAAAGAATATTATAGAATTTTTCCTAATGACGAAGTAATAAAAGCATGGGATCCAGAAAATGGCATAAGGAGACAAGGATGAACTTAGATAATAAAAAAAGATTAACCAAAGACATAGTTCTTTATGAAAACTTTATTGATGCAGAAACCTCTGCAAAACTTATAAAAGTTTTAGATAAACACGCAGAACTAGGAACAATAAACTGGATGCCTATATCTTTTTATGAATCATATTCGTCTGTTCTTCCACAGGACAATGATGAGCATGTTCTTGCAGAGGTCTTGCCTGCAGATATTTTTTCACAAATGAAAAAGGGCATTATTGATGCAGTCGCAAGTGTTCATGATCTCGATCCAAAAATAATTTCTCAAATAGGGTACCATACTCAAAAATGGGAGCCAGGCGCATATGCAAGAATTCATTCTGACAATACAGACGAGCATGGAAAGTCTGGTGCATTTACTAGAAGTAGGTATGCTGCATTTTTATACCTAAACGATAATTTTGAAGGCGGTTTGTTACAGTTTCCAGACCAAAACATAAGTATCAGGCCAAAGGTTGGAATGCTTGCAGCATTTGATGGTGGATTTAATAATATGCACGAGGTAACTTTAATAGAAAGCGGTACTAGATATACTATTGGCTCTTTTTGGGATGATAGAGAAGAAGATGCATATCCGCAAGAATTAAGGGATGCCTGGGCAGAAGAAATGAAAGAGACAAGAGCCAAGCAAGAAATTGAAAGAGCCGAATGGCAAGAGTTGTTAAAAAAGGGATATAAAATAGACCAACAAGGCAAACAGTATAAGGTGGAAAACTAAAATGTTATTTTTAGAAAAAGAATTTAACGATGCAGGATTTGAAACAGAAAAAGTTTTTGAAGAAATCCTTTTAGTTCGTAATTTTATTTCTAAAGACGAATTAAGCACAATGCTTGGCATTATTGATAGCACACCAGAAGAGGTTTGGTTTAAGGCATATAGAGAAAGTCTTGCTAGATTCTGTTTAGAAAAATTTGGAAGAGACGATGTAGAAAATTTAGTTAAAGAAGGAAAATATGAAATTACCAAAGACTGGGATGACAAAAATTTAGATATTAGTATCCATCCAATTTCTAATAAATTACAATCTAGAATGCATAGGCTTATTGAAATAAATCATAAAGATTTAGAGTTAACTGGATTTGCAACACTCCAAAGAATGCAAGAAGGAGTACAATTAAAATCACATACAGATCAACACACAGACCCATCAATTAGATATGCTGCTATACTATATCTTAATGATGACTACACTGACGGGACACTTTTTTTTAAAAATAAAGATCTAGATTTACGACCAAAGCCAGGAGAGTTACTTGTATTTCCAGGAAACGAAGAATACGAGCATGGCGTAAGGCATGTAGGAGCAGGACCAATAAGATATGTTTTAGTTGGATTTATAAAAGTTAAAGGCTTTTATGAAAATAATAAATACTAGGAGATAAAAATGGATAGAGAGATACTTGAAGAAAAGGTTTATTATTACACAAATGTAATTGAAGAACCTGCCAAACTTGTTGAGGCAATTGAAAAAGACAATCAAGATCCATGGGGCGAATGGATGGCATGCAGTGGTCAGCATTATGTCTACGGGACAGACAAAAATATTGCTTCATCAGACGGCGCAGATGAAAAAAATGATTATATTTACAAAACATTACAAAAAGCATTTGATGACGTAGCAAGAGATTACGCATCAGCGCAGGGAATAAAAGAAGAGCCAAAACTTTTTCCAGTATATCCAATTAAGAAGTATATGGCTGGAACATTTATGGGTGCACATTTTGATCAACAAGAGGGTGATGAAAGACTCAAGGTTTCTTTTGTTATGTACCTAAATGACGATTACGAGGGTGGAGAAATTTCTTTTACAATTGCATCACCAGAGGGTGTATTAAAAAATGCTAGTCCAGAACCAGACTTTGATATAGCAAAGGAAAATGGAAACTATACTTTTTATGTAAAGCCAAAAGCGGGAAGTATTATAGTGTTTCCACCGTCACCACCATATCACCACACAGCACATTTAGTTAAGAGTGGTTATAAGTATATGGTTCCACAACATTGGATTCACTAAACCATAAACCTCAATAATAACATTAGAGTTTGATAAAAACAAAAACTCTGGTATACTTGAGTAATTACAGTTTTCAATTAGGAGAAATACATGTCTGATTTTTTTAGTTTTCGCTTGTCTGAAGAGTTTATAAATGAGTATAAAACAAAGGAACCACCATTTGGTTTCACAGACGCAGGTGGCAATTCATTAGGAGAGATTACGTTTATTCGTACCTACTCCCGTATGAAGGAAGATGGGACTAAGGAAAGATGGCATGAGGTTTGTCGTAGAGTAATCGAGGGTATGTATTCAGCGCAGAAGAATCACGCAAAAGAAAACAGACTACCTTGGAATGACTATAAGGCTCAAGCATCTGCTAAAGAAGCCTACCAACGTTTATTTGAATTGAAGTGGACTCCACCAGGAAGAGGCTTATGGTCTTTTGGAACAGCCCTTACTATGGAAAAGAAAAACTCGGCTGCTCTACAGAATTGCGCTATGGTTTCCACAAAGGACATAGATCGTAACGATCCAGGACAACTATTTGGTTGGGTAATGGATGCCCTCATGATGGGCGTAGGCGTAGGCTTTGATACTTTGGGCGGGGAGAAAAATCTACCTATTTATGATCCTACAGAACCACCACAAATATACGAAATACCAGATACTCGTGAAGGCTGGGTAGAGTCTGTTAGATTACTTATTAACTCATACTTAAAGCCAAATATGTATATTCAGGAGTTTAACTATGACCTCATTAGGCCTTTAGGTGCCCCTATTAAGGGTTTTGGAGGCACTGCAAGCGGTCCTGCACCACTTATACAGTTGCACAAGCAGATCAAGGCTGTAATCGGCGGTAGAGCAGGAGAAACCTTTGACTCAAGA
>Ga0129336_10002155_pt1 | contig 12127 bp, 15 predicted proteins | sample CPB6_02_DNA_FD_96878 | JGI IMG/M metagenome (GOLD analysis project Ga0129336, IMG submission 96878) | Freshwater to marine salinity gradient microbial communities from Chesapeake Bay, USA - CPBay_Sum_0.6_0.2_DNA | ecosystem: Environmental > Aquatic > Marine > Coastal | place: USA: Chesapeake...
AAGCGACTGGGGTGAGATCCAGTTGCAAGAGCGGCGGGGGTGACATCCTGCCGCTTTTTAATGCTTTTAACACTGAGAAGGAAATACGACAATGCTGTCGGGCAGTGCCTCCAATGCGCGGCGAATGGTGTCCCAGTCCTTGGGTGACGGCCGCCAGCCGTCTTCGTGCTGCTCAACGAGCGCTAGCGCCTGCTCCTTCAAGCTCGGCGGCTTGGGGCGGCGAACGGCGTGGAGTTCATCAGAAAATTCAGGCTCAATCCAATGTTTGGTTTTCAGCCACTCACAGCACGCCTCCAACTCCTGATCTGCGCCCCATTGGGCGGCGCAGGTGGCAATGTGGCGCTCGTAGGCATTGTTGACGGCAGCGTCTGCAGGGCCGCTCTTTCGCCACTGCTCAACCAGCTCCGGCGGTGGGGTGATGGGATGTTGTTGTGTCATGGGTGTTTAGTGGTAATGACTAGGCGGTGTGCTTTTTCAGAAACTCGACCAGCAAGCGATGCGCTTCACCGGCATCGGCAATGAACTGACCGTTGTAGTGGAAGCCTTCCTCGTCAACACGGATGACTTCCTTGCCACGCTCGCTCAGCGTGATCTCGGAGCGGTATTCTTCTTGGGTCATGGTTTCTAGGGAACTGTGGCCAGGGGCAGGAGGTGCAAACTCGCTGCCCCACCATTATGCCCTAACAGCGATGCAGCGGAATACGGATGAGCTGGAAGAATCTCCCAACCCACCCGATCTGTTCACCGCAATGCTGGCAGCAGTAAGAAACGTGAGGCATAGCAGTGAGTAGGACTACGACGCCTCAAGGGCTGACAAACGAGCTTCCATTGCTTCGATCTGTTCCTTTTGACGCTTGATCAGGTTCAGCAGGTGAGGCACGAAGCGGTCGTAGGCAACGCCTTCCGGCTCGGGATCGCATGGCGTTTCAACTGCAGAACCATTTTCGTCGTAAGTGACTTCACTTGTTTTCCAATGAACAAGGCGAGGATCAATTTCCGCAACTTCCTCTGCAATAAATCCCCACCATCCCCAATCAGGATTGTCTTTGTCGCAAGTTGACCGATACCAAACAGGACGGCAACTCAACAGTGCGTCAGAATAGGCGTCCTCAAGCGTCTCCACATTGGTTTTATACTTACCAGAAGATGTGCTCCTTCTTAGTTCACCACTTGAGAAGATATAGACATTTGCGGCATTTGATGTCGAAAAGTTGTAAATACCGGCAGATATAAATTCGCCATTTTGAGAAAGTCTAAGCCGCTCGACGGGCGATGCGCTTGAGTCGGGACAAGTGGAGAACACTAGACGCCCAGGCATGTCAGATGCGCCGGGTGTTGCATCTACAAAAGCGCGAATAGCAGCAGCCGAACGCGACGCGGAGCCATCTGTGGCTTCAAAAAAGATGTTTCCAATTTCATCGCCACTTTGAACGACGGTATTTGATCCAGCGGTTGTGCCTCTTGATTTCTTCAGAACAAGATAAGAACCATTTGAATCATTGCAGTTTGCAGTGAACGAAACACCTAAATAATTGTTGGTACTTTCAACCGCAAGCAAATTATTGGTTGAAGTGCTAGCTGTGGCAGTAACACTAGACGTGCCAACTAAAAAACGACCACTTGAGTCCCAGCGACCCCATTCAGTAGTTTGGGTGTTAAAACGAATGTATCCACTGCCTCTTGTGTCTAATGTGTTGCCACCATTTTCACTGTAAATTTCAAGAATTCCGCCACTGCCATCTGTAGTTTCAAGGCGGATACCTTCCTGTGCTCCTGATCCTTTGATGTGCAGACCATGATCGATTGCACCAAAGGCAGGAGTAGTGCCAATCCCTACGTTGCCTTGCGCCGTAATTCTCATCCTCTCATAGAGGGTTGAATCAAGGAAAGTTGTGTTGGAGAAAACAATATCAGTAGTGGCACCGGCGCCAGTAACTGCAGCGTCGATAGATGCTCGAACACCTGATGCATTAGCACTGTCATCGTTTCCGTAGAATTGAAGTCTGCCTAAATACCAACCAGCATCTGGGGCTGTGTTTGTGTTCTCAAGTGTCAGGATAGATCCCGCCGACGAATTAACTGCAACATTTAATAATGAGCGTGGGCTACTAGTCCCCAGACCTAAGCGGCCACTGGAGTCAACAAACAACCGCCCAGTGCCATTAGTCGAGATGGCTACGCTGTTGCTGGCTGGTAGATAAACCCCGTTTGACGGTGCGGTGCTGCTGGTGGGGATGAAGCTGGCGGCGGTGCTGGTGCCGGTGGTGGTGACGTTCTGGCTGCCGAAGTCGGGGCTGATCTTGGTGCCGGCGATAGCGGCGCTGGCATTGATGTCGCCATTAACAATCGTGCCATCAGTGATGTTGGCGCTCGTGATCAGAACACTGCTGCCGAGGCCGGTGGCATCCAATACTTTCGTGCCAGCAATCCGATACTCCTTACCGCTGGCGATGTTGACGTGCTCGCTCAACGTCCACGCATCTGTAGCATCCACCCAGTTGATGGTCTTATCGGTAGCACCTTTCAATGTGATGCCACCACCATCAGCAGTCAGGTCTGACGGGCTAGTGACGTTGCCAATAATGATGTTTTTATCCTTAACCAGCAGATCCTGCGTATTGATCGTTGTAGTAGTCCCGTTGACTGTGAGATCACCGGCCAATGTCAGGTTATCTGACCAGCTGACGTTCGTTCCATCAGTAACGATCACCTGATTGGCGGTGCCGTTTGCCAGCTTGCTGACGGCGATTTCAGCCGTGGCGCTGATGTCTGCATCAATGATGGTGCCATCGGCCAACATGGTGCTGGTGACACTGCCTGTGTCGCCCGTGGTGACGACCGTGCCGCTTACATTTGGCAGCGTAATGGTGCGATCAGCCGTAGGGTTGGTGACTGCTAGCGTCGTTTCAAATCCATCAGCAGTGCTGCCTTCAAACGTCAGGCTGCCAGTACTGCCGATCTCGAGGTTGCCCGTGATTGTCAGATTGCCGCTGCCATCTGGAATTGGCAGGTAAGCCAGGCTATTCCATGCGGTGCTGCCGTTGCCAATTTTGAACTTCTTGGTGTCGGTCTCGTAGCCGATCTCACCCGACAGCAGCACCGGGTTCGCAGCCGTCCAATTTGCAGCGGTGTCTTTCCGCTGCGCCATCTGAACGCGGATCGTTGTTGCAGTCATGATTCAGCACCGCCAGCTTCAATGATAAGAGTGGCCGCTACGGCCGGATTTGCAACGTCTGCTTGCAAGATGAATGGCGCAGTGCCGGTCATGGCATAAGAGGTGAAGGATTGCTCAGCGCCAAGTGCTGCCGGTTCACCTGTCAGTGCGTACAACAGGAAATTGCCGATCAGTGCGACTAGCTCGACTGTCATATCGGTGTAAACACCGCGTTGTGTTTCTTCTGGTTTTGCGCCATAGCGATAAAGCGCATCGGCTGGCAGCACAACGGCACTGCCCCAGATAGCAGTCGGCAGTGTGAATGTGCGATGCGATCCAGCGGCATCCACATAGTGATTGCGGATCAGTGTTGCCTGTGACTCGATCAGATTGGTATATGTCAGGATCAACCGATAGTTGCTTTGCCTCAGGCTATGGCGAAACAGCACTGGTGCTCCATTGAGCGTGTCTTCAGTGCTGACATTCAAGCCGCCGAGATCGTAGCTGAAGCTGGCTGGTAGCAGTGAGGGGAAGGCGTTCATACCAGATACGGCGGCAACAGCTGCAGCTCAACCGTAGCGTTGGTAATGTCGCAAGACTGATCGATCTGTGGCGGTGAGAGGTAGCGCCAGAGGTAACCAGAAGGAAACGTGAGATTGGTTGCGACCAGCGTCGTAGCGCTCAGATCAAACGGTTGAAACGTGCCGTGCAAGCTGTAATGACTTACAAGATTGAAAGTATCAGCTGAGCTAAGGCGCGTGAAGCTCATCCGCAGAATATGACCCACGCTTGCGTTGCTATGCCTGACGCTTGCTTGGTAGCCATCCAACACTGAAAGCTCAGTGCTGGCATTAGTACCAGGTGTGTAGGTTCGCGTCGATGGGTTTAGAGCGGGGAAGGTGGCCATGGTTAATCACAAATTGTAGGGACAACCCATTGCGCAGGATTAGGGCCGTCCCATGTCATCGTGTATCCAAAATTGATTTCCTTAAACCCTAAGGTAGTGCTTGCAGGCGTTAATGTAATTTGTGTATTGTTAACAAACGTCAATAAGAATGACGTCGTGATCGGCCCGCAAGATCCGGTCTCCTGTACGAATTGCACATTCTTTACGTTGCTGTAGGTATAGAGATTAAAATTGCCAGCGTAAAGAGTGGTGAACGATGAACATGGGGGATTCGGTGGGAAGCTCGGATCAAAAACAATAAAACTGCCAGCCGTTCGCGAAAGCGTCCACGTACCGCCAACTGTGTTGCCACTAGGCGGCCTTGTGCCGCTAATATTGCCGCCATAAATACCAGCAACTGGCGGACAAATAACAGCAGGGGTTTGATTGAGCTTGCTTGGAGCACCCCACCCTGATGGAGTAGATGGATCTTTGCAGCGACCAGTCGCCACAATGTAGTGATTAGCCTCGCTGGTTGTGATCGAAAGATCATACGATCCGCTGATTGCTTGATTCTGACAAGAAATCTCAGTCTCAACGCCTGTGTTCTTGTTGATCTTCGACCAGCACACCTGGCCAGCACAGCCGAGATCGGATTCTTGGATGCTTAACGTGTCGCCAGATTGCGGTGCGCCTCCTGCGCCAGTAGCACCTGTGATTGGTGCAGCGGGTCTGTCTTTTTCAAGTGAATCAGCAGGATTGCTCCACCCACCCAGTGGTGTTTCACCGCCGCTGGCTTCCCCTGATGGCTGCGATGCATTGGGGCCAATCGGCGGGTTTCCGCCATCTGGCCATGTGGTGTTATCAACAGCTGCGCCACTGGTGCCAGGCGCTTTGATGCTTAATTGTGTTGCCGCCGATGATGGCGTGTCAGCAAAGGCTGGAGAATTAATGCCGCCACCGCCAACCGGCGTATTGTCCGATGATGAATTGTCATCGCATGTGTAGTTGCTGCGGCCTGCTGCAATGACAATGCCAGGGGCTGTGGCTGCTGCCACTTCAAGTGCCACCATGCTCCGGCCCTGTGAATCAATCGGCAGATGAGTTAGATCGAAGACGCAGGCACCGCTAGATGTCTTTTCGATCCGCTCGATCTCATACAGAAAATCGTGATAGTTCAGCGCTGTGGTGGCTGTTTCACGGCGCAGCCTGACGCGAACGATATCGCCAACTGAAAGGATGCTGTTGTAGCTGCTCGGACGCACATTCAATCGAAGCGTGTGCGTGATGTATTTGCGTCGCGCCAGTCGATATGCGCCAACCTTAACGGCGTGTGTTTCGCTTGTGCAGAACGCGCTCAGATCATACTGTTCATAAGGTCCAGCGGTTGCCTCGTTTTCGTACCGTATCTCTGTTGTGCGTGGGAATCCGATATCTGCATCAGGCTGTTGCCGCCACATCATCTGGAGGCAGACAGGCTGGCGATCCGCTAGCGGGATGTATTGAATCTCAAAACCATCTGGCAGCAGATGATCCTCTGTGAACGTAAACTCCCAGCTGATTGCCGTGGTCTTGATTGTGTGATCGCCATTCACAGGCAGCCGTGGCCTGAAAGCAAACTTGCCGTTCGCTTCAGTCAGGCGCAGCAAAAAGTCATTGCTGATCTGCTCTAGCCATTCGTCCAGATTCTGGCTTTCCTGAAACACACCATTGAACAGCAGGCCATTGGTGTTGGTGAAGTTGGCTGCCGCCAGCATTTGCGTTGTATTGATGAGCGTGCTCGGGATCCGTCCCGATTGCGTCATCAGATAAATTGCCAGATCAATGACGTTATTGCTCGGGCCAAGGGTGCTATCAATAATCCTCGTGACCTTCATCCCCTCTCGAACGAAAAGATGCAGCTGATGCTCCCATCGTTCGCTGCCGTCCGGGTAGGTATTGACGCAGCTCATCGTGGTCATATTTTCGTAGCGCCCTGATGTGCCGCAATACACCGGGCATGACCATGGATCCTTGCCGCTCACTGTCGTGACGGCGTTACTTGGCGTCCATGTGCCAGCGCGGCGGTCATAGGTTTGATTCCATGTGCCCTGGCGGCAGGGTCCGACAAAGCAATCTTTAATTGCAATTTGCGGTAGATCGCCCTCACTCAAGACAACCATCGTGCTGACAGTTAGCGCGTTAGTGGTGCCATCGTTTTCGTACCTTGCCTCTGTTGCGCCTGGCGCAACCATTACGCCACCATTGTTTGAGACGCGCCGGCAGAAGACAATCGGCACCGGATCACCGATCTTTATGGCACGTTGCTGAGCAGTCAAATCATCTGCAGCTTCAGCCGCCGCCTCAATCAATGGCGGATTAACCAAACCGCTCTGATGTGCCAGCAGTGCTAACGGATCGGAGATGTTTAGGCTCATATCCGCAGCGGTGACCCGATGAGATAGCTGGTGAACTTACGCGGCGGCACTTGTGCGCCTACTGGTGACAGGCTACTACCAAGCTCCACCTCTAGACTGGTGAATGTGCCAGATACGTCCACCACCTCAGCGGTGTAACTGGCGATCAATGTCTGGCCAGCCTGTGGCGCTGTGTTGTCCAGGCGGCTATCGAACTCATAGATCTTCAGCTCGCAGAACCGGCCATAGCTCAATGCTTGCGTGAACGCTTGCACCACTGAATTAGTTGCCGGAATCGTGATGCTGACCGAACGCCCGCCACTGGCGCCAGATTCAACGATGCCGCCAGCACTGAATGGCATGTATGACCAGCTAGCGCCGTCGAGCGTTACCGTCTGATTCACGTAATAGGTCTGCCACCGCACATAAGTAGTGGTCGCGTCAAAGATTCGCAGGTATTGACTTTGGGCTCTATTGCTCATCAGTAGGCTCCCTGATAGCGACGGCCGCCATAGCTGCGCGAGTTACGGAAGATCTGCGCGCTGAAATCTTGCAATGCGCCCTCAAGATCACCGATGGTCACATAGCGCTGGCCATCCTGTTGCAGCACCGGGCCGGTTGTGATTTGAACAGTGGTATTCGCAGCGCCGCCACCACCCATGCCGCCAACAACGCCGCCCTCTGCAAAGGCAGGGATGACGCTGCGACCACGCAATCCGCCGAGATAATTGGCCGCGGCCTTAGCCATCTTGTGCTCTGGGATGATGTATTCCGGGCCGGCCTCGCCAACCATGGCCAAGGTCGGGCCTGAGACCATGCCACCTGCTGCAAATGCAGGCACTGAGACTGTCGGCACCAATGGCAGATCCGGTGCAGGCAAACGGTTGTAGGCGGCAATCAATGAATTAACAAGCCCGATGGCCTTGTTGATACCACCAAAGATCGAGCTAAGGATGCCATTGAAAATGGATTTAACAGCTCCAGCAGCGGTTTGAAAAGGTGCTGTGAAGAACTTGCCGATATTGCTGAATGCCGATTGGATGCCTTTTACCAGACCGGCTATCCAATTAGCAACGGGTTTGATGAAGGTGCTGTAGAACGCCTTAGCGGCAGTAGAGATAACTTGACCTATGGCCTGGAAAGCTTTGCCGATGTTGTCTCTGAATGCATAGATCGCGATGCCAGCGGCAACGGCAAGCGCAACCCAGCCAACAGGGCCAGTGAAGACTCCGATCAGAATCTGCCCAAGCGTGCCAAGGCCTGCAACCAACGGGCCAATCGCACCAGCCCAGCCGGCAATCACAGCCGGAATTCCCGCCAAAATGGGTACAAGAATGCCAACGCCAGTTGTTATCGCTGTGATAACAGGAGCTAACGCACCAATGGCAAGCACTAATCCTGCAAATACTAAGATCACAGACTGAAGTGGCTGCGGCAGCTTTGAAAATTCTGTAATCAGATAAGCCAGTCCCTCTGCCAACTTCGTAATCGTCGGCAACAATGCCGTGACTGCTTCATTGAATGGCCCGGCCAATGCAATGCCGATTGAGTTGATCGTATCGTTGAATTTGTCTGACGCCTGTGCAAGTTCAGTGCTCACCGTGGCGCTGTATTTACTAAGTGCTTCGCTACCTTGATTCAGCAAGGGGATCAGGTTTACACCACTCTTGCCGAATAGTTCCTGTGCTAGTGCTGCTTTCTGTGCGCCGTCAGGAAGTTTGGCAAACACATCAGATATTTGCAGCATGATCTGGTCAAGGCTATTCACCTTGCCTTGTGCATCAACCGCGCTAATGCCAACGCCAGCCAAGGCCTTAGAAGCACTCGATGCAGGATCAACAACGCCCTTGGCCAATCGGCTCATCGCTTTGCCGACTTCCTCAACCGAGCTGCCGCTGTCATTGGCAGCAGCGCCAAACTTGCTCAAAGCTTCAACGCCAACACCAGTGCGTTGGCTGAGATCGTTCAGATTGTCTGCAGCATCGATTGAGCGCTTTGCAAGAGCCGTCAGTCCAGCAATACCAGCGGCTGGCACCAATCCGCCCAGTGCTCCACCAATTCCACCAGCAACACCACGCAAGCGCCCGAACGAACCGGCCAATCCATCCGCCTTGCTCGCTGCACCGCCAAGGGATCGGCTTAAACCATCGATCTGATTGGCGCCATCAACCTTTGCCCTGATCGTCAGCGCAGTGGTCATGTCAAGCGCCATGTCTTAATCCTTGCGGCTGTTGACGATCTCTATCACTTTAGCCTCGATCACCTGGAGGTCCTCAAGCATCATGCGCTGATCGTCGATCCGATAGAGATCCATGAGCCAACGCACAGCAAGATAGTCCAGTCCAATGATGCCTGATGCGCCGCCGCGCCATTGAGTCTGCACCCTGAGGAACAGCTCAACAACAGGCCACGCATCGTCGATCACCTCATAGTCTTCGCTGCGTTCGTCAAGGTCTGGCAGCACCAAACCAAACGCAGCCGCATCATCCTGCGTTTCATCAATCGTTGCGCCGCTGGCCCAATACTCAGCGGCGCCGATCAGTTTTTTCTCTTCTGCTCAACCAGCGATTCAAAATAAGCGCCGATCAATGCGCCAGCCACCATCGGCACATCCAACAACTGTGCCTTAGCAGCTTCGCTGAATGACACCTCATCACCATCACCATCCACCACGCCAGACCATCCGACAAGAATCTCATCGGCAATGCTCTGATCTGTAACGCCGTTGTCGAGATCCTCGCCCTTCTCCGCCGCCTTCATGCGCTGCTGGACTAACACCTGAATCTCATTGATCCGGCTTTGTGGCAACCGCTTGAATACGGCATCAAAGCTGGCTTTCTCACGCTTACCGCCATCAGCTGGCAAGCGGAGTACCACCGGCCAGCTGTAGCTCTGCGATTGACTGAGAACAAACGCCACGCGATCAGGTGTAGACGAGACTCAGCTCATCATTGCCTGAACTGGTCGGAACCGCAATAAAGGGCATGTTCAGCATCTGGATTCCGTCCTGATCGCTGTAGGTCAGGTTGCCCAGGTCAGATTGCGCAGTGGTCATCGTGACGATGTTGCCTGCCGTTTGACCGTGCTGGAAGGTGATGCTGCCAGTGCTGCTGCCAGTGGCCGCGGCGAAGAAATCCTTAGCCGTGATGGTAGGCGCCTCAATGACCACCGTGCCATTGGGGGCGCGGTTTGTGATCAGGATCTCCTTGGTGCAGCCGACCAATTCGCGGTAGATCACATCATTGGCGATGTTGAAGTTGTAGCTCATTAGGCAACCGCTGTAGCTGAACGCGCTGAATGCAGTGGTGTTGCCTTCCTTGAAGATGACGGGCGTTGCCTGATCGTTGTAGGTAGGCGTCGGCAGCGCTGTGTCAGTGGGTGCGTTGTAGATACCGGTCATCGTAAAGCTGATCACCGGGATCTGACCGACCTCGCAGTTCATCTCAAACGTGCCGCGGCAGCCGGTCACCTTATGGCGGATGCCATCTTGGTGGTAGTAGAGCGTGCAGCTCTCGAAACCGCTGCTCTCAGGTGCATAGGTAACGCTGGCGCCAGCGCTTACTGTTTCTTGAAGGCCGCAGCTGCGGAGCACCACGCCATAGGCGGGGGCAGTACCTGCAGTGCCAGATCCTGCTAGCTCAACCTCAAAGCTCACCTCTACGCGGGTTTGGCTGAGCAGCTGATCAGACTGGCCGAGGTAAGGCCGGACTAACTCGCGGTTTACGGTGTCGGCAACCAAGGGTTGAATCTCAAGGTTGCGCACCAAGACGGCATCACTACCTGCCGGCGTTGAATCCGTGCCGTAGGTGCTTTCGATCTTGGCGAGGATCAGGCGCCGCCGAGTCAGTACAGATGCCATTGGTGGCTCCCAGTAAGTAAATCAACGGGCGCCGAGGCCCTGCTCATTCCCTACTCTAGCGGCAATGTCAGGCGCTCAAATTGGCAACTTGCGTGCGATAGCGCACCACGTAATCGCAGCTGATGACGCCAGCAGGTTGATCGGCCTCAACCATCTCAAAGTTCACCAAGCTTGGCTGTATGTCATACGCTCTGCCGCCTAGCGTCAGGTCTGACATCAGCTTGCTGTGTAGCGATTCGATGGTTGGATCAGCCAGCTGGTCGGGGATGTTCCCTCTAACAATCACGGCAATGCGAACCGTGAGGCTCCAGTCCAGTGTTGGCAAGCTGGTGTTTTGCTGCGCCTGATCAGTGATTGGCTCAATCACAATCGCAGGGCTTTCCCCGCGAGCAAGCGGCTCAACTCTGCTGCGATAGATGCGCGTGCTAACGCCCGTGGTGCCGGCCAGCGTGGTGGCGATCTGCGCCAGGATTGACTCGCGCTTGGTTGTCATGCCGAGGCCACCTGAATCACTGTGCAAATGATGCCCGGAATGCTGGGGTGAGCAAACGGGCTAGTGGCTGCACTTTCTGCGTGAATGTAGGCGGCAGCATTGCTGGTAGCCCACATCAATTCGATGTAGTCCTTTGCCTGAAGCTTGAGCACAAAGTTCACCGTGCCAATCACGTTGCCAGGAGTGCCGCCATGGCTAGCAATAATGCTGAACTTGCTATCGCTTGCAGGCACATCACCTGAAGCCCCGCTGTCGTTCTTGCGCAGCCAGACATTCACGTCGTGAATCTGCTCTCCTGTATTGCTGAACTGGATTGAGAAGGTAAAGCTATAGACGCCAGTATGATCGACCGTGATACGCGACTGGCTGGCAATATTGATACCGCGATTGCTGCTATCAGCAGAACGCAGCAGTATTGCAGTCGGAATGTTCGCCGTCGCTGTTTGTGATGTCAGATCCCAGAAGCTCGCCCAGTAACCAGATCCGGCGAAGTACGGCAACTGATTCCATGCCGTCTTGCCATCACCAATCTTCAGATTATTGTCAGTGCTTTCAAGGCCAGGTTCTCCTGCCATCAGCACAGGATTGAGCGCTGTCCACTGGCTTTTGGTGTTGACCTTGATTGGACCGCTCATGTCTTTTGCAGCCCGAGCTGCACGAATTTGCCATCGTCAACGAGCATTACCTCGCGCACCGTATAGGCGACGCTATCAACAGTGATAGAACTGCCACGGCCAAGGCTGCCGAAATCGGATGCCTTTGCGGTCAATGTGTAGTCAGTGCTTAGCACCATGCCGTCCGCCACGATCTGACTCGGCATATCAAGGATGCCCTTTGCAGTAACGGCGCCAGCTGTGCAGCTGACGCCGAAATCTGCCAGGAAGATATCGAGATCTTCCGTGAACGCCATCAGCTGTACTTCTTAGAGCCGAGAGCAACCACCGAAACAGCTCCGGTGCCAGTGCCGCCGGTCACAGTGAAAAGCACGCGAACGTAACGACGAAGATCGTTGCTGTTCAGGTAGATCTTTTCTTGGAATGCGGTATTGGCAGCAGCAGCAGTAAAGCCGCCGCCGGTCACGTCGACGAAATCGCCAGAGGTGGTTGTGTTGCTGTGCTGGATCTTGGCAGTCAGGGTGACGCCAGAGCCGGCAGCGGCAGCATCGATGATGAAGGCAATATCGCCCTCATAATCCACCAGGTCAACGTTGGCGGGGGTGCCGGCACCAGTGGAAGCAACCACTGCGTTGTTGTGCAGCTCGAGCAGATCGGTTTTCGATCCGAGGTTGTGGATGGTCATTGGGTAGATCTCCTGCGCTTAGGCGCTGATTTAGGGGTGG
>Ga0129336_10002156_pt1 | contig 12127 bp, 7 predicted proteins | sample CPB6_02_DNA_FD_96878 | JGI IMG/M metagenome (GOLD analysis project Ga0129336, IMG submission 96878) | Freshwater to marine salinity gradient microbial communities from Chesapeake Bay, USA - CPBay_Sum_0.6_0.2_DNA | ecosystem: Environmental > Aquatic > Marine > Coastal | place: USA: Chesapeake Bay...
ACATAAGTCTTCATTATTGTAGGTTGTTGTGAAACTGATGGATTATCCAATAATGGTGCATCAGGTCTTGCTCCACCCACAGCTCCTGCTGAGAATGATGTTCCACCACCCATTTGATTCATCATTGAAAGTAATGGTTTGAACATAGTTACAGCTCCTCTTGTCATCACAGCCTCACCACCTTCAGCTTCAATCATTACACCACCTTGTGCGTGTCTTGGACCGTTAATCATTCCACCATCTTCATAGTTCTTACCTAAATTTGTTGACGCACTTGTTGCACCACCTTCAAATTGTGTTTTCTTGATATTAGCAATTTGTACACCTGTTGTAACAGCTAAAGCTGCCGCATTGATACCTTTTACAATCCAATCAAATGGTGAAGGTAATGTTGATGGTTGAGTTAATATTTGTATAACACCCGAAGCTGCTGACATTAAAGCAGTTGCAATTTGTAATTTCTTTCTCTTTTCAAAAGCTTCTTTACTTGTTTTTGCTTCCTCATCGTAACTACTTGCAATTGCTGCAGTTAATTTTGAAACAGCATCCAAAGTTTGAGATACAACCAAAGCATTTGCAGCAAATTCTTGTTCAGATAATTTCTTTCTTAAATTAACGTATTTTTCTTTAATTGCTGTTTTTGCAGCTTCAGTCAATTTTGTATCAGCTAATTCTCTTTGTTCAGCTTTGTTTAATATATCTCTTTGATTATCATAGAAAGCTTTAGTTCCTTGTAAAGTAGCCTCACCTTTAATTTGAAGGAATTTTAAATCATCATCTAATTTTTTGATTCTATCATCTTGGTCCTTCTTCTTATTATCTTCATCAATTTTCTTAACATCATTATCATATGAAGTTTTTAGAAGTTTTCTAAGTTCATTCTTCTCTTCTTCAGACTTTTTGATAAATTCTTTATCCTGTTCTAAATCTTTTAAATCTTGTTCATATTTGTTCTTTCTCTCTTGTTTACTTCTCTCAAATTCATTCTGAATAGCACTAGTTCTAATATCTAAAACCTTTTGATTATATTCTTTTAGATTCTTTTCTAATTCTTCTTGATTCTTCTTCTCTTCTTCTTTGATTTGTTTGTTAGTCTCTTTTTTATTATTCAAATAATCTTTCTCAAGGTTATTTTTCTCGGTTTGTAATTTCTTATATTCAGAACTACCAACCTTTTCTAACTTCATTAAATCTTCAATTCTCTTCTTCTCTCTGTTGTAATCTTCATCAGCTTGAGCTTGTTTTTCTTTAAGTGATTGAATTGTATTATCACTACTTTGTTTCTTAGCACGTTCAAGTTCAACTTCTGATTGTTTTAATGATTCGTTATCATTAATGGTATCTTGTTTTCTTTTCTTCTCATCTTCTGCTTTTTGTTTTCTATCAGCAGCTTCTTTCTCAGCTCTTTGTTTTGCTTCCTCTTGTCTTTTCTTTTCATTCTCTGCAGCTTCCTGACCTACCTTATCTACATCTTTTGTTGCCTCAGCAATACTCTTTTTTGATACACCCAATTTTTCAGCAAACCAAGCAAAAGCACTACCAACCGCACCAATTATATCTGCAAGTTTCTCAAATATTGGAACTGCAACAGTATTGATTAATGCAAGTAATGGTCCCATTACTGTTGAGAAAGCCTGTGTTACTTTATTGAGTGCAGCTTGTCCTTCTTTAGTTTTACCCAAAGCTTCTTTCAAGAACATAAATGCACCAACAACTGCAGTTACAACAGCTAATATTGGGTTTGCAACAAGTACTTTAAACGCTTTATCTACCCCTTGAATAGACTGACCTACGAAACCTGCAATACCTGGCATTGTAGCCAAAGCATCACTGAACTTCATAGATTTTAATGTAGTTACTTCTAATTGGTCATTTAAGTCATCTAAATCTTTTCTCAATTTCTTCATTGACTTAATATCACCTTTCTCCTCAGCTTCTTGGAAAGCGATAGTTGCTTGACGAATTTGAACCTTTAAAGATTTAAATTTTGTTTCTGTTTCTGATAAAATATCTTTTGTTTGACTAAAAGCTTTATCAGCATTTTTAATATCACTATTTAATTTTTTCCACTCTTCTGAACCTAATGGTAATGACTTTAATTTCTTCTGTGCATCTGTATATATCTTATTAAAGTCATTGATGGAAGTTTTTGCTAAGTCAACTTCTTTACCATCAACTTTTATTCTAAAATTTAAATCTTTTGTGGCCATAATATATTAATTATCTTTTTTTTATGCTTGTTGACAGTTGTCATCTCCACAACCTGTTAATGGACCATATATTGTTGGTAAATCACTTGTAGTTGGAGATGCTGTTATTGAAGTAATTGTATAACATCCTCTATCTGGTGGATATGGTTGGAATGTGTAAACATCATTCAAAGCTAATGACAATATACTCCTATATGTTAATATTCCACCTCCAACACAAGCTGTAAATTCATAATAATTGTAAGCAGGTGGTGCGGGTGGTGTTGTTGTAGGTGTCGGTGTTACAGTTGTTGTTGATGTAGGTGTAGGTGATAAACCTGGCGTTGCTGTTACACTTGGTGTAGGTGTTAAAGTCACAGTTGGTGTAATAGTTGGAGTTGGTGTTGGAGTAGTTCCTAATGGATTAATTGTTAATTGATAACATATTGGTAAGATACTCTTATGTCCAATAAATCTTATTTCAAAATTATATACTCCATTTGTAAAAGAACCTAAACCCAAATCTGATGGTACAAATGTAAAAGTACCTGATTTATTAACAGTTGTTGCAGAAGTATTTCCTGTAGATTGATAGTCAACCATCCTAAATGGACTGAAATATTCCTGTGTCGGTCCCATTACGTGTATTGACCATAAATTCAAATTACCATCATCTGCAATGAAAATGTCCGCTCCATTCTTTATCCATGTCAAATTATATGAAATTGTAATACTTGATGTTGAAGCCGTTGTTGCTGAAAAAGTAGTTACAGTACCACTCACACTATTATTATTTATATCGTGTATAATATCAATATCATATTCAGCCAAAGAATTGTTTGGATATACGAAATTTGAACTATCAACTTGTTTTATATATTTTTTACTCATAATTTATAAATATTAATAACCGTAATTAGATTTTGTGGCGTTGTAATTTTGAAGAACTTCTGAATCACTTAATGCTCTATTGTAAACATATTGTAAACCAACATCTATATTATAATATATTGCGTTATAATAACCAGTACTCCATCTAGCCAAAGGTGTTCCTGCTCTTATATTATTTCTTGTTGTAGTTGTTGTTGAATTTAAAACACCATTCACATATAGTTTTAAACTAGTACCACTTCTCCATACACCTGTTAAATTATACCAAGTATTACCTGATGGTACATCTGTTGAATAAGCATAAACACCAGCAACAGTACCACCACTTAAATAATTTGCTGCAGCACCTGCAACAAATTTACCTGAATAAGATGTTCCTTCTAATTCTAATCTTAATCCCCAATTAGTACTTAAATTACCTTGTAAAAATAATCCTGTTAAACCATCACTTGTATTACTTGAATATCTAACCCAAGTTGAGAAAGTAACAGAATTTGAACCTGTTAAAGTAGCACCTGTTTCTGAAAGTGTATAATCATCAATACCATCAAAATCAAAATACTTTGGTGTACCACTTGATATAAAAGATGGTGAATTAAATAATGTTGTATCAAATTGATTACCACTAATATCAAACCAAGTTGAACCAGTATAAGGACTTGGATATGATGTATTATTATTTGCGTCATTATGCATTGTTAAACCACTGGTTATAAATGTAGTAGAACCTTGACTTGGTGTAACAGTTGGTGTCGGTGTTGAAGTTAATCCTGGTGTTGTTGTTACAGTCGGAGTAACTGTATTAGTTGGTGTTAACGTTGGTGTTCTAGTTAATGTAGGTGTAATTGATGGTGTTGGAGTAAATGTTGGTGTAACAGATGGTGTTGGAGTTTGAGTAACTGAAACAACAGGATAAACTGGTGATAAACCATAATTACAAGCTTTTGCATTATAATTGTACGCAATATCTACACTAGTTATTATATTGTCTATATATATTTCAAAATCACCAATTAGACCTTTGAAATTTTGTCCACAAGAAATTCTACAACCAAGGAAAGCATATAGATAATAATTTGCTGGTCTAAATGGTTTTTGTTGAACTATATGTTGTCCATTAACATAAAAATCTAAATTTACAAAGTTAGATTTAGTTGGGTCATTTACGGCTATATTTAAAACAATAACTACATAATACCATTGACCTGGTGTCAAAGGATTTTGCATCTGTATTGTTTGAGTACTATATTGGTCAGGATTTACTGAATTTCTCCACCAAATACTTACTTCAATATCATTATTTGTAGTCCAATACATATCAACCGCACCATTAGCAAATAACCTTGCAGTTCCACTTGTTTCACTTATATTAATCCAACCACCCATAGTTATCTGTGTATCGGGATTGTCACAACCTGAAGTATAAGCAAATGATGTAAATCCTGTAAAATTCAAACAACCACCAGCAGATGAATCATATGTTACACCTGTTAAATCTAATACACCACCAGTTAAACCATACCATTTTGTACCGCCAGTAACAGGCCATGATGTTGTGTTAGCACCATCATAATATTGGAACATAGTTGTATCATATAAAATTGGATATGGTGATGGACAAGCTGTCGGTGTAGGAGTAATCGTATTTGTTGGTGTTACAGTAAATGTAGGTGTTATAGTTGGTGTTGGCGTTGGGGTTACCGGAAAATTTGTTAATGAAACTATATATCTAAAACTATAATCTTCGGGTACTGTTGTTGCAGTAAATGTCACTGAAAAAACAGCAACAGAATTTGAAATTAATACATTTCTTATACCATTATCACCACCTTGATCATCAGTTGTATAATCTTTTCTAACTATGTTATAATCGCCAGGATAATTACTTTCAATTGTTATAACATCACCATCATATATAAAAGTGCTATATAAATCATCACTTGTTGAATGATGTGTATATCTGACTTGATTATTAACCGTAACTTTATAAAAATCACCACCTTTCTGTTCTAAACTATCAAATGTTATCAATAACGAACCTCTCATATTTATAAATATATTTTTTTAACAACTATTACCGCAACTCGTTATTGTAAATGTGGCCAAATCAGCAAATGGTATACCAACGTTTACTGTTGAACAATCTGCACAATCTGGTACTACATATGAACCTAAACTACCAACATATTGATATTGAGTAGTAGAGTCAGATTTAGTGTATTTTAACCAACCTGTATCACTTATATTTAAGGTTATTCCTGTTGTATATGGTGATGGTGGTGTACCTCCATGATATGTTGAACTACCTGTCAAAATTGTATAAGTTGAAGCATATGAACTAAAATCTAAACAATCTTCAAATAAATTGAAAATTATCTTAACAGGTGTACTATCTGTATAAACATATGAAGGATAATTAAATAAATTCAAATCTCCATTACCACTATAAGAAATAAATTCCCATAAAGTATCATCTGTTCTACCACTTCCACCCGTATTATAATCTGTTTCACTTACTTCATAAATTGTGTATGGAATATAAACAGATTCAACATTACCACTCACAACTTGAAAATCTCTAACAGTTGATGTGTATCCACTTACATTTCCACCCAAAACTCCAACATTATAATCGTATAAAATTGACCAACCATAACTTGTCCCACTCAAAGAAGGATTAGTCATATCAGTTTCAAATTTGAATATAGCTGCAGGATTATCACAATAGAAATATTTGAAATATCTTGTTGGATAAGTTGAAACAACATTATTTGTTTGTATCAACTCAACTTTTGTAAGTTCTGTATTAGTATAGTTATAACCATCAATTTTATTCATTATAAAATATTGGTCATTAACTTTGATTAAATCATTTGGTTTTAGATTTTTAATATCGTTAATTTTTAAATCAAAATAACCATTTAAGAACCTTGTATCTTTATCATATATATTAGTTATCCTATTCTGATAGAATAAATTATATATATCATTTTCTGTATATACATCATATGTTGCAACACCCACATCTGTTGGTAATTCTGAGTTAAATAAATTACAAATTGAATCGTTATTTATTTTATTAGAATCAGGATTACCTATCGGCATTGTATGACTTACAATAGGAATTGTAAAAATAAATCGTGGACTTGTTGTATCTGAATTTGTAACATATACACCATTTGTTAAAGTATAACCACTATAATTCAATACCTCTCCATATTTGTCAATAAATGGAGAATAGTTACCCAAATTATAAAATATTTTTGGTTTGGTTTTAATACCTGTGTATGTATTAATTACTGAACTTGTATTACCTACAGATTTTTCTGCACTTGAAGCAGCGTAGTTAATACCTAATGGTAAACTAATATTACCATTTGGTGCTGTATCAATTGTATCCCATTTTCTAATTAATTCAGGAGAAAATATTGTATCTATTTTCTTTTGTTGAGATTTAAAATCAGTTGGACCATAATAGAAATTTTGACCATAGATTCTATTGTTTCTGTCTTTGAATATTTTATTTCCAATATCTCCATCTTCTAAGTCAGTAAATATTAATTCACTTTCAATAAAGTTAAGAGCTGGTTCAACCGTAAATCCTTTATCCCAAGATAGTTTATCGGTCCAATCATGAATGTTACCTGTACCAATATAATATTGATATGGTTCAATTATAATTTGATTTGGAACGTCAGGGTCAGGTATAAATACCAAATTGAATTTTTTTGCAATAGAACTTAATAAATCTATTTGTTTTATATTTTGGTCTATTACCAATCCAAAATCTACAAAATCTCCATCTTCATAAACTATTGTTGTATTTGGTGCTGTTGGTGTATATGATAATGGAATTATTGATTCAGAAACATTTGATGCTGAAACATTAAGACCATAGTTTTGTGTATATTCAATTACACAACTTCCACCTCCACAATCCACAGGTTGTGAACTAATCCAAGTGTAAGTTGTACCAGTTGACCTAATTGGAATTGTTACAGGAACAGAATATGGTGCACCAGGTGATATACCACAATTGAATACAGCAAAATCAAATACCATATTAATTTCTTCTGAACAAAAACAAGGTATACCTGTACCAGCTTTAACAACTGTAATTGTATATGTTCTATCTACTCTAATATTTGGACTACCTAAACAAGTTACATAACTATCAACATAAGTTTCAGCAATATTAACTTGTATACCTGCTAATGGTAATACTTGTGGTACAGGAGTCTTATATGAGAATTTAGTTGCGTCTGAACTAAAATATCCATATAGATATAACAATCTGAACCAAGGTGTATTGAAAAAATCTGATTTTATTGTATAACCATAAGTTTTAAATAATAATTTTAAAACCTGTGAAATATTCATTGCAGGTTTTAATTGATTATCAACTAATCCATCTTCAGGTGAATTTATTCTATATCTCTTTACACCAGCAGCATAAGCCGCTGCAGGACTTGCATAAGAACCTGCAAGAGTTGATGTATATAATCTTGTAGTACCTGAAGTGATACCACTAACTAAAACTGTATCTCCTGTGTAAACATATCCATTATGTACAACAGGATAAAAATAATTTGCTGGTTCATCATAAGAAAAAGGACTTACATCCCAATTCTGTACAGCAAATTTATCAAATGTATGATTGAACGTATATTCAAAGTCCTCATAATTCAAATCTTTCAGAAGATTGTTACCAATCTTTCCGAATAAATCTCCTATATTAGAATATAATGTAATATCATATTCAATCTTAGAATCTAATAATGCAACTTTGTTTAGTTTTAAATAACCTCTAAAAAATACCTCATCGTTAATTGTAATCTCACATGGTACCCTTTTTGTTGGGTCAAAATATAATGTATCATTATCAACATTATAATATCCTTCAAAAAATCTATTGTTCTTTTTAGAACCTGGCACAGATATACCAATTGAATAGTCTGAGTTTCTTTTTGATATATCTTGTAATTCTGCAAACGATTTGTTTAGTTTTATTGGAATATCTGAATATAAATCTAAATCAAGGTAACGATAAACTGTTAAAACTTCAGGAATAAAATATATATAATTTATTATTCTTGAAGTACCTTGTATTTCAAAAATTAATTGGTCCCCTTCACTTACACTAATTGTACCACTTACTGCCGCACTTGTTGTTGTTAATACAATACCATTCTGATAGATTATATTATAACTTGAACCACTATTAATACTATAATATACAATTCCACCACGATTTACAACATCTAAATAAACCTCTGTAAATCCTGATGTAGAACCTGAATATGGAGTTGTAATAGTTCCATCTCCAACATATGTAAAACCAACTGTTGAACCGGTTAATAAATCTAATTCTCCATCGGGATATTGTACACTATCATTCGGTATATTTGTTTGTACTCGTAATACTGTTTGTTGAATATCTGGCATTTTAGAAACCTTTATTTACAAAATAAGAATCTGCATATTTACAAGTGATTCTATATTTATTTAATTTTTTATGTTTTTTTGTGATTGTTTCAACTTCTGTTGATAATATTTGTATTGGTCTCATATCTTTATAAACCTTATCTTGTCTATCCAATGGAGATATAAAATCAGGTTTTACTTCATAAACTTGTGGAGAATAAAATAATTGATTTAACCAATCACCATATGCTACTGAAATATAATCAGATTCCAACACAAATTCAACATCAACATCTGTTGCAAAAGTTTTAGTTACTCTTCCATAATCTCTATCAGGAGATTGTATATTGGTTGCATAATATCTATTGTCAAATGTTGTTCTCTTAATCTTTTTGGTTTCTTGTCTATATGATTGAAATGTATAATAATCATAACCACCACGATTATTCAAGAAACATAATCTTGTATTTTCAGGTAAACAGTTATTGTATAGATAAAAATAAAAAGTCTCAGATATAGGTCCAACTGCACCGTTTACAGTTCTTCCTGACATATTTGTTGGATATGAATAGAATAATTGTACACGATAATAAGCAACTGTAGAAAAGTCTATTGTTGCAAAAATATTATTAATATCAACAGGTCCACAAGGTAAACCAAATACAGATAATGTATTAGTATAACCTGTTGGTGTTGCATAAGTTGTACCACTGAAGTTTAATTCTTGTTCAAAATAATCAACTAGTGTATTACTCTCATCATAAAATTCAAATACTGCAAAATCAGCTTCTATCACTTGTCTATCTCCTGTTTGTCCGTTTAAATAGAATAATACATAATTTTCTGTATCTTGTATATATTGAATACGTGGTGCGTCAGTTAAAAATCTACTAGTTTCTGATTGTTCAGGTAGAGTTGGATAATCCATTAAGAATTGTGACATTGGTGACAATCTTCTGTATATATCCACAGTATTGATTGTCATACCTGTACCAACCACAGAACCAATTTCTTGGTCAAAATTTGGTAGATAATACTTCTCATCCATTTGGAACTGACCACCTACATAATTGAAAAATTCACCTGTATTTGTGAATCCTGAAGGAACGAATGACGTATCATTATAACATTCAGGAATATCTGTAAAGTGATTTAAATTGTTTGTTGGAGAACCTGTATATTCTGTATAAGTTGAATTACCAAGAACATATCTATAACCATACTTATAATTTGCTTTAATAATATTTGGATATGGATTATTCCAGTTAATTAGTTCTGTTGTACTATACCAATCATTCAACCAATAATTTTGGTAATGTTGTGATTGAATATAATTCATCATGTAATTGTAAGGTCTTACATTAAATCTATAATAGTAAGTAGCACCCGATTGAGATATATCATATGGAACTACTGACATTCTACCGACTTTTGTATCGTCAGAAAATAAATCAACATCCAATTCAACTGATGTATTATATGAACTACCGGTAAGTACAACTTCGTATGTTCCACCTCTTTGGTAAATCATATCGGTACTTCTTCTTAATTGTGTGTTTGAGTTTAACCCGTTTGAGTATAAACTGACATATCCAAAACTCATATTCCTTCTATTAAATTTAATAATTCGTCATACGTTGATTCTTCAATAATATTTGCAATTTGTTGGTTTTCCAATATCTTGTCGTAAGATATTGTCACAAAGTTTTTAGGAATGTTTTGAAACCCAAATTGTCCTATTGAACGTGCAATCACATATGCGACTCTTTTTATATTTTTATCTGTCTTTGGTAAAAATTGACCAGTTTTCATGTCTCTGATTTTGAAAGACTTTTTATTTCTTATCCAATCTTCAATATCTTTACCTGGTGGTCTTTTACCTGCTTTTCTATCATTAATTAACCAATAAGCATATGTGTTACTTAAAGGTTGACCAAATGCTTGTACTTGTATAATCTGTATTCCTTGTTTATCTTTTTGTACAACAGATTTAATACTATTTCTTAATCTTCCTGAAGCAACACGATTTGTCATCCCACGTTGATACCTTCCATAGATATAAACTTTCTCGGATAAACTTTCTTTGACTATGTCGTCAATTATTGGTAGTAATGCTTCTAAATCCATCTTAATTTTCTGTTGTTCCTGTTATTGGTTGATATTTCCATTCATCTGTATCCATTACAACTAATATCTCATCGTAAGTATAAACTTGTGATTTTGTTTGTAAAGAAGATATGAATGATGGTTCTTGTCCATCCCAAGAAATTAAAAATCTTGTTGAATCATTATTCTTTCTAACTGTTTCTTCACTATTTTGTAATACTTGTGAAAAATCTATTAGATTAATTTCATCTAATCCTACGGTCATATATGACCTTTGTTCTGGTGTTGAATTAATATCCATATTTACTTTTTGTTGCATTAAAATTATCTGTCATTTCACTATCACTTAAAGCTCGTTCATATACCATTATCTCAGCACAATCAAATCCAAAATAAGTTGAACCATATCTACCTTGGTTCCAACCTGTTGTATTATTTCTCAAAAAGCTTCTTGTTGTAGTAGTTGTGTTATCTAAAGTTCCATTATAATAGAATTTAGATGATACACCAGTCGTCCATACACCACCCAAATAATACCAAGTTGTTGTTCCAAATGTTCTTGCATTATCATAAGCATATATACCACTTAACGTACCACCTGATGTTAAAGCTGCAGCCGCACCAAAGTTAACTTGATTACTACCTTCATTTTCTACTCTTATTGACCAATCGGCTGATGATTGTCCTCTCAATAATAAACCAGTTTGTGCTGTTGATTTAATATTCTTAATCCACAGACCAACTGAGAAACTTGATGTACTTGAACCATTAGAAGCTGTTGGAAATTGTGTATAGTCATTAACACCATCATATGTAAACCAAGATGTTGAACCTGTTGTATTAAATGTTGGTCCATTTGTTAATGTTCCATTATAACCATTTGGACTTAAATCATACCAAACTGTTCCTGTGCCAGGATATGATGCAGTATCATTTGCTGTAACATAAAATGTTAAACCATTACTGATGATAGGTAAAATTCTTTGTGAATTTAAAAATGCGAATGGTGCAAAATTCATTATACTAAGTTTTTAACATTTGCTAAGTATAAGTTTGTACTATCAAACGATACTAAAGTTATTATATCTTGTGATGTTGTAGTTGTAGGAACATAAGCTGAACCTGAAACTTGTTTTACAGATGTTGGGAATGATACAGTTGCTGAACCTGTTGTATTCAATAATATATTAATAGTTTGTCCTGCTTTTATATTACTTGGTTCAATTCTCGTATTACTTCCACTTACTAATTGTAATGTGAAGAAGTTACCGTTATTCAAATTCAATGAAGCTGTATTTGAACTAATTGATAATGCATTTACATTACCTTGTACTGAACCTGTTACAATTGCTGAGCCTGATACTCTTAAAGAACCTGTAATTGTATGAACATCTGTTACTACGTTTCCTAATTTAACACCTGTATCAGTTACTTGTAATTCAACATTTGAACCAGTGAAAACTGTTAATGAACCTGAAAATATTGTATTCCCTGTCACACCTAATGAACCTGATACT
>Ga0129336_10002157_pt1 | contig 12125 bp, 6 predicted proteins | sample CPB6_02_DNA_FD_96878 | JGI IMG/M metagenome (GOLD analysis project Ga0129336, IMG submission 96878) | Freshwater to marine salinity gradient microbial communities from Chesapeake Bay, USA - CPBay_Sum_0.6_0.2_DNA | ecosystem: Environmental > Aquatic > Marine > Coastal | place: USA: Chesapeake Bay...
CAGAGCTGAACCACCAAATCACCATCACCATCTACACCATACTGGCGATCATCGCCTGCATCATATGGATACTCAACAACCACAGACCAAGATAGACTGGGAGAGATTCCACATCACCAAGATCGCGAGGTTCAATGGCTGCAAGGCCGCCTCTCCATCTGGTGTGGCCCGCTTCATCAACAAGCGCAGGAACGCAATGGTCCTGGCTCGGATGCTCAATCGTCCATCAGCGCACAAGCTGACGCCGCTTCCAGAGGAGACGCAAACCCAGAGACATCGGGTTCTGGACCGACGATACGTCTCACACGCGCTCTTCGACTCACGACTGGAGTCCGCAGCGAAGAAGGACTACCTGATCCGCAATCCAAGGAAGCGGGTGGTCCATAACGTCGAATGCACGATAGATCGCCACAGACACTTCATTGGTGGAACCACCAGAGAGCTGAATGGGAAGTGGGCGAAGGATGTAAACTGGGTCTACTACCACAGCAGGGTCGACATCTTCAATTCTGGTCGCGCCATCCACATCGAATGCACCGGCAGAGGGAAGCTGCCAAAGCGGTTGGTGCTGAAGCGTGCGGGCTTCGTGTTCAAGGAGCCGTACTCGTTGACAGGTGGATACAGGCTCCCGTTCGTCGAGCTGCACAAGGTCGATGCCCATCCCAAGGACGGACTGATCGCAACACTGGGAGCCGACCACCTGTGGGATGACGACGCCCAGAAGAACATCGACCGGCTCTGCGCTGATGCGATCGGAGGTGCGGCATGAGAACAGCGGACAAGGACGTAGAGGACTACGCATACAACACAGCGTGCATTGCGCTCATGCTGGCGGATAGGCTCGCCAAGGATAGCACTGTTGTGGTCGGCGTTGAGTGGATCGGGTATGCCGCACTGGGCATGGCCGATGCCGAACGCATCTCCAGCGAAGGACTTGGCCTGCTGAAGCTGGACTACGACAAGGTTCTGGATGAGGTGGTGGAGCTGATCAGGAAGTCAGCGCTTCAGCCGATCTCATCGTGGGACCTGAGAAGGAAGACCTACGACATCACCATCGTCGCAGCGTGCAGGAAGAAGATCACAGCCAACACGCAACCATGAGCACACACACAGAAGACTACATTCACGACGCGTGTTTCAACGCAGCGCAGCTTGCGTCACGTGTCGCAGAAAGAGCTGGATCCGTACAAGCTTCCGAGGCGATCGCAAGGGCGGCTTTGGGAATGGCAGATGCCGAGTACACAGACGGATTCAAGTGGGGTGAGCGAGCGTCATTCGACGACGTTGCTGACAGCGTTGCGGAACAGGTCGCGAACCATTTGAGACAACATTATAGAACAGAGTCCATCTTTGGCCTAAGGATGAACGCTTACAACACGACAATGGCAGCAGCCGCATTCGGATTGCTCCACAAGGATTGACTTGCAGTACCAATGGTGTAATACACCTCACACACAACCAACAGAACTATGCTATCACCGAAGACGCAGCAGGAGGTCAGCGAATGCGTGCGGGAGAAGATGACCAGCAACTTCGCGGACATGAAGATCCGCATCGAGCCGATGCGCGAGGCGCTCAGGAAGTTCGAGCAGGCGGTCAACGATCGCTCACTGGACGGCATGCATCACAGCTTGGCCGATCTATCCAACACATCACTCAACTGCAGGGCTAGGCTCCAGTACATGCGTGGCATCTGGGCCGTCCTCAGGAACGTACGGGACAAGGACCCCATCGATGAATGAAGGACATCCTATCAGCCCTATGGAACCTATTCTTAATCTGGGTCGAGATCGCGGTGACAATCGCGAGCCTAGCAATGTTATCGAGCTGCCAGTGATCCCGATCATCGGGAGGCACAGGGCTCCGCCGATACCGTTCAACTGGAGGCAGCTGAGGCAGCTGTCCGAGAAGTACTTCGAGACAGACTTCGTTGGACGCACCCAGTCAACCATCCGCACCAATCGGTACAGGCTGGATCTGTTCATCCGCTGGTTGATGTACAACGACTACAAGGTCGTATCAGCCGACGTGCTGACCATGTACAGCAAGCGTGTCGTGGACACCGGAACCACTCGGACAGCAAAGGAATGCTGGGCCACAATCTGCAGGTTCTTCAACTGGATGGAGCGGGTTGGATACATCTCAGAGAGTCCGCACTGGGCCGTGAAGATGCGGTTCACCACGTTCAAGAGCAAGCCGAGCAGGCCGATGACGCATGAGGAATACAAGAAGCTGAGGGCCTGCGCTGAGGGCCACTGGCTGGACTGGATCTTCATGCTGGCTTGGAGCACCGGAATGTCCCTGCACGACTGCTGCGCGCTGCGCTGGCTGAACGTGGACATGAACAACTGCATCATCAGGATCAAGCGGCAGAAGTCGGCGAGCGAGGCGATGATTCCGTTCTCGCTACACGACGAGCTTGGCATGGCCCTATCAAGGATGGCCTCGCTTCCTCACAAGGCCGAGGACCTCATCTGTCCTGACGCAGGCGAACGGCTGGACCCAGTCCGAGGCACCATGAAGGTGAACGCCCTCATCAGGTACATCTTCAAGAGGGCGGGGCTGCATGGGGTTGGAATGCACTCGATGCGCCGTTCATACATCTCAATGCTGGCCAACTCCGGCATGAGTCACATCCTAGCATCCAAGATCAGCGGACATCTGAACCCGCAGGTCATGGCAAGCTACGTTCATCCAGACCCCAACGAGCTGAGAAAGCACGTTGAGCATGCGAAGGAGAACGCTGGACTCAACAAGCACGTCTTTGTCGAGGCACCAGTACACATATCCAGCGTGAATACTGGATGGAAGCCGCACCGCCGCTACAGGGTGAGGGGCGGACGAATCAAGCTACCAGACGGCACTCCCGTCGAATACGTTTTCACCTCCGCCAATGCGGAAGGTAGAAGGGCAGTTGTAACGCCGTGCGAGATGGATGGAACACCCGTTGGAACACTTCAGGTGCTCGCCGACATCGCCGACGTGAAGCTGTTCGAGTAACAACAAGAACCAACAGCTAAGAACTAACAATGGCATCGTTCAATCAAGTAACACTAGTAGGCAACATGGTCCGCGATCCCGAGGTCAAAGCCCTCAACAGCGGAACCTCCGTGGCGAAGTTCACCATCGGCATGACACGCAAGTGGCAGACCGAGAACGGAGAGAAGAAGGAGGAGGCCACGTTCGTGGACGTCGACTCGTTCGGAAAGACCGCAGCGGTCATCGAGAAGTACCTCCGCAAGGGTGATCCCGTCCTCGTGGAGGGACGCCTCAAGACGGAGCAGTGGGAGAAGGATGGCCAGAAGCGCAGCAAGCTGATGGTCGTGGCGAACTCCATCCAGCTCCTCGGCAAGCCCGTGGACACTGGTGCTCGCCAGCCCATCCAAGGCAGCAGCCCAGCCGCAGCTCCGGCCCCGCAGCCGGTGGCTCAGGATGATGTTCCGTTCTGAACGGAATTGACACGCACCATGCTCGGTGTTAAACACCTCACGACCAATCGGGAGATTGGGAAGTGAACGCAGTGGTGAGTCTCGTCCGACCGTTTCGGACGGGTGACAGTCGGGAATAGACCGACACCTCTTTCCTCTTGAAGGACTTCATCGGAGAAACGCTCGCGGCATTCCCACCGAATCTGATCCGAGTTCTGGCACGAACCGGAAGGGGAGCCGCAGCGAGGAACATGACCCACGACGAGGTGGCTCAGCGTTCCGGACTCAAGAGATCCAAGATCCGCCAGTTGTCCGCGCTTCAGTCATGGGACACGGTCGCCATAGCTGATGCGGACGCCTTCCTGAAGGGCTGCAACGTGACGCTCAGATCCCTATGGAAGCAGCGGGCATTCCTAAGACGGAGCCTCGACCCAAGGGTGACATCAACCCCGCTGGCCTACGCCGTGCGCGGGAAGCGGGTCCCAAGGCCGCCATCTGCAGAGGCTTTGGTACGCGCAGCCTTGAGCCGCTCCTCCCGCCGCGTGTCAGCCTGAGCTTCATCGGCCTGAGCTTGCGCAGCTTGGTGCGGATCGTTCGGATCGCCTTGGGCTTGCGTGTGAGCGCCCTGATCCGACGCATGGCGGTCATTCCACCTCTTCCATCGCGCTCCGCCTTGGGCTTGATGCCGTCGACCAGCTGCTGAACCGAGCGATCACCAGTGTCGAAGACCGCCCTCTGCTCTGGGCTCATGCGCGAACGCAGGCCGACCTTCTCATCCGCAGACAGCATGCGACCGAACGCCTTCTGCTCCGGAAGCTGAGACTTGAGCGAGGCTTTCACGGCCGACCAAGGATCACCGACACCAGTGGCAGCCTTCACCTCGGCAGCCCTGTTGAGGAGACGCTGGGCTCCAGCGGAATCTCCAGACGCGTTCGCTGCAACGGCGCGCTTGATGAGGCTGCTGAACTCGGTGGGCTCGTTTCCTCCAGCCCCACCGCGAGTCTTCATCTCGAGATCCCCAGCGTTCCTAGAAGCCACGCGCACCGCATCATTGACAGCATCTCTTGCGGCAACGTCCGGCAGTCGGTTGATGACTGGGTTCAGGATTGGAAGAGTGCCCCGTGTCATCGACAGCACGGCACCGCCAACATCGCCAGTGGACCACGCCGTCTTCAGCGCCTGAGCGAAGTTTCCAAGCACCCCAAGCGGAACGCTCATCTTGGCGAGGTCGGTCAGGTTCGGCTTGTTCTGGGTAGCGCCGACATAGCCAGCGATGTACTCGCCAGCGTACGGAACCATTCCGGCGAGCGATACCGACATGAGCTTTGTAAGAGACTTCGCGGAGGGAGACTCCAAGAAATCACGCGCCGTCATAATCGGATACGGCCTGCCATTGATGATCCGATAGAAGATCGCCATCAGCTCGTTCGGCCACAGACCACCAAGCGCCATGAGGCTGAGCATCGTGAACATGTACAGCACCGGCAGCACATTCTTCTCGATCTGGGCTTTCCTCTCAGTACTAACGCTGGAAATCCCTTCGAGCGTATCGAGCCAGTTGTTTATCCAGCCAGGGAAGCCCCAGAAGAAGTTCAGTGTCTGGCCAAGCGTGCTGCGGGTCTTGATGAGGTCCGCCCTCGACGAATCGGAAGGAAGGTTGGAGGCCGAAAGGACCCTGATCAGGACGTCCGCCAAGGCGTTCTCATCGGCAATCGGAGGAACCGAGTAGATGTCCTGACCCTTGCTCTTGGCATCCTCGACCCGCTTGTAGAAGTCGTGCAGGACGTACTCAAGGCTTCCAGCGGGAGCGACCAGCTGCTTCAGGGAGATCAGCAGCTCTGGGCTCCACCCCGCCACAGCCTTGGCCTCTGCTGGCTTGATGATGTTCGCTGGATCGGCCCAGTTGTCCCATCCCTTCACGCCAGTGGCCGCCCTGTTCTGCATGATCCTGTACCCAGACATGAATGTCAGGGCCAGTCGCTGCATGGCGTCCTTGGCGTTCATCTCATTGGCCAGCTGATCTCCGGCAGGCTGGAACCGGAAGACAGACTCCTTCACCTTGGCGACCAGCCTTGGAGTGAACATGCGCTCAATCTTGGACAGCATGGACTTCTGCAGCTGCCCCCTGCTTTGGATCACGTTCCCATATGTGCCAGTCTCCGACACCTGAGCGGCCCTCTCGGAGATGCTTGGCTCGTCGACCTCCCATCCGCCAAGGCGTGCCGCATTCTGGATGGCAGCAGACAGCTGAGCAGACTTCGTGAGGCGCTCTCCAAGGACACCAAGCTTGCCCTTGTTTGCCCTGATGAAGGACATGGCCGCAGGGTTGTTGGTGAAGATCCTCTCGAGCAAACGCACCGCGACACGAGGTCCGCCAGCAAGAAAGGCGCTGCCAACAGAGCCTGAGCCTCCGCCTCGAATCATCATGCGGCCAGCAACGTCACCGCCAGCTATGCCGAACAGGATGTTCCGAACGGACGCCGTGAGCGCGCTGACAAGCAGGGTCTTGTGGACCGCATTCCAAGCCTTCAGGAGTCCGCTCTCGTTGTGGACGTTCGGCGACTCGACCCTCTGCTTGAACACCTCAGTGACTGCAGAGAGCGTGTTCAGCAGGTTGTTGGTCTCTGCGTAGTCTGTGTAGAGCTTGCCGCTCCTGACATCAGCCTTCACCGAATCCGGATCGGAGTTGATCCGCTCAGCAAGGTTTGTCTTGTAACGGGAGACGGCGTTCTTCAGGTCGATCAGCGCACGAAGCTGACGAATGCGAACAGGCATCATGGCCGCAGCCGCGAGACCGTTCATCTCCTCACCAGTCGAAAGCGTGTAGGAGTAGAAGATGCCAGGAGCCACCATCGCTCCACGCGGCTTGGTGAACTGGTTGAAGCTGTCCACCACGCTGACGATGGCAGTCGGAGAGGTTGGCTCTCCACCTTCGATGGGCTCACCAAGGCCGTCTTGGACGTACTTGGTTGCGGTGCTCATGCTGGTGGCAGCATCATCGATGGCAGCCTTTGACGAGGCAGCGATCTCGGAAAGCAGCGCTTCCTTCACGGCGGATTCGATGTCCACCGAAGCGCCAACCGCAGGCACACGCATCGCGATCTGTTCGATCAGCTCGTCGAGGTCCTTCGGGGCAGTCTTTCCATCCTTCCACCATTGGAGCGCCAGAGCCTTGTAGACCTTGGCGTATGTGCTCGTGTTCTTGAAATCGCTGTTCGTCTCCCAGACGTAGCGGCGAGCCATCATCTGGAAGGCCTTTGGCTCCGAGAGGATCTTCTCGATCTCGGCCATCCGAGATGCCATGTCAGGATTCTCAAGCGCCTTGACCAGCAGCTTCGCGTAGTAGATCGGAGACCCCTCTGAGTCGTCCCTGATCAGGCGACGCGGGGTCATGTCCGCGCCAGTCATGTAGGGCAAGCGGGTTCGATTGCCCTCAAGGATCATGGTTGGCTGGTAACGGATGATGCCTCCTCGATCCTTTCCAGTGGTCAGTCCGTAGTAGCGGTGAGCGTGGCGTGCCATCAGTTTGATGGCTGCGATGTCTTCCTTGGTGACCACGTGTCCGAATGGCGTGGTGTCACCAGCCTCAGGCATGTAGTCCTTGTCGTTCTGGCGAGCGTTCAGAAGCTCGTTGGCGACCTCCACCTTCCACTGCATCGGAGTCAGGTCTGGATGCGACTTGATCGCCTTGAACTGGGCCATATCGATCGCGACGTGGCCGACGTTCTTGTCTCTACGAAGTGAGTCGATGGCCTTCTCCAGCGAGTCGCCAGTCGAGTTGAGCAGTGACAGCTCAGATGACAATCGGCCAGGAATCATCCGAGCCAGATGCCTGCGGCTCACCAGAGCCCTAAGGAATGGGAGGCTGCGGACCAGCCGAATCGGATTGAATGGCCCCGTGGACAATGCCGCATCACCAACAGAGTGGCCGTACTGTGCCATCCTCTGCTGAAGTTGAATCAGGGCGTTGACCTCATCCGGCCTGACCGGATCCGAACCATTCTTGATCTCATCGAGCCTTGCTGTGGCAGCGTTGTAGATCTCGAGAACCTTTGCGGCGGCCTCCTGATCTGCGGTGACATCGAACCTGCGCGGAAGGCGATACTCGATGCCGCCTATCTTGAACACCTCGTCCCCAGTCTTCGGATCGAGACCTCCAACAATCTCGGGAAGCCGCAGGTCGAGGATGTTGGTCGCAGTCTGATAGGCCTCTGAGAACTCAGGAGACTTGATGACCTCGTCGAGGATCTCGATCTGTTCCAACGTGGAGAGCAGTGCGCTGTCGAGCAGGTCAATCTCCTTGCTGATCGTCCTGATGCGCTCCGATGCATCGGCCTCTGCATTGCGAAGGTTGCGATACCTCTTCGCAAAGTCTTCGACGTCCACCCGCTTGGACTTGGCCTTGGCGGATGGAGATGTTGCAGCGAACTGATCCTCGAACTTCTTGCGGTCCGCCTTGGCGATCTCCACGTCGGCCTTGTAATCGCTGATCGTGGTCAGCGCGCTCGCGAGTCCGCGATAGGATTGAAGCGGTGACTTCTTACCAGCCGCAGGAGGCGTCAGAAGCAGATCAATCGTGGACTGGCGGACCTTGCCGGTCAGCACGTTGTTGTTCGTGACGTAGTCGACAATCGGCTGCGTGTCCTTGGCTGCTTTGGCTGCAGAAACGACCGATGGAGGAACAGCCTCAGCCATGATCTCGAACGCCTTGCGGAGTTCGGCGCTCTCTGCGCTGAGAAGACGAACCGAATCGGAAGCCCTCGTGATGGCGTTCTTCAGTGACGCGTCGGTTCCGGAGTAGGTGAGAATCTCCTGTCGGTTGTAGTTCCTGAAGTCCTTAACCAGCGCCTCGTAGGCGGCTCCTGCTGCGTTTGCTGCGGCATTGGCGGTGGCAAGCTCTGCCAACTGCTTGGCTCTCTTTGGAGAAGCCATCTCCTCCTGTATGCGCTCGAGCTGGTCGACCAGCTTTGCCCTGTTCTCGATGGCCCTATCAATCTGCCCAACCACCGCAGACGCCACCATTGGCGTCAACGGATCAGCTGGGTTCATGGCCGACAGCGGAGCCGGAGATGTTGACAGGTCGCTGATGTTGCCAAGCCACGCTAGGCTGCGCTGGGAGCGATCAGATGCGGCGGAGATGCGAGCCTTGATCGATGAAGGAACGGAAGCGGCCTGAGCTGCTGCGGAGCGCTCTATGACAGCCTGCTGATTCGGAAGCAGGCCAGGGACTCCAGCCTCCTCAGCGACCTGAATCCGATTACGGAAGGTGGTTTTGGATTCGCGTATATCAAGCTTCTCTGTGTCAAATCTGCGTCTCGGTGGAATAACTCTTCCCTGGTTATCGTATGTTATCAGATCTGCAGACTTAATTTGAGAAGGCTCAAAAGCAATGATCACTCTGTGGCGGCGTTCATCCGTTGGATTGAATCTCCCACCACCAATATGAGTGATGCCATCATGCCCCATCTCGGTAACCATCTTCCTGATGCTGAGAATTGCTGACTGCATCTCAGCTTTCATAACTGGCTCTACAACATTGTAGGCCTCCATCATGTCTGCCGATGGAACCGTATTTTCTGATAACGCCGTTTCAGCCTGATTGTGAAGTATTCTGTCAATAAGATGAGGATTGCTCGTTGGTAATCCGCTATTCGGATCATTCGACAACCGAACTGCAGCCTGCGACGGAGGTCGGTCTCGAAGCAAAGCGATAGCTTTCAGAACTGAAAGATCCCTTGCTGCGGTTGATACAGCCTGCCATACGTTTCCATTTGAAATATCTCTCGATCCAGCGAACGGCCATGAACTTGGTGAATCTGTTGCCGCAATTAGGAATTGTTCTGTTCCTTTATCGATTACGATTCTTAAGACATTAGACGAATCCGCCCTAGAGAGCCTTTCTGTAATATCTTTAGCGATGCTTTTGAATGTCTGACTTTTCGCCCAGTTCTCTGGAACCGCTTGACGATCCATGTCCAGTGGATTTTCGACCTTGAGGTACAGATCATACACCTTTGGTCGGTATGACTTGTCCATCGACCTGGCTGCATTGAGTGCGTACTCAGTAGCAACATCCCTGTTGTCAGTGAAGTAAGCGCCTTCACCGAACAGTCCAGACCTAGTGTCCAGAAGGGTCCAGAACTCGCTGAATGTTCCGCTGGGAGTTCCATGGAACATTCTCTTCAACTGGAAATCGTTGTTTTTTGCGGCAGACCACAGCTCTTCCTTAAGCGCCTCGTAAGCCAGCTCGTCTCCATTGTAGAACCGATCAACAAGGTCTGCGTAATTTCTGTCCTGTTCAGATTTGCTGGCACGCAATGCTGATGTATCCGGACGGAACACCTTCAGCGTGCTCGGAGATACAATCCAAGTTCCGTTCTGTGGATATCCATTCGCGGCATCCCCAGCTCCAAGAGGTCCAACTGGAATAAACTTGACCTGAACCTCACCTGCGAACTCGGCTGTTTCAGCGGCCTCCTTTGCATCCAGAGGTTCGATGACTCCGATTGTTCCACCATCTGACATTACAGCCGCGCCTTCGTAAGCGCCCAGAGTCCTCTGTCCAGAAGCCTTCATAATCAGGCCTAGGTCTGCGGACAGGCGTGATGGATTTATATCTCCAGTCTTGAGCCAAGGGTCTTTTGTTTTTGTAGCAACCTTGGACTCCCTAACCTCGATGCCTCCACTGGATGTGGTCGTGGAAGCTCTGGAAACCTCCCCCTGAACCTTTGCTATGGCCTTTGCAGCTACATACTCAGCAGCGAGACGCGTTAGGCGTACACCCTTGGTGCTGGCCCACGCCATCACTCGACCAACAACCCGCTCGAACCAGTTTCGACCGCGCCACGCATTGACCAGCTGCTCCACCTTGCGAGCGTCCTCCTCGCGTGTGAAGACGCTTGGATCGTACCCGAGCAGACGAACCTGAATGAAGATCTTGCTGGCCTCCTGATCAGTGATCAGCTTGATCTCATTGGCAAGCTCTCCATTGGCGTTTGCAGCCTCGGACAGCTCATGCAGCATCACCTTATCAACGTCTGACAAAGTGGAGACGTTCGCTGCATTGATCTGGATTCCAACCAGAACTCCGTTCCTGAACAGTGAGCGACCATCCCAATCAACATTGGGCTCGCTGACGACACGAACCAACGCGTTGGCTGGAATTCCGAACTGAGACTGAAGTCGTGCCGATACCTGATTGGACGGCAGTCCGGTCGGAGCCTGAGGTGCCCTACTGAGAAGCTCTACGACATCGGTTTCACCAGCCTCGTAGGCGTCAGCTTCATCTGCAATGCGTGCGGCACCGCCCTGCCCATAGAGCGCGAGCACCTTCTGGAAGGCTCCATCCAGCTGGGTCTTGATGACATCAGCGGAAGCTCCAGCGAACGCCTCAGCGAACGCCTCACGATTGAACCCAGCAACCTCTTTATCGAATGCAGATCGAAGCTGATCAGCATTGAGCCTCCTGCCGCGATTGAGGCGCTCCATCGCACCGATCGATTCGGCAAGCCTGTTGAACATCCTCGCATTGAATCTGCGAGTATCTGCCGTTGAGGTGATGTCTACGGACTCGCTTGGAGGGATCTCCTCCTTACGCGCCTGCTGTCCTGTGAGGGTGGATTCACCCTGAGGACGCGGCTCCTCGACCAACGAGAGCGGGCTTCGCTGAGCTTTGCGAATTTGATCTATGACGATAGACGTCTGAGCTGTGTTTGGTGACCAGCTATTTGCCCACGCCTTATCTTTTAGTCCCCTCGTAACGAATCCAACGAGCGCATCATCCCACTTGTTTGCTAAGTCCGTGCTGTCCACCGAGAGGCCAGGAGCCATCTTGGCGAACCTGTCCATCATCTGATCGACCCCAACCTCTCTGTAGAAGGCGGCCCTGAATATGATCTTCTCTTGATCGGTGAGCGAATCCTCGAAGTCATCGAGCTCCTGATTGCCCTCATCTGTTTCACCCCTGAACACAGACCTCTCAAGAAGCCGTTTGAACTCGTTGTACTTTTCGTTTTCTAGCGCTCCTCCGATCAGCTGCATGACCAGAGACTTCTTCTGATCATTCTCGCTTGGTGCGACTGTCTCCGGCTGAACGGACGGTGCGGCCTGCTTGTTGAAGAGACCCTTGAGCTTCTTGATGCGGACCGTAGGAAACGCGGTGCCATCAGCGCTGACCCGATCGACACTGAATCCACCATCAGCAAGAGGCTTGAAGGTAAGTACGTCTCCAAGTGAAACGCCTGCCTTCTGGGCGAGCGTTGGAGTGGCTCTGGCGGCCTTGGTGCGACGAGTGGTAACTCCAGCATTGCTCACTCGAACGCTGACACTGCCATCAGGATTCTGTGAGACGCTGCCTCGGATGATCGTCTTACCAAGAACCTTGGCGGCCTCTTCACCGAACACGCTCTTGTCCAGAGAGGTGACATCTCCTGTGGCTAGTTCGGAACCATCACCGTAGGTGAGCTTTGCGGCTGCAGCTGCAAGCGGCTCAACCTTGGGCTGAGCAGGAGCAGGAGCAGTGGCGAGGGCGGCCGTCTGGTCGGGCGCGGCTTGCTCTGAGGGTTGAGCATTGGCTTGAGCGGAAAGCTCCTGATAGCGAGAGACCAAGCCTATCGCCTGACGAAGCTCAGGGATCGACTGGGACTGCCATCCATACTTTTGTCCGGCCTCGAAGATGGCCCTTGATCGAGCAGAGCG
>Ga0129336_10002159_pt1 | contig 12113 bp, 6 predicted proteins | sample CPB6_02_DNA_FD_96878 | JGI IMG/M metagenome (GOLD analysis project Ga0129336, IMG submission 96878) | Freshwater to marine salinity gradient microbial communities from Chesapeake Bay, USA - CPBay_Sum_0.6_0.2_DNA | ecosystem: Environmental > Aquatic > Marine > Coastal | place: USA: Chesapeake Bay...
ATCAACCCAATCAACCAAACCTCTGGCCTGCTGCAATCCACATGCCAACAGGTCACGGCAAAAATCCAGACACTGTGAGCTACTGAAGACGTTGCCCAGAAACTGGATTCCCACTTCATTGATCTGGTGGGCCTCATCAAAAATCACAGTATCAACAGTAGGCAATAGTTCTGCCATTCCACTTTCACGCACGGCCAGATCCGCAAAAAAAAGATGGTGATTGATCACCACCACATCCGCAGCCATCGCCTCCCGACGGGCCAGGTTCACATGACAGGCACGATGATGATCGCACTGGTTTCCCAGACAATTTTCACGGGTTGAAGTGATCAGAGGAAGTAACGGGGAGCGTTCATCCAACCCAGGCATCTCTGCCAGATCACCTGTGCGGGTACTTTTAGACCAGAGTTCGATACGCCCGAGTGCACGGCTGTTAATGGGTTGACCAGCCGATGACTCATGTCTGGCCATCTTCAGTCGATGCAAACATAAATAATTGCCTCGACCCTTGAGCAGGGCTATGCGAACAGGCAGTCCCAAGGTTTCAATCAACTGAGGCAAATCTCTTGCAAAGAGTTGGTCCTGCAGTGTCTTGCTGGCGGTTGAAATTAAGGCCCTCTGGCCGCTGAGCAAAACAGGGATCAGGTAGGCAAACGTCTTGCCGGTACCTGTGCCTGCCTCAACCACCAGGCCGCCACCCTTTTTCAGGGCCTGGGCAATAGCCAAAGCCATTTTGGCTTGCCCGCTTCGGGGTCGGAAATTATCAAGGGCGTTTGACAGAGAACTGTCAGGACCAAAAAATTCCCCGACCTGAACGCACAGTGGGTCATTGAAATTGGACGGGGGCGTCATAAGCCCGATTGTCTCAGGGTGCTCGGGCAGGAAGCGGCGCTACCGGGGGCTTTTTCATTTTTTCAGCCAAGTCCTTGTCTCGCTGGGACTGACGCTCACGGGCAAGCCTTTGCTTTTCTTCAAACTGACGACGGTTCTCAGATTGTTCAGCTGCGTCAGGCATCATGCCCAAATCAGAAGACTTGGAATCAGGCGGTTGTCGTTCTCCATTCGCTCGTGCCTGGTCAGCCTTTTTCTGCGCTGCACGCTCCTGCCGATCAGCATAATCGTTCTGCGCCGCACGATCACGATCGGCACGTTCTTTGTCATCCTGTTTCTGGGCGGCTCTTTCCATTCTCTCTTGATAATCCTTCTGTGCCTCCTGTTGGCGATCTAGCGCCTCCTGCCTAGCAGTAGCTGAATTTTTTTCATCATTCTGTCGCTTCTGCTCGGCACCGCGTTGGCGACGCTCTAGATCGTTGACCTGTATTTCTTGTTGGCGCAATGCACCCTGCACTTGACGATGTCGGCTGCGGCTTTCAGCCAGACAATTGTTGACAGCGAAACGCTGATAACAGGAGGCTTGCTCAGCGGAAAAGCGAGCATCTTCAGCCGCCCTCTCAGATTTGATTAGCTCCCGGCTTTTGGCAATTTCTTGAGGCGTAGTGTCCAGCGGCAGGGCCTTCATGGGGAATAGAGCCTGGGCCGGTGCAATCCCGCAAAAAAGTACAAGCCCCAGAGCCGCCATAAATTGCCAGGGGTAACGCTTCATGTCAGCTGGGTGTCGACCACACGTTTGGGTTGGGACAAAAATTCTCGGGACTGCATTTCGCTAAGTCGTGAGACAGTTCTGGGAAATTCATGGGCCAATGGGCCCTGGGTATACAACTCGGTTGCTGGCACTTCTGCAGAAAGTATCAACTTCACACGTCGATCGTAAAGCACATCAACCAACCAGGTAAAGCGCCGGGCTTCTGAAGCCATGCGAACAGACATTTGAGGCACATTGCTGAGAAATATCGTATGGAAGCGGGAAGCAATTTCCAGGTAATCGTTTTGCGAACGAGGCCCACCACAAAGCACCTTGAAGTCAAACCACAGAACACCGCCCGCCTTGCGCCGTGCAGTGATTTCGCGAGACTCGATGCTGATGACCGGATCTTCATCATGCGCTTCTCTGAGCCTCTCGAAGGCTTCGGCCATGGCATCTTCAGCTTGGGTTCCAAGGGGTGTGTGGTAGAGGGTTATCTGCTCCAAGGTGCGTTGCCGATAATCAATTCCGTGATCGACATTGACCACATCAAATTGCTGGTTCAGCATCTCTATGGCAGGCATCAGGCGATCACGGTGCAGTCCATTGGGATAGAGATCATCGGGCCTGAAGTTGGAAGTCATGACCAGACCGACTTGATTGTCATGCAACGCTGACAACAGACGATGCAAGATCATGGCGTCAGTAATGTCTGCCACATGAAACTCATCGAAGCAGATGAGTTTGTACTTGACAGCAATCTTTCTTGCCAAGGCATTCAGGGGATTGACGGTGCCCTGAAGTACCGCAAGTTCCCGATGAACCTCACGCATGAATTCGTGGAAATGCAAGCGGGTTTTTCTTCTCAGCGGGACGGCGCTGTAAAAACAGTCCATCAGAAAACTCTTGCCTCGCCCAACCCCACCGTAAAGATAGACACCGCGCGGCAAAGCCAATCGATGAATGATTTTTTTGAGTTTGCTTGATCGCTGTTCCTTGTAGTGCGACCACTCCGACGCACAGCGATCGAGCACCTCAACGGCATGAAGCTGCGCCGGGTCACTCTGATAACCGCGCAGCTTAAGTTCAGCCTGGTAAGTGTTAGAAACAGCGCTCAAATCCGGCCCCTGTTGACGGGTGACAGCAGAAGGCGCATCAAGCGCAGACCATCAGAAGTTCAAGGTTCGCTTATCAACCGCCAGCGCCGCTTCCTTGGTTGACTCGCTCAACGAGGGATGGGCGTGGCAAATGCGTGCAATATCCTCGCTGCTGGCGCGAAATTCCATTGCAACCACACACTCTGCGATCAGTTCACTGGCCATTGGCCCAACAATGTGAACCCCCAGAATCTCATCGCTTTGTGCGTCTGCCAGCATCTTGACCATCCCGGTGGTATCGCCCAAGGCACGGGCCCGGCCATTGGCTAGAAACGGGAATGTGCCAACCTTAAAGTTCCGTCCTTCAGCCTTGAGTTGTTGTTCGGTTTGCCCGACCCAGGCAATTTCAGGACTGGTGTAAATCACCCAGGGAATGGTGTTGAAATTGACGTGCCCGTGTTGGCCTGCAATTCGCTCCGCCACAGCAACCCCTTCTTCTTCGGCTTTGTGGGCCAACATGGGGCCACGCACGACATCGCCCACTGCCCAAACACCAGCCACATTGGTCCTGCAATCAGAATCAACCACAACGGCCCCACGCTCATCAAGCTGCAGTCCGATGGCTTGGCTGTTCAAGCCCTGCGTGTTGGGGACCCGGCCAATTGAAACAATCAGCCTGTCCACAGTCATTGACTGAGCTTCACCCTTGGAATTGGTATAGGCAATCGAGACCCCATGTTTGCCAGGTTTGACTTCTGCGACCTTGACGCCCAGCTCGATCTTCAAACCTTGGCGGGTAAATGCCTTGTATGCTTCCTTGGCAATTTGTTCATCAGCTGCCCCCAGAAACACCGGCAGGGCTTCAAGAACGGTCACCTCAGCACCCAGTCGGCGCCAGACCGAGCCCATTTCCAGACCGATCACACCTGAACCAATCACGCCCAGCTTAGCCGGAGCCGCTTCAATTCGCAGAGCCCCATCGTTGGACAGGACAAGCTTTTCATCAAAGGGGGTGCCTGGCAGAGCCCGGGGAGTCGATCCAGTGGCAACGATCACCTGCTTTGCCAGGAGCGATTCTGGGGCAGCGCCTTGAACCTTGATTTCGAATCCGTTTTCGGCTTTGCCTGAAAAGGAGGCCTGACCATGGAAAAAGCTGACCTTGTTTTTCTTGAACAGGTAAAGAATGCCATCGTTGTTCTGCTTGATCACCGCATCTTTGCGATGGATCATTTTTTGAACATCCATGCTCAGATTGCTCAAGCTGATCCCGTGTTCGGAAAAATGCTTTGCAGCGTGCTCAAAATACTCGGAGGACTGGAGCAGAGCCTTGGAGGGAATACATCCCACGTTGGTACAGGTACCGCCAGGCGCTGGTCCGCCCTTGTCGTTTTTCCAGGCATCAACGCACGCCACCTTCAGTCCTAGCTGAGCCGCGCGAATGGCAGCAATATAGCCACCGGGGCCAGCGCCAATGACAACTACGTCAAATTGCTTGTTCATGAGATTCTTGAGCCATCCTGATCTGAAAAAAGGGTTTGACAGTCTTTAGTGTCGTCTGACTGAATGCTGATTTGGGCCAGATGAACCGAGATTAGGGTCAGGAGGGCTGCCGGTTGGGCCCGCCCTGACTCGAACCGATTTGGCGGCCTAGATATCAAACAGCAAGCGCGCCGGATCTTCCAGCGCCTCCTTCATGGCCACCAACCCCAGCACTGCTTCACGGCCATCAATGATGCGATGGTCGTAACTCATGGCCAGGTAATTGATAGGTCGAATGACGATCTGACCATTCTCAACAACCGGCCGTTCTTTGGTGGCATGAACACCCAAAATAGCGGACTGCGGCGGGTTGATGATGGGCGTTGAAAGCATGGAGCCGAACACGCCGCCGTTGGAGATGGAAAAGGTACCTCCTGTCATCTCTTCAATCCCCAGTTTTCCGTCTCGGGCTTTCACGCCATATTCAGCAATTTTTTTCTCGATATCGGCGAAGCTCATCTGGTCAGCGTTGCGCAGAATTGGCACGACCAAGCCACGGGGCGATCCAACAGCAATGCCGATGTCGAAATAGCCGTGATAGAGGATGTCGTTTCCATCCACAGAGGCGTTCAGGATAGGATATTTTTTCAACGCATGAACTGCTGCCTTGACAAAGAAAGACATGAAGCCGATCTTGACACCGTGTTCCTTTTCAAAACGCTCCTGAAAACGCTTTCTCATCTCCATCACGGGTGCCATGTTCACCTCATTGAAGGTGGTCAGAATGGCATTGCTGGCCTGGGACTGCAAAAGACGCTCGGCCACGCGGGCACGCAGGCGACTCATCGGAACACGCTGCTCAGGCCGCTCGCCAAGATGAAGGTCGGGCTGACTGACCGAAACCGACGGCAAGGCAGCAACCGGCGCACCGGTCGGAATCGGGATAGCCGCGACAGCCACAGGGGTAGCCGAAGTTTGTGCGGAAGCTGCAGCTGCCAGAACATCCCCTTTGGTGATTCGTCCGTCCTTGCCAGTGCCAGCCACTGAGCCTGCCGGCATCTGCCTGTCTGCCATCAATTTGGCAGCCGCAGGCATAGCCACATCGGATTTGGCACCCGTTGCAGCAGAAACCAATGCTGCAGGCTGGACCGGCTGTTGGGATGCGGAAGGAGTTGATTTGGCTGCAGCAGGTGCAGCCTTTGCATCGGTGTCAATGCGAGCGATCAGTTGGCCCGACACCACGGTGCCCCCATCACCCACCACCAATTCGGACAGCACACCGGCAGCTGGCGCCGGAACTTCCAGTACGACCTTGTCGGTTTCGATCTCAATCAGAATTTCATCTACGGCGACCGGTTCACCCGATTTTTTCTTCCATTGCAACAAAGTGGCTTCTGCCACCGACTCGGAGAGCTGCGGAACTTTGACTTCAAGTATTGACATGGTTCGACTCGATTATTTGGACAGGACAAAGCCCTTGAGCTTTGCGAAGGCGGCGTTCACCAGGGCCTTTTGCTGGTCCTGATGCAAGTGGGCATAGCCAGCAGCTGGTGAGGCTGATGCGCTACGTCCAGCATAGCCCAGCCTCTGCCCTTCCACCATGTTTTCATGAATGTTGTGTTGGATAAAGAACCAGGCTCCCTGATTCTGTGGCTCGTCCTGACACCAAATCAGTTCGGTGGCATTGACATACTTTTTAAGTTCAGCAGCAAATGCTTTGTGAGGGAAAGGATAGAGCTGCTCGACGCGTACGATGGCGACATCGTCAGAACCCTTTTCTTCACGCTTTCTGACCAGGTCGTAGTAGACCTTGCCACTACAGCAGATCACACGCTTCACCTTGTCCGCCCGAATTTGCTTCTGCTCACCCAGGATCGTATGGAACGTGCCGCTGGTGAATTCAGACAGGGGTGAGGTGGCATCCTTGGCGCGAAGCAGGGACTTGGGCGTGAAAATGATGAGGGGTTTGCGCAGATTGCGAACCATCTGGCGGCGCAGCACATGGAAGATCTGGCTGGCTGTCGTTGGCTGTACCAGTTGCATATTGGTTTCAGCGGCCATTTGCATGAACCGCTCGACCCGCGCCGAACTGTGTTCTGGACCCTGCCCTTCATAGCCGTGCGGCAGCATGAGGGTAATGCCGTTCACGCGCCCCCATTTGACCTCACCCGAAGCAATGAACTGGTCAATCACCACCTGAGCACCATTGGCAAAATCTCCGAATTGCGCCTCCCAGACCACCAAGGTATTGGGCTCGCTGGAGGCATAGCCGTATTCGAACGCCAGCACTGCCTCTTCTGACAAGATGGAATCGATCACAGTGAAAGGCGCTTGTCCTTCCACCACGTTTTGTAGGGGTGAGTAGCTGCCGGTATCCCACTTTTCACGATGCTGGTCGTGAATCACTGCATGGCGATGGGTGAAGGTTCCACGGCCGGAATCTTCACCCGACAAGCGCACCGGATATCCGCTGGCAACCAGTGAGGCAAAGGCCATGGTCTCACCCATACCCCAATCAACAGAAACTTCACCACGGCCCATGGCCGCACGATCGTCATAGACCTTTTTGACCAGTGAGTGGGCAGTGATATTGGCGGGAATTGAGGTCACTCGTTCGGCCAATCGTTTCCACTCAGACAAGGGGATTGCCGTGTCTGCCGCATCAGTCCACTTTTTACCCAGAAAGGGGGCCCAGTCCACTGCGAACTTGCTCTCGAAATTGGTCAGGACCTGATCAACAGTGCGACGACCCTCATCCATGGCGCTGCGATAGGCCTTGACCATCTCGTCCGGGCCGTCCGCCTCAAGAACCCCTTGGGTGACCAGCTTGTCACCGTAGAGTTTTCGGGTGCCAGGGTGCTCTGCAATCTTCTTGTACATCAGAGGCTGAGTCAGGCTGGGGGTGTCTTGCTCGTTGTGTCCTAGCTTTCTAAAGCAAATGATGTCAACCACAACATCCTTCTTGAATTCCATCCTGAACTCAAGGGCCAACTGCGTTGCCAGCACCACAGCCTCCGGATCGTCACCGTTGACATGCAACACCGGCGCCTCGATCATCTTGACAATGTCGGTACAGTACAGTGTCGAACGCAAATCACGAGGGTCAGAGGTGGTAAAACCAATCTGGTTGTTAATGATGAGATGAACCGTCCCTTGGGTCCTGTAGCCCCGGGTTTCAGACAAGGCAAGGGTTTCCTGATTGACGCCCTGCCCAGCCAAAGCAGCATCGCCATGAACTAGAACCGGAAGAACCTGTTTACCTTGTTTGTCACCCCGCCGATCCATCCGAGCACGGACCGATCCTTCGACCACCGGGTTGACAATCTCTAGGTGGGACGGGTTGAATGCCAGTGCAAGGTGCACCGGCCCACCTGCCGTGGTCACATTCGAGCTGAACCCCTGATGGTATTTAACGTCCCCGGCGGGTAAGTCTTCCGGCGCTGTGTGGTCAAACTCAGCAAAGAGGTCTTTGGGCATCTTGCCCAGGGTGTTGACCAGCACATTCAGGCGACCCCTGTGTGCCATGCCGATCACGATTTCCTGCACCCCCTGGGCGCCCGCCTGCTGGATCAGGCAGTCCATGGCGGCAATAAAACTTTCACCCCCTTCAAGGGAAAATCGTTTCTGACCGACATATTTGGTGTGCAGATAGCGCTCTAGCCCTTCGGCTGCCGTAAGTCGGTTCAGGATATGTTTTTTCTGCTCAGAACCAAAAGTCGGCTTGCTGCGTGAACTTTCAAGGCGTTGCTGCCACCAGCGTTTCTGTGCCTGATCGGTGGCATACATATACTCCGCGCCGATGGTGCCACAGTAGGTCTCGCGCAAGGCGTTGAGCAACTCGCGCAGTGACATGGACTCACGTCCGAAAAAGGTATTGCTGGTATTGAACACCGTTTCCAGATCAGCATCGCTAAAACCATAGAAAGAGGGCTGCAGCTCCGGAATTTCAGGTCGCTCGGCTCGCTTGAGCGGATCCAGATCGGCCCAACGCTGTCCAACATTTCTGTAGGCAGCAATCAATTGCTGGGTAGCCACCCGCTTGCGGCCCATTTCGGAATCGGGTCCGGTGGCAACCACAACTTGGGTGACCCCCTGTTTGGCACGCTCTGCAAAGGCATTGATGACCGGCAGATGGGGAATGTCTCTGGCATCGGTGCCATCGGTCGCGGGCACATGCTGCAAGGCATCAAAATAGGAACGCCAGTTGTCTGGGACGCTGCCGGGGTTGGCGAGGTAGTTTTCGTACATCTCCTCGACATACGGCGCATTGCCGCCAAAGAGATAGCTGTTGCCTGAAAAGGCCGTATAAACGCCTGGCGCCTGACTCATGGTGCTGACCTCCGTTTCCCTGCGGGAAACATTAGCTGGTTGATGAACCGTCTGCTTTGCGGCTGAACCACTCGGCAGATGCAACGGCGTCAATTGATGACAACCGCTAACCAGATTGTGCCATCAAATCCAAGGCACCACACAGTCAATACAACCGATTGGCGCCCAGCCCACAAATCAGGGGTTGATCAGGGGTTTTTCTGCCCCACCAGGTCACGTACCTGCTGCAAGGCAGACGGATCATCCAGCGTGGTCAGATCCCCGGGGTCTCGTCCCTCGCAAACGGCCTGGAGGGCTCTGCGCAGCAGTTTGCCACTGCGTGTCTTGGGCAACAAATGAACAAAAAACACCCGCGAAGGTCTTGCCACTGCCCCAAGCTGGCTATCCACCAGCTTCATGATTTCTCCCTCGAGCCGAAGCCGCTCTGAGGCCTCGTCAAGGCCCAGGCTGTCCCTGGTGACGGCAAATGCCATGGCGACCTGGCCTTTGAGCTGATCAGCCACCCCGACAACGGCCACCTCGGCAACCTTGGGATGGCCGGCAATGCACTCCTCGATTTCCCGGGTGCCCAGACGATGGCCAGCCACATTGATCACGTCATCGGTACGCCCAAGAATGAAGAAGTAGCCATCCTTGTCACGGATCCCCCAATCGAAAGTACTGTAGAGCATCCGCCCGGGGATGCTTTTCCAATAGGTGTTGACATACCGCTCATCGTCACGCCAGACCGTCTGCATGCATCCCGGCGGCAAGGGGCCCTCAATGGCCACGACCCCTTTTTGGTCCGGGCCTGTAAGCTCTGCGCCAGTCAATTCATTGATCAATTTCACGTCGTAGCCATACATGGGCACGCCCGGACTGCCGAATTTGCTGGGAGCCTTCTCCACGCCATTGGCAATGGTCAAAATTGGCCAGCCGGTCTCGGTCTGCCAGTAGTTGTCAATAATCGGCACGCCCAGGCCATCACTAATCCATTGGGCGGTGGGCTCATCCAGGGGTTCTCCGGCCAGATAAAGCGCCTTCAAACTGGACAGGTCGTACTTTTTAAGGAATGCGCTGTCCTGCTTTTTCAATACCCTGACGGCCGTAGGAGCTGAGAACATGCGGGTCACCCTGTATTTTTCGACCAGTTTCCACCAAATACCGGCGTCAGGTCGTATCGGCAAGCCCTCGTACATGATGGTGGCCATACCGGCGATCAAGGGGCCGTAGATGATATAGCTGTGCCCAACGACCCACCCGATATCACTGGTCGAAAAATAGGTTTCACCAGGATTGCCTTCAAAGATATAACGCATGCTGGCCGCCAAGGCCACCGCATACCCCCCGGTATCGCGTTGTACACCTTTGGGCTTGCCGGTGGTTCCGCTGGTGTAGAGGGTATAGCTGGGATGGGTTGCATCAACCCAGTTGCAGTCAACATTGACATTGAGGTGCTGCTGCCTCATTTCCGACCACAGTACATCCCGTCTGGCGGTCAGTGCCATGGGCGCGAGTTTTCGATCGACCAGCAATACTGAGGCGGGCTTGTAGCGCGACAGGCGAACCGCCTCGTCCAACAATGGCTTGTACGGCACCACTTTGCCGCCGCGTGAACCGGCATCTGCACTGATGATCAGCCTGGGCTCCGCGTCTTCAATCCGCGAAGCCAGTGAGCCCGAGGCAAAACCACCGAAAACTACCGAATGAATGGCTCCGATACGGGCACACGCCAGCATGGCAAAGGCAGCCTCGGCAATCATGGGCATGTAAATCAGCACCCGATCACCCTGTTTGACGCCCAAAGCCTGCAGGGTTGCTGCCATGCGCTGAACTTCTGCATGCAACTGACTGAAACTGTAGGTGACCTCCTGGTCAGTTTCAGTGCTGACAAAGATCAAGGCCGCTTGTTCCGCACGATCCTTGAGATGTCGATCGACCGCGTTGTGGCACAGATTAGTGGTTCCTCCCACGAACCAGCGCGCAAACGGCGGCTGGCTGTAATCACAGATTTGCCTGGGGGCTTGTTGCCAGTCAATCAACCGGGCCTGCTCGGACCAGAATGCATCACGCTGATTGATGGATTTTTTATAAAACTCTGCATATCGGCTCATCGGCATGCCTCCACAAGAATTGATATTCGGGTAATTATCGGAGACCCAATCGCTATCAGACCACTAGTCCGGGCGCTACAGGGGCCAGGCCCATAGTATGGCTGGCACGGCCACCGACACCACGATCAGCTCCAGCACCAGCCCAAGCCGCCAGTAATCTCCAAACCTGAATCCACCAGGCCCGAGAATCAGGGTGTTGTTTTGGTGACCGATCGGCGTGAGAAAGGCACACGAAGACCCTACAGCAACGGCCATCAGGAAGGCATCAGCGTTGACTCCCAACTGCTGGGCGGTACTCAATGCTACCGGACACATCACGGCCGCGGTCGCGGCGTTGTTCATTAGGTCAGAAAGGAACATGGTCACAACCAGCAACAGAATCAGTGCATAGACAGAATCTCCCTGAGACATTCCCAAAAGAAAAGTTCTTGCAACCAAATCGGCTGTCCCCGTTGAGGCGACCGCGTGGGCAACGGGCAATAACGCCCCCAAAAGGACCACCACCGACCAGTCGATGGAGGAATAGACAGAACGCACAGGCACAACCCGCATGAGGACAAAAGCCAGTGCTGCTGACAGAAAACCGATGGCAGGGGTTACCCAGCCCAAAGCCGACATCACAACCGCCAGGAGCATGGTCAAGGATGCAAACAAAGTTTGACCTTTCTGTGGCATTTGGATATCACGTGTAGCCAGCGGCAGACCGCCCTGATGCGAGGCGAACTCTGCGATAGCCTCACTACTTCCCTGCACCAATAGCACATCCCCGGGTTGGATCCTCACGCTGCGCAAGCGACTCATGCTGCGTCGCCCCTGCCTTGAAATGGCCAGCAGATTGACCTGGAATCGGCTTCTCAGTTCCAGGTCTGTTGCAGACCGCCCGACCATTGCGGCATTTGGCGTGACCACCAACTCCTGGATCGCCGGATCGAATTGCCCGGATGATCTGGCTTCGGTGGGTTTATTGTCGGACGTCTTACCATTGGCAGAAGCAGGCGCTTTAGCCGGGTTGCCGTGATTTGTATTTTTTGGGTCTGATGACGGCTTAGGCTCTTCTGTTGATTCTGCGGTTGGCAAGTCTTCCTCAAGTTTGAGCCCAAGACTGGTCAACGCCGTGGACAGGGACTCTGGCATGACTTCAATCACCAAAATGTCATCAGCCAGCAAAACCCGCCTGGGATTGGGGGCAGCAAGTCGCACGTTGTTTCTGACCAGTGCAATCACCTGGGCATCAGCCTCCTCCAGCAGCAATTCCACCTCGCTGAGTTGCTTTCCCTCAGATTTGCTGCCGGCAAGAATACGGACCTCGCTGAAGTAGGTTCCCGTATCAAAACTCACCTCTTCGGAGGATTTACGCGCCGGTACCATGCGCCAGCCCAATACACCGATAAAGACAATGCCCACCACAGCAACCGCACCGCCCACCGGTGCAAAATCAAACATGGCAAAGGCAGCACCTCCATGGTCCGCGCGGAAACCGGAAACTATCAGATTGGGCGGAGTACCAATCAGGGTGGTCATGCCACCCAGAAT
>Ga0129336_10002160_pt1 | contig 12109 bp, 8 predicted proteins | sample CPB6_02_DNA_FD_96878 | JGI IMG/M metagenome (GOLD analysis project Ga0129336, IMG submission 96878) | Freshwater to marine salinity gradient microbial communities from Chesapeake Bay, USA - CPBay_Sum_0.6_0.2_DNA | ecosystem: Environmental > Aquatic > Marine > Coastal | place: USA: Chesapeake Bay...
GCTAATACGAATGGACTAAGCGTCAAATTAAGAATTGGGAAATAAATGAGTTTCAAATTATGAAGATCGCATTGATTGGAACGGGCAAAATGGGAAGAGCAATCCAGGAAATTGCACAACATCGAGGGCACCAAATTGCTTTAGCAATTGACAGCTCTACACAACATTTATTAACCAGCGAGTCACTAAAAGAAGCAGATGTAGCCATTGAGTTTACCAGTCCACATAGCGCATGTCAAAATGTTACCCGTTGCCTCGAGGCAGGAATCCCAACAGTATGTGGCAGCACAGGATGGACCACATCGTTAGAATCAGCCGCAGCACTATGTCGCCAACGGAGCGGTTCCTTTATTTATGCTAGTAATTTCAGCATTGGAGTCAATCTATTTTTTGAACTCAATAAAAAATTGGCTTCCTTGATGGCCGCACAACCCAATTACGAAGTGATACTGGAGGAAATTCATCACACACAGAAAAAAGATGCACCTAGTGGCACAGCTATTACACTCGCAGAACAGATTTTAGACCTTCTTGATAGAAAAAAACAATGGGTGAATGACATTAGTGACAATCCGGAAGATCTTGAAATTATCAGTCAGCGGATTGACCCCACCCCTGGTACACACAGTATCAAATACTCTTCAGTTATTGATGATATCGAGATCATTCATACTGCACATAATCGAACAGGATTTGCAGCCGGTGCGGTTAGAGCAGCGGAGTACATTGTAGATAAAAAGGGAGTCTTTACAATGAAAGACGTGTTAGGACTTTAATTAATCACTGACATCCTAATACCTGACACAAAGTTTGTTCCAGCGCCGGACCCCGAAGATTTTTTGCAATAATTTTTCCAGTAGGATCAACTAAAAAATTATATGGTATTCCTGTCACTTTATAAATACGGGCTGCTTCATTGCTCCAATACTTTAGATCACTGACATGCGTCCAGGTTAACCCATCTTTACGTATAGCCTCTAACCACTTGCCGCGTAAATCTTCCCTGTCTAATGAAACGCCCAATACGGTAAAATTTTTTGCTTTAAACTTATTGTAGTTGTAAACCACATTTGGATTTTCTTGTCTGCAAGGCCCACACCAACTTGCCCAAAAATCAACTAACACATATTTCCCTCGAAAAGAGGATAAAGAGACCATTTTACCACTAGTATCAGGTTGCGTAAAATCGATAGCTAGTGATCCCACTGCACCTACTTTTGCCTCTTGAATAATCGTGTTGATTTGTTGCCCCACCGACCCTTTTTTGTTTTCGGCAGACAACAGTTCAAATCTTTTTTCCAGCAAAAGTGGATCACTGGTGAAACCATAAGTGGCTGCTAGTACAAATGGTGTAACGGGCGAACCGGGCGCACGTGCTACCAACGCATCAATCTGTTCTTGCATACGCGTATTAGCATCAGTATAGATTTGCACTAAGCTATCTCTTGCGGGACCCGCAGCGGCTTCATTGATTGCATTGGCCTGCGCATTGCGGAGTTGTACATAAGGTAAAAATTGAGTGACAAATTCTTTGAATACTATATGAGAGGGGCTTCCGGTAAGTACCCACTCGAGAGGGTTTCCCTTTTGTCCTTTCAACTGCATCGGCGCATTCTCCAAAAACAATTCAGCCGGCTGCTGCTGATCTCCCACAAAAAGAAAGAGAAGCATGGGCTCTGCTAGTTCTCCACGCAACGTAAATTGATTATTAAAAAGTACAGTAGTAACAAAGGGCATATTCTCGCCGCTTCTGAACAATCGCACCTGTGTGCTATCCGAAAAACCGGTAAGCGAACCCGTAAGTTCAAATTTTTTTGTGGCTTGTGTTTGTGCATCAAAGAAAAAAAACGTTGCAACAAATCCAAGTACCAATCTAAAAACCAATAAATGTACACGCATGAAATGAATTTTATCGAATAAGTTGAAGAAACTGAAGTATGGATTTAAAATCTTTCTCACCAGGAGCAGTTTCAAACTCCAGATTTAAATCAGCTCCAAAAAAATCAAGATGATCAAACTTTCGTAATACGGATGACTGTTGCAGACCAATTCGCCCCGATAAGAAGAAGGGTTTTTCAATTCGAAGAGAAGCTAGCAAATTCCAATCAAAAGCGCTCCCATAAATAGCATTACTTGAAGCAAAAGGACCCGTGAATAAATAATAATCACAAACAGCATCATACTGCTGTAGTTGTTTTTCGAGATTTGAATGATCCTTTTCAATTGATAGAAGCTTAATGACCTCTACTTCGGTACTTAGATCTTCACACAATTCGGGAGACTCTTCGCCAATTAATTGAATGGCATCTAGCTTATAGGCATCTATACAATCCAGCGCATCTGATAAAGATGGGTTACGCAGAATTCCTACCTTTTTTAGATCAAAATCAGCATTGGAAACTTCCTTTGCATTCAAAGAATCACCTGCATACCAGGGTGTATCCGGAATCAGTACCAACCCAGCCATATCAACCTCCAGCCCATCTAACTGTTGCAATTGTTTAAAAGTTGTGACCCCGCAAACTTTGATGTTCATGATTACTCTTTTGTGACTGCGTCAAAGATCGTCAATTTACTTAACTTAACTCTCTAAAAACCCACTCGAATGAAAAAGCAATCAACTGTCTTTTTTATTGCAACAATCTCTTTACTGTTAGGATTTTGTCCTTTCTCTTTTGCACAGTCTGGCTACAAAACACCCCCCAAAGAAATTACTGACCTGCTGCTTGCCAAAAGACCTGCAGCAGTAAGTATCGATAATAAAGGTGAGTGGATGGTCCTAATGCAAACCAATAGTTATGCAGCAATGGAAGAACTAGCTACACCTGAACTTCGAATTGCAGGGTTGCGTATCAATCCTGCCAATTTTGCGCCTAGTCGATTGAATTTAATTGAACAACTCTACTTGCGAGATGCTCGCACGCAAAAAGATTTTTCAATAGAGGGACTTCCCAAACCGCTCCACGCAACAGGAGTAACTTGGAGTCCAGACCAGCGTGGATTTGCTTTTTTACAGGTAAACACAACCAGTGTGGACCTTTATCAGGTCAACATTGCTACCAAAAAAGCAATACGCATCAATAAATCACCACTCAACATTGTTCTCAATAGGTATCAATGGATAGACGCTAACACCCTTTTGTATTTCACTGCTACACGTAAACCTACCGAAGCGCCAATCAAAGTTGCTGTACCAGATGGACCAACTATTCAGGAAAATAGTGGCAAGGCCTCTCCTCGCCCAACGTTTCAAGATTTGATCAAGTCTCCTTATGATGAGCAACTCTTTTCTTTTTATGCCACTGCACAATTAGTTAGTAACACGAAAGGCGTGGAAACAAAAATAGCCGGGCCTGCACTTTACAAATCAGCTTCACTTTCTCCCGATAAAAAATATATCCTTACTGAGGTGATGAGCCCTCCCTTCTCGTATAGTGTGCCTGCTGGGGGATTTGCCTCTTTGCTTTTTATCACGGATCGCAAAGGAACGACTATAAAAAATTTAGGTGCCAACCCCTCTTCCGAAACAGCGCCAAGCGGCAATGATAATGTGCAACCCATTGCTAGAGGACATGAGTGGAGAGATGATCAAGCCGCTACCTTGGTTTGGTGTGAACCCTTAGACAGCGGCCTGATAAAAAAACAAATGGACTATCACGATGCGGTTTATGCAATAAGTGCCCCATTTAACGGAGAGAAAACACTCCTGTTTAAAACGAAGATGCGCTACAGCAATACCGTATGGGGCAATGAGGGACTTGCGTTGGTGTATGAGGGATTACGTTCTCGCCAACAATCAGGTATTAATCGTTTTAATCCAATCACAGGAGATCTAGAAAGAATTTTTACTCGTAACACAACAGATGCCTACTCTAATCCTGGTTCTGCGGTTACCAAACCCAACGAATATGGACAACCTGTTTTGTGGACCATCGAAAATGGCAATAAAGTGCTTTTTAATAATACAACAGGTAGCTCACCGAAAGGAGATTTACCCTTTTTACTTTCTTTTCACGTTCACACAAAAAAAGTAGACACGCTATGGAAATGCAGCGAGGGCGTTTTTGAAACGGTTCAAAAAATTATTGATGCAGAAAATAGAGTGTTAATCACACAACGAGAGAGTGAAAAAGAAGTACCCAACTATTTTCAAAAGGATCTTATTCGTCGTATAGCAGACCGTCCATTGACCAATTTCAAGAATCCCTACCCTGCAATGGATGGTATTACAAAAGAAAAGATTTTTTACAAGCGTGCGGATGGTATCAATTTGACCGGTGAACTCTATTTGCCAAAAAATTATAACAAAGAAAAAGATGGCAAACTGCCCGTTTTCATTTGGGCCTACCCGGCAGAATATAATTCTGCTGCAGATGCTGCACAAATTCGAGGAAGCGAACATCGATTTACCTATCTGAGTGGCGGATCACCGGTGTTTTATGTAACACAAGGCTATGCAGTGCTAAACAATGCGGAGATGCCTATTGTTGCCAGCAGTGAAAATGGAAAACCAAACGACAACTTCATTGAACAATTAACAATGAATGCCGAGGCCGCCATTCAAACTTTAAATGAAAGAGGAGTTGGCGACCCAAGTAGAGTAGCGGTAGGAGGTCATAGTTACGGTGCATTCATGACGGCCAATTTACTTGCCCATACCAAACTCTTTAAAGCCGGAATTGCTCGCAGTGGTGCGTATAACAGAACCCTAACTCCTTTTGGATTTCAGAATGAAGACAGAACCTATTGGCAAGCGCCAGAGCTTTACAATCAAATGAGCCCATTTAACTATGCCGATAAAATCAAAGCACCGCTCTTGCTGGTACATGGAGAGTTGGACAACAACACAGGAACCTTCCCTATACAAAGTGAAAGAATGTTCAATGCAATTAAAGGCCATGGCGGAACGGCTCGTTATGTGAGTCTACCTTACGAATCACATGGATATACAGGCAAGGAAAATCTGCTTCACGTACTTGCCGAGCAGTTTGAATGGATGGAGCGGTTTGTAAAGAAAGCTTCACTCGAAAAGCAAGAGCCTAAAAAAGGTTTTTAGCCACTAGACAACAGATAGTATCATAGCGTAAAAACCGTAATTTTGCAGCTGTTTCACAACCTGTAAAACCAAAATTATGGCCGATCTTTTTGAAAAGTTATTAAAGAATGCAGGCCCCCTGGGTCAACACCGTGAAAGAGCGCATGGATACTTTGCTTTCCCAAAATTAGAAGGCGAAATCAGCAGCCGTATGAAGTTCAGAGGCAAAGACATGATTGTCTGGAGTCTGAATAATTATCTAGGCCTTGCCAATCACCCCGAAGTGAGAAAAGCAGATGCTGACGGAGCTCGTGAGTATGGACTTGCCTATCCAATGGGCGCCCGTATGATGAGCGGAAACAGTAATCTACACGAAAGATTGGAAGCAGAGTTGGCGGCATTTGAAATGAAAGAAGATGCCGTGTTACTCAATTTTGGTTACCAGGGTATGCTGAGTGTCATCGATGTACTTTGCGGTCGTCACGATGTGATTGTATACGATGCCGAAAGTCATGCTTGTATCATTGATGGTCTTCGCATGCACCCTGGCCATCGCTATGTTTTTAAACATAACGATGTGGAAGATTGTGAAAAACAATTACAACGAGCTACTGCTCTTGTTGAAAAACAAAAAACAGGAGGCATTCTGCTTATCACCGAAGGTGTATTTGGTATGGCAGGTGACCAAGGAAAACTTAAAGAGATTGCTACACTTAAAAACAAATACCAGTTCCGTTTACTAGTTGACGACGCGCACGGCTTTGGCACGTTAGGCAAAACTGGAGCGGGTGCCGGTGAAGAACAGGGCATACAAGATAAAATTGATATTTACTTTTCTACGTTTGCTAAATCAATGGCAAGTATTGGAGCTTTTGTAGCAGGTGATAAAGTAATCATGGATTTTATCCGCTATAATATTCGTTCACAGATTTTTGCTAAAAGCTTACCGATGCCGTTGGTAGTAGGCAACCTTAAGCGATTGGAATTATTACGCGACCATCCAGAATACAAGGACAAGTTGTGGAGTAATGCACTAAAACTGCAAATGGGATTAAAAGACCGTGGATTTGATATTGGCAAAACAGATTCTGTTGTTACCCCAGTATATATGAAAGGTGGCGTTGAAGAGGCCACTGCCATGGTGATGGACCTTCGTGAAAATTATGGTGTATTCTGCTCCATTGTAGTTTATCCGGTTATTCCAAAAGGACATATCATTTATCGTCTGATTCCATCTGCCATCCATAATGATGCAGATATCGAAGCAACCCTCAAAGCCTTCTCTGAAACCAAGGTGAAATTGGATGCGGGCGCTTATAAAGTGGAGGCGGTACCTGATATGGCTGAAAAAAAATAAAGAAATACCACTTATCAATCTTTTTACAGACGGTCTTATCAGGCCGTCTTTTTTTATACATTTATGGACTAAATCAACTCGTATGCGAAACCTACTTGTCATTTTACTGCTCTGCAGCATCTCCGCCAGTGCACAAACAAAATCAATTACACTAGAGGATATCTATAAAAAAGGAACCTTTCGAGGTGAGTTTATAAATGCTCGGTTTGACACTACTGCAAAGGAAGCAAACTGGCAATGGAATCGCTACAAAGACCAATTTGGAAAAAAGATTAACCGAGCCGACCAAGTAATCACCAGTACAGCTAAGCCACAATTTCATTTAGTAAAATCTAATACGGAGTCCGTCTATAGAAGGTCAACCAAGACAGTTGTTCACTTACTAATTACATCAGACAAGGACACACAATTAATTCGATTAAAGGGGACCCTTGCAGGGGGCGGAGAACAAGAAGACCCCAAGTTTTTACATGCCGAATTTTCCCCTACGGGTGAGTATATCTCCTATGTTTACCAGAATAATCTCTACCTCTACAATATTGCCTCAGGTTCTTATACGGCCGTTACCAAAGACGGAAAATGGAATGAAGTAATTAATGGTAATTGTGATTGGGTGTATGAAGAAGAATTTGAATTCACGCAAGCCTATGCCTGGAATAAAGAAGGAACTCATTTAGCCTATTACCGATTTGACGAATCAGGAGTAAAGGAGTTCAATATGACGATGTATGATAATTCGCACAATACCGATTACCGTTATAAATATCCTAAAGCAGGCGACGATAATTCTGTAGTTGAAATTCATCTGTACGATGTAAAAAATAGCAAAGACGTAAAAGCCGAATTTGAAACAGGAGATATCTATATCCCCCGAATCAAGTGGACAGAAGACAATAACACACTCGTTGTTTTCTGGATGAACCGTCATCAAAATCATTTAAAATTATTAGCTACGGATGCTAGTACTGGCAAGAGTCGCCTTTTATATGAAGAAACCAACAAATACTTTGTAGAAATCAACGACGATTGGTGGTTCTTAAAAGACGGAAAACACTTCTTATTCACCAGTGAAATGAATGGCTATCGTCAATTATATCTCTACAGTCTGGACGGCCAAACTAAACTACAATTAACAAAGGGTACTACTGAAATCACAGAAGTGAATGGAGTTGACGAAAGGAACAAACGAATATTCTATACGCTGGCAGCTCCACGCCCGATGGATCGCAACGTGATGGTTACAGATTTTACGGGTAAAACAACCACCGCCCTCACAAACGGTGAGGCATGGAATCGAGTGGTATTCAATGATAATTTTACTGAGTACTTTTTATACCGCACGGACATCAATACACCGCAACAGGTAAGTAGATATCAATTAGTGGTAGACAAGAAAAAAGGAATTTCTTCTACCTTATTACAACAATTAGGAGAGAGCGCAAAGCTCAAAGAAAAAATGCAGGAGTATGGGTTTGGTAATGCCGCCTTCATACGCGTTCCTAACAGCAAAGGAGACACCCTCAATGGCTGGATGCTGAAACCACAAGCATTTGACCCTACCAAGAAATATCCAGTCTTATTTTGTAACTATGGAGGCCCAGGCTCTCAGCAAGTGGCCAATCGATTTGGTGCAGTTAGCACCTGGCATCAATTACTAGCTCAAAAAGGATTTATCGTCGTTAGTATTGATAACACTGGCACCGGCTATAGAGGAGAAGAGTTCAAGAAAAAAACATACCTGCAACTTGGAAAACTTGAAATAGAGGACCAAATTGATGCTGCAAAAGAATTGGGTAAACTTTCATTTGTTGATAAAGACCGCATCGGCCACTGGGGATGGAGTTATGGAGGTTTCATGAGTTCATTAGCAATCACCAAGGGAGCTGGCGTTTTTCATGCGGCTGTAGCCGTTGCACCCGTAACCAGCTGGCGTTTTTATGACAACATCTATACAGAACGCTATATGCGCACACCTAAAGAAAATGAAAGGGGCTACGATGATAACTCACCACTAAATCATGCAGAAAAGGTCAAAGGAAAATATCTTTTGATCCATGGTACAGCCGATGACAATGTGCATTTTCAAAACGCTACACAAATGGTCAGTGCTTTGGTAAAAGCCAATGTCACTTTTGATAGTTTTTATTACCCTAACAAGAATCATGGAATAGGTGGCACCGTAGACAATACTACTTTCCATTTATGGAGCATGAAAACAAAATGGATCTTGAATAATTTGGGTAACGAAAACACCAAAAAGGATTAAAAAAAGAACCCCCGATGGAAATCGGGGGACCCTAATCAAGAACCATTAACCATTAAACCTTATCCTATGAAAATTCTAACCGAATTTAGTAGGTTGAGAGGCTTTAAGCAGGTTAATTTTCAGATATTTTAATGGATTAAGGGTTATTTACTAATATTTACTTATTCATCTGAACTTATCCCAAAACTGTGGGTTATAGATATATGAAAAAGGTAGTAGTAGCTGTTACGGGTGCCAGCGGTTCAATATATGCAGCAGACCTTCTGCAAAAGTTATCTCTGTTGAAAGATCAATGGGCTGAGTTGGCGTTAGTGATGACAACCAACGCTAAAGAAGTGTGGAACACGGAGCTCGAAAATGATAGCTGGAAGAATCTCCCCGTTAAACAATTTACTACTACTGATTTTTCTGCGCCTTTTGCTTCAGGCTCTGGTCAGTATGATACGATGATCATTATACCTTGTTCCATGGGAACGCTGGGACGAATAGCTACTGGGGTCTCCAGTGATTTAATTACCCGTGCTGCTGATGTAGTTTTAAAAGAAAGAAGAAAACTAATCTGCGTTGTTCGCGATACTCCCTACAATTTGATCCACATTCGGAATATGGAAACCGTCACGCTGGCAGGAGGTATTATATGTCCTGCAACTCCTTCTTTTTACAGCAAACCTAAAACAATAGAGGCTGTTGCCTCTACCGTTACAGATCGTGTATTGGATCTTGCAGGTTTTTCAATCAAAACCTACAGGTGGGGCCATTGAGTTAAATGCCCGCTTGCTTACGAATTACATTGAGCGCTCCCCCAGCCTTAAACCATTCGATTTGTTGTTCATTACAGGAGTGATTGGCTACAATAGTGTCTTGACTTCCATCTGCATGATTTAAGACAATCTCCAGCGGCTTTCCAGGGGTAAAATTGGTTAATCCAATTATATCAATGTTATCATCCTCTTGAATTTTTGCATAATCTTCTTTATTCGCAAAAGTCAAGGCAAGCATCCCTTGTTTTTTCAAATTAGTTTCATGAATACGGGCAAACGATTTAACCAACACAACACGAACGCCCAAATGACGAGGCTCCATGGCCGCATGTTCGCGTGAAGAACCCTCTCCATAATTTTCATCTCCCACTACTATCGAACCGATACCAGCTGCTTTATAGGCGCGCTGTGTAGTAGGAACTGGGCCATACTCTCCAGTCAATTGATTTTTGACAAGGTCTGTTTTCTCGTTAAAAAAGTTTACCGCACCAATCAACATGTTATTGCTGATATTATCCAAGTGTCCTCTAAATTTTAACCAAGGGCCGGCCATTGAAATGTGGTCAGTAGTACATTTTCCCTTTGCTTTGATTAGGAGTTTAAGACTTTTTAGATTTGTTCCTTCCCAAGCCGCAAATGGGTATAATAGTTGCAAGCGCTTGCTATCTGATTTCACATCTACTGTTACTTTACTTCCATCTTCTGCAGGAGCCTGATAACCGGCATCCTCCACTGCAAAACCTGCTGCAGGCAATTCGTTTCCAACTGGCGGGTCTAATTTAACAGCCTCTCCTTTTTCATTTACTAATGTATCCGTGATAGGATTAAAAGTGAGATCCCCGGCAATAGCAAGTGCTGTAACCAATTCCGGACTAGCCACAAAAGCAAGTGTATTTGGATTACCATCAGCACGCTTTGCAAAATTTCTATTAAAAGAATGTACAATCGTATTTCTCTCCTGCTTCTCTGCACCCATACGATCCCACATTCCTATACAAGGTCCGCAGGCGTTCGCAAATACGCGCGCACCAATTTTAGAAAATGTATCCAGGAAACCATCTCTTTCAATGGTGTAGCGCACCAATTCACTGCCGGGAGTGATTGTAAATTCTGCTTTTGTTTTTAATCCTTTCTCTGCAACTTGTTTGGCCAAACTTACCGCACGACTAATATCCTCATAGGAAGAATTAGTACAACTACCAATCAAACCCACTTCAACTTTTGTGGGCCAACCATTTTGTGCAGCTACTTCTTTCATTTTTGAAATAGGTGTAGCAAGATCTGGTGTAAATGGACCATTCAGATGAGGCTCTAGTTCACTCAGATTTATCTCAATGACTTTATCAAAATATTTTTCAGGGTTCGCATATACCTCTGGGTCACCTGTCAGGTAATTTTTGATTTGATCGGCAGCATCAGCTACCTCTTTTCTTCCTGTTGCCTCCAGGTAACGACGCATACTTTCATCATATCCGAATGTAGAAGTAGTAGCTCCTATTTCTGCACCCATGTTGCAGATGGTGCCTTTACCTGTACAACTCATACTCGTTGCTCCTTCTCCAAAATATTCCACAATGGCATTGGTACCTCCTTTTACAGTGAGAATACCCGCAACTTTTAAGATTACATCCTTTGGTGAAGTCCAGCCGTTCAACTTGCCTGTCAATTTTACACCAATCAATTTGGGCATAAGTAGCTCCCAGCTAAGACCCGCCATCACATCACAAGCGTCTGCTCCTCCTACTCCAATTGCGATCATTCCTAAACCACCTGCATTCACTGTATGTGAGTCCGTACCAATCATCATTCCACCCGGAAACGCATAGTTCTCTAACACAACCTGGTGAATGATTCCGGCACCGGGTTTCCAAAATCCTATCCCGTATTTATTTGAAATAGAAGAAAGAAAATTATATACCTCCTCATTATCACTAACCGCTTTAGAAAGATCGGACTTGCCCTCATTTTTGGCAACAATCAAGTGGTCGCAATGCACCGTTGAAGGAACCGCCACTTTTTTACGGCCAGTTGTATCAAATTGCAAAAGAGCCATTTGTGCGGTTGCATCCTGCATCGCAACACGATCTGGCGCAAAATCTACGTAGTCCTTACCTCTTTGAAAATCAAGAGGTGAAACACCATCCCACAAATGCGCATATAAAATTTTCTCTGCCAGTGTAAGGGGTCTTCCCAGCGCTTTTTTAGCAGCCTCCACTTTAGCAGGCATTCCTGCATAGGTCTTCTTGATTAAGTCCAGATCAAATACCATGATTTTCGATTTTGTTTTCGCGGTGCAAAATTAAGAAAATCAAACCGAGGGATGACCGGTCTTTTGTATTTTTGGAATAAATAAAAACCGAATCCCTCCCTTATGGAAAAACTAAAATCTTTTGTGGAGTGGAACGTATTTGGAGTTTGCACCGCTATTGGCCTTCGAGTGGGTATTTCAACCAGCCGCATCAGGCAGTATTTTTTGTATACCTCCGTACTCACCTTAGGCTCACCCGTTATTATTTACCTAGTTCTAGCCTTTTGGAAAGATCTCAGAAAATATATGCATTCAACGCGCAGAAATCCATGGCATAGCCTCTAACAAGGGGTGAAGCTTATAGTGTCTCCTTCAACTTTTGCACTAACTGATTGACCTCCGCTTCGGTATTGAATTTTGAAAATGAAAACCGGATGGGCAC